>LLBY010002056.1_pt12 | contig 12856 bp, 14 predicted proteins | sample 1489401 | NCBI WGS metagenome assembly LLBY01 (sample SAMN04092656, study PRJNA295927) | soil metagenome | biome: Soil prokaryotic community; feature: Bulk soil; isolation source: soil from tomato rhizosphere | host: tomato cultivar Hawaii 7996 | place: South Korea | collected 2011-11-01 | reverse complement strand
AATGATTCCGCATAAATTTTCAATAAAGGTATTTGTATAACCCTTTTCAATTTTATTTATAGTAATGTGTAGTGCGTCAATAACGGTATTTCCTGTAACAATAATGCTTCCTTTATTTACATTTTCTTTTAAAAGATTACTTTTTGCTTTTTGAGTAGGTGCGAAATGAAAATCTGAAATTCGACCCGTTAATTGTCTATTCAGTTCCTCTGGAAATGGTGATTTTTTATTATAAGTTCTTAAACCTGCTTCTATATGGGCTACTTTGCAATTTCTGTGAAATGCTGCCAAAGCCACTAATGTTGATGTGGTTGTATCACCATGTACCAATACCAAATCAAAGGGTTCTTTCTCTAATATCGTATCCATTTCGGACAATATCCTAGAGCTTAACATATTCAAACTTTGATTGGGTTGCATCACGTTCAAATCATAATCTGGCACTAATTGAAAAAACTCTAACACTTGGTCAAGCATTTGCCTATGTTGTGCTGTTACACAGAGTTTAAAAGCTATGTATCTTTTAGTTAACTCTAAGCATATTGGCGCCATTTTTATGGCTTCAGGGCGCGTGCCAAAACAGACAAGTAGTTTCAATGTTTATATCTTCTTTTATTCTTATAAAAAACCCAAAAAGGAAATAAATAATATTTTATTATGTAAAATAATTTCAGTCTCATTTTTGGTTTTGTGATTTTAAGAATGTTTTTTACTAATTTAAAATCTCTAAACGAAATAGCTAAATTTACTAAGTATTTAAATAAATAAGGTGATAACAGCTCTTTTTTATATAAGTTACTTACAACCAATTTAATGGCCTCTTTTTTTGAATTTACTCGAATTTTTGAATTTCTCCAAAACTCCCCTGTATTTGATTTGTCATGCTTTCTATTATAGTACAACACTTTATCTATAAGAACCCCTTTAGGTTTATTACTGAGTATACGCTGATAACATTCCCACTCTTCGGCATACATCAAATTTTCATTAAAAACATGTTCTTTAAAACATTCTCTTTTCCATAAAACTGTACACGATGCAAAAGGAATTTTTTGTTTTATAACGTTTTCTAATAAATCATCTTTGGTTATTTCTAAACTACATTCATTACCCTTATTTATTGAGCTATAATTAAAATCTCCTAAAAAAGCTTCTTTCTTAAAATTACAAAAAGATGAATTTTGAATGTTTTTGAGAGCAGATAAACTAATTTCTAAACATAACGGATGAACCACATCGTCATCATCAAAAAAAACAATATAATCTCCTTTTGCTAAATCCAAACCATAATTTCTACTTCCCGGCAATCCCTTTTTATAGCTTGGTGGTCGTTTGCAGTATTTAAATCGATTGTCTGCTTTTAAAATAGGTTCTAAAACGGTTTCTGTAGTATCGGTACTTCCATCATCTATAATTAAACACTCCCAATGAGTATAGGTCTGCGTTTGTATGGATTTTAAGGTTTCTACAATAAAATGTGCTCTATTGTAGGTTGCCATGATGATTGAAACTTGTGAGCTAAGGTTCATCCTAAAAGTGATTTTACCCAACGGATAGGTTTTAAAATTGTTTGACCAATTTTGAACTCCAATCGTTCGGTATTTTTTCTTTTTTCTATTTCCTCTCTTTCAATACCATTTAACAAATGAGATATTGTTAACTCAAAATTATTTATATACAACTCTTTATGCTTTAAAAACATGTACTTAAGTAACTCGTATTTATTTTCATTTGCTTTTAGAGTTGTAGAGTTTAATCTTTTTCTATAATTATATAAATGCTCTTTAATAACTTCTGCTATTCCTCCATTCTTTAAAAGTCTTATAAAAAACTCCCAATCTTCAAATCCATTTCGCATCGATTCATCATATCCACCGCAATATTCCCAATCTTGCCTTTTAAACATAGAGGTGCCTAATATTTGATTAAAAAAAAGAAAATCATGAATAGTTCCTCCTTTAGGTTTGTAATGTAATTTTTTTCCATTATTAAAAAGTAAATTAGCATAACAACTAACTATTTTAGTTTCTTTACAAGACGTAAAGATATTTATGGCTTTTTCGCAAAAAGTAGGTTCAAAAAAATCATCACTATCCAATACCAAAACGAATTCACCTTTTGCGTATCTTATACCAACATTTCTTGCTGTACTCTGTCCTTTATTTTCTTGTGTAATTAATTTCGTGATTTTGTGTTCAATATTTTTTAAGACTTTCTTTGTTTCAAAATCAGAGCCATCATCAACCACAATAATTTCTTTATCAAAATACGTTTGATTTAAAGCCGAATCAACTGCTTGTTCAATAAATTGAGTATCATTATAGCAAGGAATTACTATGGATATTAAATCTGGTCTATTTTGCATTTCTTTACTCATCAATCAAATTTAGATAGTTTAATAAAAAAATAGCCCTTGCCAAAGATAAAATTGGTCATTCCCCAAATTAAATAGCAACATATTGCTTTTAAACTACCAAAACTTATCAATTCTTTCAATACAATAAACTGTACTTTACTGAAAGTGAATTTTTTTTGTGTTTCATAGCTTAACCTTATCAAGCGTTTTAAACTACGCTTAATTAATTTTCTAGACACTTTTCCTTTTATATCTTTTAACAGAAGCATTTCATTGAATAATAATTCCTTTTTCCTCTTTATTTCATCCTTTAGCAACTGTTGCTGAATTGAAGTCTTATGAATTCGTCTTTTTGCTAAACATTCATATATAAATTCACCCTTTGGCTTTTTAAGTAAATATCTGGAATAAAAATTATATTCTTGTCCTGATTTTAGAAGCTCATTAAAACGTAATTCTCCAACGGATTGTCTTGTAACCATGGCATCCATAGTAATCCAATTAATGACATTTCCAATAAAATTTTCAGCAGTAATATCTTTTCCTTTGTTATTATTATCAAAAATAGGTGTTTCATTTCCTACTTCATTAAAATTAATTGAATGAGAAATCACAAAATCAAGCTTTTCATTTTCTAAAAATTCAACTTTTTTTTGGATAAAAGAAGATATCATTATATCATCACTGTCAAACCAATTTATGTATTTGCCTGAACTTTTTTCAAATCCATAATTTCTGCAGGAGTTGGCACCTTTTAAATAATTTTCTGGTCTGTTGTATAGTTTGATTCTAGCATCTTTTTGCACATATTGTTCTATAGTCATTTTTGTATCATCTGTACTTCCATCATCAACTACAATACATTCCCAATTAGTATATGTTTGACTCAAAATACTATCTAAAGTTTCTCCAATTAAATGTACTCTATTATAAGTTGGAATAATGATAGAAACTAAGCCCTTAACCATAAAAAAAAATCTTTTTAAATTTATACTTCAAAGCCTGCTTTAAACTACTTGCTTCTAGTTTTACGTTGGCACTTATGACTTTATCAAACGGATCCTTTAATTTAAAATCATAGAAAAGCCCAAAATCAGCATTATTAAAAATCAAAGCTCTTTTTAAATTGTATTTTGTATGATTTAATTTATTTTCATCATGAACTAACTCAACCCAAAGTTTTAAGTTATCTTCTATAATTATATTTTTTGAATCGGCCCAATCTAAATGCATTTTAGCAAATACTGTTTCTATTTTTTTTGCTTCCTCAACAAGACTTATAAAAGGATTAAATCTACCTACATAAACTCTAATTTCACTATGCTTTTTCTTTAAAGTTATTGAATAACCTTTTCTTAAATCAATTACAGTTTTATCAATTGGTTGGTATAAAGATTGAATTGTTTTAATAAAATCTTTATGGATAAGATCATCGTTATCTAATCTTGTAGTTATTATGTATTCATCATCTCTAAGATTATTAACTATAAAATCTTTAAATGAATTATGAAGGCTACCTATACCTTCAATAAATAAAGGTTTGAAATTTGAGTAGTTTTCTTCAATAATTTTTATTTTATTCTTATAAAAATCCGATGTATTTGTATCAAAAAAAACACACCATATAAAATTTTGATTGGTTTGATTCTTAACAGATGGCAAACAATAATTTTCGAATAAATAAAATCTATTTTCTAACCAGTCATCTGTTAAAACAAGTTTGCCGCTTTTGGAAGTTTTCCAATCAGGAACTGTTAAATTAAATCTTGTTGCTAAAAAATGTTTCATTAATCCTTATCTAATTTAAAAAACTATAATTTTTATAAATAATGCTTCCCTGTTTTTGAATTAATGCTCCTACTTTTAAAAATCTCAGGTATTATTTGATTTATTAGAGCTAGTTCCTTTTTATAATAAAGCATCTTTTTATATTGAAATTTAAAAAAAAGTCTCAATACAAGCATTTTCAAATACTTCTTTTGCTTTTCAATTTCTTCTGTTACTTCAATATTAATGTTTGCCCATTTATATTTTAAGTACCTCTCTCGTTGAATAAGGTTATATAAACTATTTAACTTTTTTTGTCTAAACTCCCTATCATGCTGCGCATAACAGTTTGGTACAATACCAATTTTAAGCTCATGGTAAATAACGCGTTGGCAATAATTATCATCTTCGGCATAATGATGGAAAATAGGATCAAAACCACCAATAACTTCCAGTGTCTGTTTTGGTAACAACCAAGCTGCGGCATTAACAAAAGGAACTTCATAAATGGACTTTGAAAACGCACCTTTTAAAGCATCATAAAATAATAAGTCGTTTATTTTTATATAATTTGAAAAAATTTTGTCAAGCTTGTTAGCTTCTCCATTTAAATGAATAGGACTCAAAATACCATAGTCTGGGTTACCGTTATGAACCTCTATTAATTTACCAATCGTATCTGATTGTAAATAAGCATCTTGGTTTAATAAAAAAACATAATCTGCATTATTATTAAATGCATAACTCATTCCTAGGTTATTAGCTGCCCCAAAACCTAGATTTTTGGTTTGTTCTAACAAAATTACTTGAGGAAAATGTGTTTTAATGAATGCCGTTGTTCCATCACTTGAATTATTATCAACAATAATTATTTCACAAATGATTGCGCTTTCTAAAACACTTTTAATGCACCTTTCAATCCACTGCATACCATTATAAGTCACGATAATAACTACTGTTTTTTTCATCTTTATAAATGTAATCTTCTTTTTATTTTTAAAAGTAGTTTAACAGCCAAATAGTATTTTTTCACAAAAGGATTATATTTTTTCAGATAATCTATTTGCTTTTCTTTATTAAGAAACTTAAAATACTCTTTATAAATTATCCTATCGTATGCTATATAATCTGAACTATCATTACCTTTATTCAGATTGGTAGCTTGTTGTTGGTGCAACCTAAATTTAACCAATTCCTTTTCTAAAATGGCTATTTCATATTTTTTTAAAATACGATAATAAAACTCATAATCTAAAATTTGTTTTAAATCCTCTCTAAAATAACCAGTTTTTTTTAATAGGTCCTTTCTAAATAATGTCACCGAAGGTTCTCCTACCTTATTTAATGGCGAACACAAAAACAGGTCTGATTTAAATAACTGTCTATCCAAAATTCGCATACCATTCTTTAATGGCAGTTGTAATGCTTCCTGTAAATTTCCGTAACCCTTTATCCACTTTTCAGTTTCTTCATTTAAATAAGATGTTTCAACTATAAGTTCTCTTTTACTAGCCACTAATGCTATTGATTTATTGGCTTCAAGAACTTGCACCATATCCTCAATGCATATGGGATTTAAAATATCATCTTGAAATAAAAATTTAATGTATTTACCATTGGCATTTTTAATGCAATTATTCCAATTGGCTCCAATGCCATTTGGTTTATGATGATAGATGTTTATGGGAATGCTTGTTTTTTGTTTTAACTGTTGAATAATTACTAATGTATTGTCTATTGAAGCATCATCTGAAACTATAATTTCTAAATTTGGATAGGTTTGGGCTATGACAGATTGCATAGCTTCTGCAATAAATTGGGCACCATTATAGGTAGGAATACATATGGAAACTAAAGGCTTCAATGCTTTCTATTAATATTTATTATTTTAATGATCACACTTTTTATTCGCCTTTTTAATTTATGACCAAACCCATTTTGTTCATTTGTTAATAACTGACTTTGCTGCTTTAAATTATCTATCCTAAACAGTAAACTATTGTAACTACCAAATATTTTAGCATAGACATCAATATGTTTTGCATTTATCTGCTTAGATATCTCTTCCATCTGTTCTTTTATAAGTTTATTATTTCTAGATTCGTTATTAATTCTGTACATAAAACATACTTTTGGTATTTGGTAAACATTTCCTCCATTTTTTAACAAACTAATCCAAAACTCCCAATCTTCATAACCTATTGTAAAACTTGTATCATAGCCACCAACTTTTTGCCAATCTTCTCTCTTAAACATTGCACAATTAAATATTATGTTACCCTTTAGTAATATTTCAATATGAAACTTGGGTAATTCCCAATACCTGCTTTCATTGCCAAATTTTTTGGCTTGACAATAAACAATTTTTAAATTATCATTTTTTTTGAAAGCTTCTATAGCTAGTGAAATATAATCTTCTGCTATTAAGTCATCGGCATCTAGTGGCAACATATAATATCCTTTGGCATTTTCAATACCAAGATTTCTTGCACTGGACACACCAGAGTTTTCTTGACAGTAGTACTTAAACCTTTTATCTTTAACTACCCAACGTTTAGCAATAACTTCTGTATCATCACTAGAGCCATCGTTTACAATAATACATTCCCAATTAGTATAGTTTTGGTTTAGTACAGACTGTAAGCATTCATCCAAATATTGAGCTTGGTTATAACAAGGTACAACCACAGATACAGAAAATATATTCCTTTGTTCTTTCAAAAACTATATTTTATTTTTTTAACTATCTTTTTCAAATAACTAACAACCTTATTTTTAAGTTTAGGCTTACTTTTAGGCAAACTACCTATGTTGTTTAAATAATTCTCTACTACGTTAGCATTTAAATCATCAACCGTTTTTTTAAGAATGTCATTATCTTGTAACTTTAAGAGTAATTGTGTAAATCTTAAAATATCTTTATCTTCATTTAAGAAAACAAAATTATAATTTAACATATAATCCAAAAGACACTTAAAATTGTTAATCTTCAAAGATAAATCATCATCCTTATAAAACAATTTTAAAACTAAATCCATATTTTTAGGATTATACTCATAAAGAATTCCTTTTCCATCTAGCATCGTTGCCCCTAGTGACAATACCGGCTTTTCATACAACAATGCATCAAAAATAACAGAAGAATTAACTGTCACGACTTTGTCAGCTATTTCCAAGCATTGTTCCAATGGCACTTGATCTGTCCAAACAACATTGAGTTTATTCTGAATCAGGGCATCGTATTCATATTTTGGAACTGAGCTTTTAGGATGATGTTTTCCCAAAACAAAGTAACCTTCCTCCACTCCATAATCAATAAACCACTCAAATGCCTGTTTGTTAGAACTAAAATAAGGGCTAAATAATTTGGCTTGAATATCATTATCAACTTGTCCAATAAATAAAATTATCCTTTGTTCTTTGTCTATTCCAAATTTAGTCCTTAAGTCTTCTTGATCCTTTCTTTCTGGTTGTTCCCAAAGTGTTTCAGAAGTATTTTTATACCATCCAACATAATGTTTAAATTTATCTAAATCACAAGTGTTTTTAATAAACGTTTCCTGTTGCAAACTAGCTATTGAACTATGGCTAAGCACCCCTTTGCTATCATAAAACAATAATGAAGGTAAAGTACCTCTTTCTACAAAAAGTCTATTAATCTTAAACCATTGGCATAAATGACTAAGTATATATTGTCGGGGGTCGTTACCATTCCAAACCAATACCAAAAAAGGTGTATATTTTTTGATTAATGTTAAAAAAAAACATAAATGGTAATGTAAAAATGCCATACGGGCTTGTACCTCGCTATCATTTTTTGATTTTGGAAACCACCAATTAAATCTATTCAACAAAAATTCAATAGATAAGTCATAATTCTCAAATTCCGATTTAATAATTTGATTACAATATACTGGAGCAAAATAATTTAAAGGTTCAGGAAGTTTTATATATTGTGGTATTATGGGTGACTCTTTTAATATAGGACTCCACCCTGTAACTATCAATTTAGTACCATTCTCCCCAAGGCAATTAGATACTTTATTTATAAAAGTTATATTCTGATTGGTTAATACGCTAGTAAGATAAAGAATTGTCTTCATTAGTCTATAAATTACCCCAATTTAACTCTTTTATATCCCCGTTAAAAGGTTCTGTAATTTCTTTAGGAAAATAATTTGCCAATTTAATTATGTCTCCGCTGTCATAACTTAAATCTGGGTATGATATTATACTTTTCTTTTTAAGAATAAGACTTATGTTGTAGCCATAAGATTTGATAGAAACACCTCTACAATCGAAACCTGCCAATATTAATTGATACATTAATAACCCAGCATTCCATAATGTTACATGTCCACCTACAATCTCATGTTTTAAAGGCGGTACTGTAATTGCTAATACGCCACCTTCTTTTAAATCGTTATGTATTTTTTTTAAAAACAAATTTGGGTTTGGTTGATGCTCTAAAACATGAGATGCCCAAATTGCATCAAATGGATTATCAAAATTATACGTGTAGTAATCTCCAAAAATACAAGTATGGTTGTCGCTACGCTTCTCAAAATATATAGATTTTCCAAAATCTATTGAGGTTACTTTTTTTCCTTCGCTTTGAAGCATATCGCTATGCTTTCCTTCTCCACTACCAATATCCAGAACTGTTGAAAAATCAAAATCAGTAATAAATTTTTTAAGTGCTTCTCCTGCAAACGGCAGGTTGTTATAAGGGGCTTCTACATGACCATTTAAGATAAATTCTTTATTGAAAAAGTCTTTTTGTCTCAATGGATTTGATTTCTTCCTTATTCGAATTAATTTTAATCCAAAAAAATTCAGCATCCTTTTAAAAAATTCTTTTACCAATTAATTTTACTTTATTAATTAAACTTACTTTCTTTTTAGATAGCTCTATTGCTTTGTATTCTCCATATTTTTGTTTTAGGTATCCTAAATCATTGTCATTCCATTCAAAAATAATATCGCCTAATTTTTTTTTAATTCTAAAAAGATAATCTTCATTTAATTTATTTCTTTCAAAATGTTTAGATCGATCAGATTGTATTATTTCTAAATTGAATTCATTTTTAACATTGACAAAATCGCATATCTTTTCTATTGTACCAATTTTATCAAACAAACACAAATCTTCATATTTTATGTGCAAAATATGATTGCTTTCGTTTTTTATAATATAATTCCATCCTAAAATCCATTCATTTATTGCTTCCTCTAATGTAGATGTGAGAGTCCATGTGTCCTTCCCTCTGGACTTGTTTTGATGCCTTACAATCATGGAATTAATTACATCCAATGGATTTCTACTAATATGAATGAATTTTACAGTTTTTTTTAATTCTTCATTAAACTTACTAAAATCGAATAAATAATACCTTGGTAATTTATCACCCAAAACAGTCAAATTGTTTTTGTTTATAGCGTTTGCATTTTCGTCATATAAAATATTTAATATCTTAACTAATGAGTTTTTCTTTTGTAAAGTTTGCTCTAAAATATCACTATTTTTCCAAGTCTCTTTAACTCCTTTTTCTCTCTCAAACTGTATAAATCTATTATTATATTCGGATTCTTTAAAATAAATTTTTTCAACTTTATTTAATAGCTCTGTTAAGTTATGCTCATTAGTAACATAAATTTCTGGGTGACTATTCAAGAGCAACGCCAAAAGAGTAGTGCCTGATCTTGGAGCACCACCTAGAACTAACCAATTTCTTTCTATACTATTTTCCATTTTCCGTCAATAATAATTGGAGCTCTAAAATGGTTTTCTCCTTCAACCTTAATTTTAGTAATATTTTGATACCACAATACTTGCTCTCTACCTCCATTGTCATATATAACTATTGAAACATAATATTCTCCTGATGCCAAAAGATTTTTTTCAACATGAAAAATAAACTTTCTTTTGCTATCAATTTCATCACTTATTTGAATATAGTTAAAACAGATTGGTAACTGATCTCCCGAGAGTATATTTAAGTATAAACTCGCATTTTTAAATTTAAAACCCACTACTTTTAAATCAAATTGATAATATATTTCATTGGATGTTCTGACAGCTATTATTTCTGGAAAATTATCAATAGTCACTTCTGGTATGCTAAATTTAATATTCTTATGTTGGTTTGTGGATGTAAATAAATACTCATTAATTCCTTCTCCAATGTTATAAAAAATTTTCGATTTCCCTTTATTGATATGCATTACAAAAGTTGAAATTCTATTTATGGAGGGCATACTGTGACTAACATATATGATTGCACAATTACTAATTATTTTAGAAATCTTATCATAACATTTAGCCCTAAAACTAACATCCCCCACCGCCAAAACCTCATCAATAATCAATACATCCGGTTCCATTTGCACTGCTACGGCAAAGCCTAAACGTACTTTCATACCAGAACTATAATTTTGCACGGGCATGTCTATAAACTCACGAATTTCAGCAAAATCTATAATGTCTTCTACTTTAGCATCAATCTCTTTTTTGGTAAACCCCAAAACCGCCCCGTTATTGTATATGTTTTCCCTACCACTTAAAATGGGATTGAAACCTGCGCCTAATTCAATAAGCGCACCAACCCGCCCTTTGATGGTAACTTTACCGGCATCGGGGTTTATTAAACCATTGAGTATTTTCAGCAACGTACTTTTACCTGCACCATTATGCCCTATCAAGCCTAAACATTCACCACGGCGTAACTCAAAATTGATGTCTTTTACCGCCCAAAATTCTTTATCGCGTAACAGTCTTTCATTTTTATTACCGTGAATATTAGAAATCAAATCTTTTACGCCATACCACAAGCTTGTTTTTAAATCTTTGCAGAATTTTTTTGAAAGTCCTTCTACTTTGACAAGGACTTCATTAGTTGTTTCTATGTTTTTTTCTTCTATCATATTTTGTACAAGACGTGAAGCGTGAGACGTGAAATGTGAAACGTTGTTTTCGTTTTCCGATTCACTTTTCACCTTTCTCAAATCGTGAAGCGTGAGGCGTGAGACGTGAGGCGTTGTTTCTGTTTCTCGATTCACTTTTTCACTTTTCACGTTTCACCATTCCCGATTCACCATTCCCGATTCACAATTTCCGTTTCAAATAATTCCTAAACCCTAATAACAATTGTTTTACTTTTGTTATTAACGTCATTAATTCTTTAGTTTCATCAACATATTTTAATCTTATAGCGATCAAATAGTGTGTTTCCAATTCCGTTAATGACCCTAAAGCTATTGAAATAAATTGAATTAATTCCTTATCACTTTTTCTTCCAGAACCTTCTGCAATATTAGAAGGTATTGAAATAGCGGACCTTCGTATTTGACTGGTTAAACCATAACGTTCATCATCTGGAAACTTAGATGACATGGTATAGATTTCCTCAACTAAATCCATGCTACACTTCCATACATCTAAATCTTTATGCTCCATATTTATTTATTTTTACGTGAAACGTGAAACGTGAGGCGTGAGACGTTGTTTTCGTTTTCCGATTCACTTTTCACTTTTCACCATTCACTTTTCATCTTCCCGATTCACCTTTCACCATTCACGATTTCCGATTCCCGATTCACCTTTCACGATTCACCTCATCAAGCACTTAAACGTTCAACGATTATAGGAATGGATGTTCTATAAAACAGCAGACCAATAAAAAACAAAGAAAGACTTATTGCAAAAACCAAACAAAAATAGCCCAAATACGCTGGCGAAGTTCCCAGAGCCAAATCTCTTGCCGTTAAAATAAGTGCCGTAAATGGATTTAATTCCATGATGGTTTTCATAATACCGCTTTTTGGAATGGCATAAACCACGGGTGTTATATACATCAACAAGCTTAAACCCATACTGATGATTTTAGCAATATCATTATAAATAAGGCTGATAGGTGTAATAAACAACCCAATAGTAGTACCAAATAGAATGGCTGCCAATATAGCGAACGGAAACAATAACAAAGACCAATGAAATCCGATACCAAATGCAAAAATTAAAACCACCAACAGCCCTATTTTTATAGAACTATTAAAAAGCAGTTTATAAATGCCTGTTAGAATCAAGGCTTCTTTTGGAAAATTTATTTTGGTCATAATACCTCTAGCTGCATTGGTATTACTTGTCGGAGAATTAATAGACTCTGTAATAATAGACCAAATTAAGGTTCCTGAAAATACAAATACGGGATATGGCACACCAGTATCGGAAAGATTGACTGTTCCTGTTGAGTTTAAAAATATCCAAACAAAAGCAGAACTAATAGGTGTAATAAAAGCCCAAATAATCCCTAAATACGACTGTCGGTATTGTGATTTTATATCTCGGGTGGCTAGTTGTTTTGCTAAAAAATGAGAACCAAAAAAATCTTTGGCACTTGCACTTAATAGCTTGCCTATTTTTAAGTTGTTCTCCTTTTGATATATTTTGGTTTCAAGTTGCATGCTTTTGGTTTCTCAATTTAGTGTGTTTTGATACTCTTAACTTTTTGTTTTCCTACTTAACAAACTTATTTACCCTCTTACTTTTATAGTTTCACTGCCAGACTGAGCATTTTAAGACTTCTTCTAAAAAGTACTTCGACAAGCTCAGTGTGACAGCATATTCACTATAGACTTCACTGTTGGTCTGAGCATCCTATGACTTCTCTACAAGCACTTCGACAGGCTCAGTGTGACAAACTTAATTTTTCCTCTTACTTTCTATATAGTTAC
>LLBY010007567.1_pt3 | contig 12865 bp, 12 predicted proteins | sample 1489401 | NCBI WGS metagenome assembly LLBY01 (sample SAMN04092656, study PRJNA295927) | soil metagenome | biome: Soil prokaryotic community; feature: Bulk soil; isolation source: soil from tomato rhizosphere | host: tomato cultivar Hawaii 7996 | place: South Korea | collected 2011-11-01 | reverse complement strand
CACGAGCGAAGGATCACTGACGACCGATTCGGCTGCTTCCAATGTCCATCCGCCCGAAAATACAGAGAGACGTTGCAGCAAAGTTTGTTCCGCCTCTGAAAGCAGATCATAGCTCCATTGAATGGTCGCCTCCAATGTTCGATGATGTGCAAGAGCAACCCTGCCTCCGTGCAACATTTGTAAACTTTGATTTAAGCGCGTTGCGATCTGCTCGACGGATAATACAGTTATTTTTGCCGCGGCAAGCTCGATTCCCAGTGGCAATCCGTCAACCAGATGACAGATTTGTGTAACAGCAGGGATGACATCCTCGGTCAAAACGAATGATGGCAAAACAGCTTGGGCGCGATCGGCGAACAATTGCACTGCTTCGGAGGGAGAAGCCGGATCACTGTTCGATGATGTTTCGTTTGAAAGCGAAAGAGGCGGCACACGAAATTGTACTTCGCCGACAAGGTTAAGGATCTCACGGCTTGTCACAAGGATCTGTACTTGTGGACAAATCCGCAAGATTTCTTCCGCAATTTGAGCCGTAACTGCAACAATCTGCTCGCAATTATCCAATATCAGTAAAAGTTGTTCTGTTCGCAGGTACTTTGTCAAGGCGACCGTTGGCAATGCATCGTGTGACTCGGGTATCCCAAGGGTCGAAGCTACGGTCTGCAAAACAAGATTGGGGTCTGAAATGGAAGCGAACTCAATCAGCCAGATGCCATCTCGATAAGATTCAACCAGTTGCTTTGCTGTTTCAAGCGCCAGGCGCGTTTTCCCGCAGCCACCGCTTCCCGTCAACGTGACCAGTTTTGCCTTGCCAAGCAGGTGTTTTATTTCGGCGATCTCGCGCTCGCGCCCGACGAAGCTTGTCAATTGGAGCGGGAGGTTGTTGCGTACGTCCTCCAGGCTCTTAACATCTTCCAAAATTTCTTTCCGGACGGAGCGGGAGAAGGTTATCGCACCCTGGTGAGGCAGATTCTCACCGCGCGCTTCTGCAGCAAGCTCTAACAGGCGCGCCACAATCTCCGGTTCCGCTTCTACATATAGGGCGGGAACGAATAGGGCTGTTAATGCCGCAAGATCCGGCGGGCGCTGGTTCTGCTCGAGGCGGCTAATTTGCGACTCACTGTACCCAACTGCAATCGCTACTTCCCGCTGGGTCAGGCGTGCACGCCGCCGCAGATACTTCAGCAGGTCGCCAAAGGTAGAAAACGAATCGATAGGGATGGGCGAGCTGGAATTTGCCATCTGACTCTTGCTTAGTTTACTCCTGTTGTCAAGTTATTTGGCAAGAAATGTCATATGGCAAGCTCCCTGGGTGGCTAGACTGTGAACATTGAACAAGGAGCCCTATGCGACGCATTATCGAACGAGTTGTGACCGTGGTGACGACGACCACATGGAAGATTTCATGGGAGGCGGAGCCATCTTCGCCTGGCTCTGCCGACGAACCCAATTCTCTGCCATCTTCCGGGCCGGAACTGTTGCCAGGTACGCCGCGCCTGGCCGAAGTAGAAGCAAAGGAGGTCGATGAATCACTGACGAAGGATCCTAACGAAACCAAGGGCGGATGAGCCGCCACGTACTCCACCTTATTCATATTTGTAAGCGAAAGGAAAAACCATGAACCTTAAAAGTATTAGCCTCAAGCTATTGATGGTTGCGTTGATCGCCGCCATCGCGACTAGCGCGTACACTGCCAGGAGTGATGATGACGACCGCCGAAAAATCGTAGGCACCTGGATCTGTGATGTGCCCAATGGGCAGCCAGTGCCCTTTCAAGCTCTGCAGACCTTCCACGAAGATGGGACATTTATCGAGACATCCAGCCTCCTGGGACGGGGCGAGGAAGGCCCGGCCCACGGAGTCTGGAAACGGGATGGCCGTCTGTACCGGCTCACATTCCAGTTGTTTGCCTTCGATCCGGCCACTGGCGACAGCGTGGGCATGATCCGGGTGCGGGTCAGCTTGCGATTGGAAAGCGCAGACCAGCTCAAGGCCACTATTTCGTTGGCGGAGTTTATTGCACCCGATGGTAGCGTGACCGAGCTGGGCAGCGAAGCCGATCCCTATGCTTGCATCCGTATGAAGGTGCTGCCGGCGCCTTAGGCTCCGACAATGTAATTGTCACTTCCGTTGCTTTTTACTCAAAATAAACGGCTAAAGCCGTCACTACGAGGAGAATTTTCATGAAGACAAACCGTTTGTTATCCACCATCGTGATACTGCTGGTTACAGGAATTTTGTTTCTGGCGGCCTGTGCACCTGCGGCTCCCGCCGCGCCCGCAAAAGATATGAGTGACCCGGTGACCGTTGTTCAATCGTTCTACGAGATTCTTAACACCAGGGATGTCGAAAAGGCGATGGAATTAACTGCAGAGGGCTACGTCATGAACGATCCCTTCGGCACCTATGATCGGTCTGCCGCAGCGATTCAGTGGCAGGCCGTGGTAGACGCAGGGCTTTCATTCAACCAGACCAATTTCATCGACACCGGGAATGGACGCGTGACATCTTGCTACGAAGTGTTCGAGAACGGCAGCTCCATTGACAAGGGTTGCGGCAATGTGACGCATGTGCGCGACGGCAAGATCCTCTTCGACGGGCTGGAAGGTGCCGAACAGATCTGGATCGTGCAGAAATACTATGAGGCATTGAACGCCAAGAACCTGGATCTGGCCATGGCCTATATCGCCAAGGACGCGGTCTTCATCAACCCGACGGGCACCTATGAGGGCGCCGACGCGATCCGTGAATCCCTGGCGGGTTTGAACAAAGATGGCATCACCTTCGACCTCAGTAACTTTCGCAACACAGACGGCAAAATTATCTATGATTACAAAGTGATGCAGAGTGGCAACTTGCTCGACCAGGGCTCCAATGGACTTACTATCGTCAAAGACGGCATTGTTGTCTTCGATGGGGTGGACAACACAACGTCTGTCAGCCCACAGGATGTGGTGCAGGGGTTTTGGGATGCGGTCAACAGTCAGGATTTTGAAACCGCTATGTCGCTGGTGACAGATGACATAAAATGCAGGGGTACCTTGTATACGACCGGAAAGGCTAGTTTTCAAACGTATATCGAGTCGACGTATAGGGGGACGGGCAGGACATATGAGATAAGAAACCTTGTTGCTTCGGGTGACACAGTCACATACGACTGGCAGGCATATCGCGATGGTGTGTTCCAGGCGTCTGGAACAGGCGAGTCAATGATTGTCAATGATGGAAAGATCGTCCAGTTCAACGGCACCTAATGCCGCATCTGGTTTGTATTCAAAATATCAAATTCAATTATTGAAAAGGAGACGATCATGTCTACTGAACAAAACAAAATGGCAGCTCGTAATTTCATTGAACAAGGTTTCAACCAAAAGAACCCTGCCGCTCTGGAATCTTATTTCAGCCCCAACTTAACTGACCATGCACTCCCGCCCATGCTCCCCCCGGGCCTGGAAGGACGAAAGATGTTCTATGGCGCTTTCGTTGCAGCATTCCCCGATATACATCTCCGGATCACTGAGCTCGTGGCTGAGGGCAGCAAACTTGTCACCAGCTGGACTGCTCATGGCACCCACCAGGGTGAATTGATGGGGATTCCCCCAACGGGAAAGTCTGTTACCGTCAGCGGCATCGCCATTGACCGTTTCGAAAACGGTCAGTCTGTCGAACACTGGGAAGTCTTTGACCAGATGGGTTTGATGCAACAGTTGGGTGTTATCCCTGCGCCAGGGTCAGCATAAGCGGTTTGAGCGCATATTAAGCGCGCGTGAACTGGGATGAACAGTCAAGTCCATCCCAGTTTTGTTTTAACTCGTCTTTCCCCGTTGACTCTCCAACCACTCCAACACACCATTTCCCGCCGCGTAACCACTGGCAAAGCAGGCTGTGAGCAAGTATCCCCCCGTGGGCGCTTCCCAATCGAGCATTTCGCCCGCGCAAAAGACGCCAGGCATCGAGCGCAGCATGAGATGCTCATCCAGCGACTCGAAGGTTACGCCGCCTGCACTGCTGATCGCTTCGTCCAGAGGGCGTGGCCGAAGCAAGGGAACAGAAAGATTCTTGATAAAGTACGCAAGCCGCTCCACGTTTGCGAAATCATCCTTCGATAGGAATTCGCGCAACAAGCCGGCTTTCACGCTTTTGATATTGACAGCCTTATCCAGGTGAGCCGCCATCGTACGCGACCCGCGTGGTTTCGATAATCGTCTGACGAGCCATTCGATGGATCGATCTGGCGCGAGGTCGAGGGTCATTACAGCACGTCCTTCGGCTGCAATCTCATCTCTGAGCAAAGCCGATGCGGCATAGATGAGTCCTCCCTCTACGCCTTCTTTCGTGATGATGAATTCCCCCTGCTGGTGAAATTCACCAAACGAGAGTACCACCGACTTGACTGGATGCCCGTCAAAGCGCTCGCGGAAGTGCGGACTCCAGTCCACGTCGAAGCCGCAGTTGGAGGGTTGCAGCGGCGCCACCCCTGCCCCAGCCTGTTCCAGCCAAGGTACCCACGCGCCGTCCGAGCCCAGCCGGGACCAGCTCCCGCCTCCGAGCGCCAGCACGACCGCGTCAGAGTTGGTTGTTTTTTCGCCCTCAGGTGATTCAAACCGCAGCGCATTGTCGTGAGTCCACCCTCTCCATTTGTGGCGCAGGTGAAAGGTCACGCCTGAATCGGCCAGTCGCTTGAGCCACGCCCTCAAGAGCGGGCTGGCTTTCATCCCCACGGGAAAGACCCGTCCTGAAGTGCCGACAAATGTCTCGATGCCTAAACCATGTACCCACTGGCGTAATTCACTCGGCCCGAATCTCCGGAGCATCGGTTCGATTTGATGCTGGCGATTTCCATACCGTGAAACGAATCTCTCGAAGGGTTCTGCGTGCGTGATGTTCAACCCGCTCTTGCCTGCCATCAGAAATTTCCGTCCTAAGGATGGCATAGAATCGTACACGTCTACCTTCACACCGCGCTGGCTGATGACCTCCGCCGCCATCAAGCCTGCGGGTCCGCCGCCAATGACTGCTACTGAATTCCGCATATGAAAGGGCTTATCCGTGTGGCATGCCTTTGCTCTACCAAAGCTTAAGTCAAAATGAATGAATCACACAATAGTAAATAGTCAGACTTCAGAGAATTCAGAAATCCATTGCCGCACCAGCCCAGGCGTAACCGGCTCTTCGATGATCCGCCTGAAGTAACGATCGCGATCCACGTGTTGAAACAATTCCTCTAACAAATCATATCCTACATAATAGGTAAAAATATACGACCGATACAGTGGGTTTGAAATGAAATCGATTCTCTGTTTTGCTTCCTGTTCGGTGGAAAGGCCATATTTCTGTAGATACAGACTAACCTCCGCCTCACTTTTATGCTGGTCGTGTAGCATGAATGCTGCATTTCCATCTATGCCGCTCATCTTGCGCCCGGCTTTGCCGATTGCCAGGATGCGTCTGGAATCAATATGGGCCATGCCGGCAGCGGGGAGGAGTTCTTCCCCGAACCATTCCTCAAGTTCATCATCTGTCAACACAGCTTTTCGGGCAGTGGTGGCAATGCCTTCTGCCATCAAAGCGGATGGAGCATTGATCAAATTTACTGTAAATTCATGGTATTTCAATTCCTGGACGAGAAGCTTCTCTTTAATGGCAAGATCTGTGTGATGACCAGGATAACCTTCATGTGCCATCAAAGTCGGCAGAAAGCTGATGCGTGTTGGTAAATCGGTATTGATTTCGATCCGTGAGCGAAAATTGCCCAGATACCAGTTATAAGCACCCCAGGGCTGGTTGTAAACAAACTCCACAGTGAAGCTTTCATTCTCAGGCAGGTTTAGTTTTTGATCTGTGAAGTTCCGCAGTCTTGTTATGATCAGTGGAAGAAGTTCTTTGACCTTTTCAACAGGGATTTCGAGTGAACGTTCCCACTCGAGCATTCTTTCCTTTAAAGAGGCTCCTGCCGGGAGAACCTCATCCAATAGCCTGTACGCCTCTTCGAAATTTGCTTCATCCTTCCACTGGGGGCGCACCCCATAGATCGCCTCGACCTCATCGGCCAGGGAGACCTGTTCTCCCTGGAGAAGACGTAAGCTCATTTGCATGGCGATTACATGGCGGGCAAGATACTCGCGACGTGGTGCGCTCAAGCCATCCGCCTCGGAAATATCAGTTGAAAGCTTTTGGGCCTGGCCGCTCAAATCCGAAAGCAGTAATTTCCCAGCCTGTTTTGCCTGAACTTTCCACTCTTCCGGGCCAAAGTAAGCATCAATGTAACCGGGCATATGCTCGTCGATTGCCAGCGCCAGCCGCACGAATCGTTCACCCCATTCCTGATCGGCATTCATCATCTCATCCTCTGTTTGATTGGCAATTGAAAATGAGCGAACAGTTTTGCTGTCTGCTTATCCTTTTATGGCTCCACGCCGACGATGCTTCCCAGCGCGTTCATCTTCAACGTCCAGGTGCTGCCAACCGCGAACTGCTGGAATTCAGAGACAGCATCCGGCGAGTACGTTTTTTGTTCCCCGTTTTCGGTTGAGAACGTAACGGTGAGATCCTCGGATTCCTGCCCGAGCCGCTGGCCGCTGGCAACGCTGGGATCTTCATAAACGGGCTGAAGGTTATTGCCGTCGAGGGTGTAGGTCTGGATCGTCGTCCACTCGTCCACAGTATACGAGCAATATTGCTGGGTCTCCGTGTGGCATTCTTCCACGACTTCTGAGTAACCATTGCCTCGATCGACCGTTTTTTGCTCGCAGACCTCGCGGCTATCATCGTAACAGGACACGTTATAGGCATCGGAGGGTGGGCTGCCAGACTCGTTATTATGATCCACCGCGCGAATCTCTTGCAGTGGGACAAAGGTCTGCCAGTGCACATCCACGACTGTCGCCTGGACCGATTGCGAAGGCAAGAAGAATAAGGCCGCAACCGCTACACAACAAATCGCCACCGCAGCAAGGACGCCGCCGACCAGCAGCCAGTTGGTCTTTTTCGGAGCGACCAATTTCCCTGAGCCCGTGCCGGCAGTCCCTTGTGGAGCCAAAGTCGTGGCAGCAATTTTGGGTAATGGTGAGCCGCAGTTCGAGCAGACCGTGTTGCTGCTGGAGTTATCCGTTCCGCAGTTATCGCATTTGACAATTTTCAATTGGGGCGGGGGCGCCTGCATCAAGCGTCCCGACTCGCGCGCTTTGCCTTCGATCAGATCGCCGCCGCACTGCGAGCAGGTCTTGGCGCTTGCAGGGTTACGCGTCCCGCAAAACGGGCAATGGATATCGGCGCCGGTCTGCGCGGCGCGAATCGCTCCCTCATCCGTCACCAATTTCTGCTCCGAAGGAAGCTCGAACTGCACATTCTCAGGCTGGGGCGCGCCACAATTTACACAAGTCTTATCACCGCCCTTGTTGCGAGTCTCGCAATTCGGGCAGGTCCATTCATTTTGAATATAACCAAGGGTTCGTCTGCGTGCCATCGGGGATGCTCCTTTTTCTCAGCGAGCAATTATAAAAGATGACTTCTGAAAATTCATTCGACTTGCGTATCTGTAATTCTAGGGAGAGCCGAAACCGTGCCACTGGCGTATCTCTTCAATGCGTGAGTCGAAATCGGGTTCCTGGTGTGGATTTGGATCATTTACCTCAGACTGCCCCTTGCCTGTCGCAGCCACGAAGACCGCTTCTGCCCCGTTCGCAACATTGAGAGGGTCGTAGCCGCCCTCGAGCACGAAGACGATTCTTCCGTCGCAATGTTCTTCTGCAAGTGCCACCACTTTCCGGGCGAGCATCAGATAGCCGGCTGTGGATAATCCGAGCATCGTGATGGGATCGCTCCAATGCGCATCGAATCCGACGGAGATAAAGATCATCTGAGGTTTGAACGCTTCTACAAAGGGAGCGAATATCCTATCCGCGACCTGCTCATAGAAGTGATCCCCTGCACGCGCTGGCAACGGCACATTGACGATCCGCTGCCTGGCATGAGGTGCTTCGTCGAGCCGACCGGTGCCGGGATAAAACCCCGGCTGAAATTGATGCGCGGATAAAAAAGCAACACGCTCCTCACGAAGGAAGGCCGCCTGGGTTCCATTCCCATGATGCGCGTCGTAATCGATGATCGCGACGCGCTCCAGTCCATTTGCCAATGCATCTCGAGCAGCGATTGCCACATTGTTGAAAATACAGAAGCCCATGGCGCGCTCTGGCTCGGCGTGATGTCCCGGCGGTCGTACGATAGCGAAGGCGTTCCTTGCATTCCCATCCAAAACGGCCCGGCCGCAAGTTAGTACCCCGCCAGCAGCCAGCAAGGCATCTTCAAACGAGGAGCGCGTCACATAGGTTGGCGCGTAATCGATAATGCCAGGTGCCTGTTCCCGGCAGACTCTTTCCAGGGCTGAAACCAATTTGGGATTGTGAACATAAGCGATCTCTTCACGGGTGGCAGGTTTCGTCTCCAGGTGTTCAGCCTCGAATGAATCGAGCTTCGGCTCTAATAACTCGAGGCGGCCCGGCCGTTCCGGATGATCTGGAAACACGTGATCCGGTGAGGGGACAAACGTATAAACCGTTCTCATAATCAGATTATATACCCCGGTATCCCTCCGAAGGGAAGCGAATGCAGTCGAAGCGCGATGGTCGAGTAGTTTGTTCTCCGGCACGATCCGCTTAGCGGATCGTGCCGGAGAACAACGTACACCTCCACTTGCGCCAGGTGCAAGTGTCGAGACCAAAAGAAACCGCCGTCTCGCTAGCATGGGGGGGACATGCTAACCGCAGGCGGCGGGTAGACACCTATTACCAGTAAAGGGAGGGCAGGTGTCAGTGCATTCACTATACCGCCGAATAGAAGCAATGACATTAAAGATTTATTAGAAATCCCACAGATTTTGTCTGAAATCATCCCCCAAATTTCTTATTACGATTTCTCTCCTCAAAGAGCTTCAACCAATCTTCCACTTCTTTGGCCGAAAGCTTTCGATCTGAGTCCGGCTTGGGTGGAGAGCTGCGCACTTGTTTCAGCATGGCAGCAAATGCATCGGAGGAGATGGCCTCTGCCTGTGCCGCGCGAGCCTCGGCTTGCACTTGCCTGTCGGAGGAAACAACCGTCCAATTCTTCGCGCTTTTACCAAGGCGCTTCAATCGCCTGCGGATGGCGTTATCGGCTGTATCTGCCAGCTGCACAAAATGTGCGGTCACCGTGCCCAGCTTTCGGGTTCCTGCTTGATTCGCCGGCGCGCCGTCGAAGAACACTTCGGCCTGTCTGCGTTCCAGCCGGCAAAACTCCTGCAGCATAGCGACCAGATCCATTTCATCATCCATCGAATCTAGACGTATTCCCAGTTTAGGTATGAGGTTGTGTCCATCGATCAAATAAGGCATGTCCCATTGTACCTTGTGTCACTTTGTAGAGATCGAAGGCCCGGTAGGGTAGGGTTCACTCGCTTTGACACTTAATGAGATATATTTCGTATATGACATAGAAATTCCCTTCGTTGGAAGGGCATACTATGTGTTTTATAATAATATACAAGGATTGCATTTTATAGAAAGCAATCCGGAACGCAAGAGGAGAAAAAATGGCTGAAAGAAAATCCGGTAAATTTATTGTCCCTTCACAGGGCGGAGCCATGCGCGGTTTTGTCCAGCGCCTCAAATTGATCGGGAGATTGATGGCCGACTCTCGCGTGAGTCCTTTCATAAAGGTTTTGCCGCTCGCCTCCCTGGGATATCTTTTCCTCCCGGCGGATCTCATCCCGGTCGTGCCTTTCATCAGCGCCCTCGACGACGCCGCGATCCTGTGGATCGGCTCCACCCTCTTTGTGGAGCTCTGTCCGGACGATGTGGTGAAAGAACATCAAAAGGCCCTTGAAAGCAATCTCGAAGATACGACGGATGAGATCGTTGACGTCGACGCGACGGATGTAAACGAAAACCGATAAATGAAAAAGTTAATAGTTTTGCTTGGATTAGCTGTTGCAGCTTGCAACGGTGTGAATACCCCTACCCCAACCTCCGCCACCCCCACGGTCAGCCCCGAGACAGAAACATCTTCCGCGCCCACAACGGTTCCAGCTACGGAAACATCCAAGCCTGTCACCGACACGCCTGCCAGCACCACTACGTTTCCTGACCCGAACGCGTATACTTGGCAGCCACTGGATATCCCCAGCTTACAGCGCCCCGTCAATCTACAGGCGGATGGCTCAGGCCGATTATTCGTGATCGAAAAACCGGGACGGATACGGATCATTGAAAACAATCAATTGCTCGAAACCCCCTTCCTCGATATCACAGACCGTGTAGGCAGCAATGGCAATGAACAGGGTTTGTTGGGCTTGGCCTTCCATCCACGCTATCAGGAAAACGGCCGCTTCTTCGTCAACTATACCGACACCAGTGGAGGAGACACGGTCATTGCCCGTTTTCAGGTTTCGAGCGACCCGAACGTTGCAGATCCAAACAGTGAAGTACAGTTGTTAGGGATCGATCAGCCGTTCCCCAATCATAACGGCGGTGTGCTCGCCTTCGGGCCTGACGGTTATCTGTATGCAGGGTTAGGCGATGGTGGCTCCCAGGGCGACCCAAACGGAAATGCACAAAACACTAGCGTTTTGCTTGGCAAAATCCTTCGCATTGACGTCGATTCAGCAGAGCCTTATGCCATCCCCTCCGATAATCCGTTTGGAAATGAGGTCTGGGCGTACGGATTCCGCAATCCGTGGCGCTTTTCATTCGATCGCACCACAGGCGACCTGTATATTGGCGATGTGGGACAGAACCAATGGGAGGAGATTGACTTCCTTCCGGCCGGCTCTCCCGGCGGCGCCAACTTTGGCTGGGACCATCGCGAGGGCGCCCATGACTATGAAGGCGGCGGCCCGGAAGGCATGATCGACCCGGTGGCGGAGTACAGTCATCCCGAAGGTGGTTGTTCGGTCACCGGCAGCTATGTCTACCGCGGCTCCATGCCAGAATGGCAGGGAATCTATCTTTACGGAGATTACTGCACAGGTATGATCTGGGGCCTGATCCAGGTCGATGGCGGCTGGCAAACCCAATTGTTGTTTGATGTGGATGCCACCATTACGTCCTTCGGTCAGGATGAACAGGGAGAGATCTATATGATCAGCGATAACGGAGGGATTTTCCGCCTCGCTCCCCAATGATCAGGAGAACCTCGCAGCTCTTCCTTAAATCGGATAAGTTCTATCCTCAATAGGTAGATTGTCACGTCAAGTTGGGACGCCTGTCACTGGCAGGCGTCTTTTGATTGTCATACAATACCAGCATAATCTGGAGGTGCCGTATGACTCAGAAACAGTGGTACGTAAGCAAGATCCGGTACTGTGAGCATGTACGCCACGAGATCGCGCTCGAAACCCTGGTGGCGCTCCCCTCTGAGCATCTTCCTGAACAGCCGCCCCGCATCATCGCTCATCGCTGCTCTGAAGCGCTCGAATGCAACGGCATCAATAAGCCGGCGTGCGCCTGGTGCGGCACAAATCCGGATTACCATCCTTTGTAGACAAGTCGGCGATAAAGCCACTTTGTTGAAAACTCTCTCCTCCCTCTGAGTTGGTCTTGGCTGCCCCGCCTGCGATGGCGGGGTATGCCGTTAACCGGTAGAGACGTTGCGTGCAACGTCTCTACCGGCCTTGACACGATCCCATTTTCGCAGATAATAAAGCCCAACAGGCGACCCCATCAAAAGCATAGACAGAGGAAAGTAGACTGGCGAAGGTTGTTAGAGAGGCGCGTGGCACCGGCTGAAACCTGCGCTCAACCGAAACCAGTTGAAGTTCCCTCTCGAGCTGTACGGGTGAAGAACGCGGCAGACGCCCCGTTTTGTAGTCCAAACCGCAATCCCAGCGTTACAGGGGAGGCTGATGTTAGTCAGCGCAGAGCGTCCCGCGAGCCTGCAAAAGCGCGGGAAATTTGGGTGGTACCACGGGAATCATTCCTCCCGTCCCATTGTGGACGGGATTTTTTAATTAACCACAAAGGACACCAAGGGTCACAGTGGTTTTCCTTCGTGTTACTTGGTGACCTTTGTGGAATGAAATGAGGTGTGTATGTTGGAGACATTGAAAGAGATCGAAAAGAAGGCGCTGGAAAGCTTGAAAGCGATTCAGGATCCGGCCGCGCTGGAAGCCTGGCGCGTGGCGAACGTGGGGCGCAGCTCGCCGTTGATGCAGGTCTTTGCGGAGCTGGGAAAGCTTTCAAAGGAGGAGCGTCCTACTGTTGGCGCGGCGGCGAACCGTGTGAAGGTGGCGCTGGAAATGGCGCACACGGAACGCGCCGATGCGATCAAAGCCGCGATGCTGGCGAAATCTCTGGAGGAAGAACAGCTCGACGTGACACTGCCCGGGCGCGGTGTCCCTATGGGGCGGCTGCACCCATCCACGCAGCAGCTGCGCCGGGTCCTGGATATTTTGGCCGATATGGGTTTTCAGGTATACACCTCACGCGAGGTGGAAACGGACGAGGTCAACTTCCAGCTGCTGAACTTCCCGCCCAACCATCCTGCGCGCGATATGCAGGATACGTTCTTTGTCCAGTCTGAGGATCGGGGCGAAAACCCCATTGTGTTGCGCACGCATACCTCCCCCGGGCAGATCCATGCCATGCGCGAGTTTGCCGCCATGAACCCTGAGAATCCGCCCCCCATCCGCATCGCGCTGCCCGGGATGTGCTTCCGCTATGAGCAGATCACGGCGCGTTCAGAGATCCAGTTCAACCAGGTGGAAGGACTCGTGGTGGGCGAGAACATCACCTTCGCCGACCTCAAAGGTACACTGATCGACTTTGCCCGGCGCATGTTCGGCCAAAACGTACGGACACGTTTTCGTGCTTCGTACTTCCCGTTCACCGAGCCT
>LLBY010023624.1_pt2 | contig 12918 bp, 13 predicted proteins | sample 1489401 | NCBI WGS metagenome assembly LLBY01 (sample SAMN04092656, study PRJNA295927) | soil metagenome | biome: Soil prokaryotic community; feature: Bulk soil; isolation source: soil from tomato rhizosphere | host: tomato cultivar Hawaii 7996 | place: South Korea | collected 2011-11-01 | reverse complement strand
AAATCCATCGCTGAGGCGGCGGTGGCGCATCCAACTGGCGCCCGGGTTGAACTCCAGCGATTCGACGATATCGTTCCTATGAACGAGCCCAATCGAGGGGAAGTTCGTCCCTGGCCCCGTGCGGACATTAAGAGCTGTCGCGGTGACGCGATAGCGATCGCCGATCGGGGGTGGAGGCGGAGGAGGTGGCGGCGGAGGCGGCGTATCGAGCTTGACCAGGTAGGCAGCTGACGCCCAGCCCGTCAGTCCGTCGCTGATGCGGCGGACGCGCATCCAGCTCCCGTCTACGGTTGCTTCGAGTGCTTCGACGATCTCATTCCGCCGGAAAAAGCCGATCGCCGGGAAGCTTGTCCCGGGACCCTCGCGTACGTTCAACGTCCCGGCATTGACGCGATAGCGCCTGCCGGATGGATCCGGGGGGATCGGGTCTGTAGGCACGGGTACGTTGAAACGGTCCGCAAACGCCTGCGCGTCCCCGTTGAAAAAGTTCAGGTCGATCTCCAGACTTTCCACCCCGTAAAACGGTCCATCGCCAGATGCCGTGAATTGCCAGAACAACCATTCATTGGGACCCCAGGGTCTCGGCACCTGGGGCTGGGTTACGCCATAGTTTGCGATCCATAAGGGATAACGGTGAAAATATTCCAGCTCATTGGGCTGGCTGAGCGGCGCGTTACTGCTCCAGTAGAAGAAAGCGGTATAGATACCAATTTCCTTTGACCCCACTAAGTTTCGAAGTCGCTCGAGGAAGGTCTTCCAATGTGGCCAACCCGTGTAAGGGCCTCGGTACGATTCTTCGAGGTCGAGGAACAGAGGCAATTCGCCCATATCCCCACTCAGCAAGTTGACCCACAGTTCTGCCTGCTGTCTGGGCTCCGCCCGACTGTCGTAGAACCAGTACGAGCCTCGCGGGAGACCGGCTTCTTTTGCGCGGCGCCAGTTGTTTTTGAAATCCGAATCCGCCCACAGGTTCTGTCCGGCTCGGACGATCACGAAGTCGGTTGTCAGGTTCATCCGCTCGAAATTGATCTCTTGCGGCGTACCGGGGTCATCCTGATAAAAACTTACATCGGGCCCAATAATCTGCCTCGCCACTCCTGCCTCCTTGCAAACTTGACTTTCAACAGTCCACAAAAACTAAAAAACTCCCCTGTTTCGTTATCCTCTAGCCCGCTTGTTTTGTGATCTATTGACTTTGCGATTTTACCAGCGAATCAAGTTACCTTAGGAATATACGAATCAAACCAGGATAACGATTGCTGACGCGGCCTACTCATCGATCTCGATTTTGGCATCCAGGATGACCTTCCCCTCTTCAGTACGAATTCCAACTGACTTGACCAGCTTCAGCAGCCTCTTCTGCTCCGCGGTGCGCAAAAAGGCTCCCAGGTCGATCACGATCTGATCGCCATAGAGCTTGATGCCCTCGGGAAGCACATTCAACATAGACCCGAGGCTTCCCAAAAGAAGATTGTTTTCCATCCAGGCACGGATCTTTGGGGAGGGGTAACTTGCAAGATCCACCGACTTATCCAGCTTCAGCTTCAGGTTGAGAGGCCAGGGTAACAAGGTTGTTTTGACGTCTACAGAAATTCTATTTTGTGGGTGGATTGCCGCCCGGACAGATGCGATATTTTTGTTTCCTTTCACCGGCTCGGCAATCAGCTCGTTGATCAATTGCTGCGGCAGGGGAATCGAGGCATCAACTGTCGCCCCCTTCAGCTCGGAGAAATTGTTTCGGATGATTTTTTGAATGATCTTATCCATGGTCTTCGCTCATTCATGCTGTCCAATAAAATAGCCCATTCGATGGACCATTGTTTGTGTGTGAGATATTTCCTGTACTTTATCACAACTGACTCCTGAAGACAAATCCCTGGTAAATCTATATCTCAGAGCCTATTGGCTTCATCATTAAATTTCTCATACACACAATTTGCACAGATTTTATTAGCGTATAATTAGAAATCTTTGCAATATATTGACAAAAGCGGGCAAATACATAAAATGAACCTGTGTCAGTCAAACCCATCTCGGAGGAAAAAATGAAAAGTTCAATTGGTCTTAGATTTGTGTCTGCCCTGCTGATCGCCGTATTCGCCTTTGGTGCGTTTGGGACACGCTCAGCACAGGCGCAGGAAACCGGCACGATTGTGGATGTGGCTCTCGCCGCGAACGCGGAAACCGGCGAATTCTCCATCCTGATCGCCGCCTTGCAGGCTGCCAACCCGGATGTTATCCGCAGATTGAGCAACCCGGAAAAGGAGTTCACGGTCTTCGCCCCCACCGACGCAGCGTTTACCGCACTGTTCGCTGAACTCGGCGTGACCGCCGAACAACTCCTGAGCGACAAAATGATGCTGTCCCGCGTTCTACGCTATCACATCGCTCGCGGTGAGCTGCAGGCAGCCGAGGTGCTTGCGAGTGACCACATCCGCACCCTGCAGGGAGGTCGGATCTGGCAGGCTGGCGGTGTTCTGACCGATTTGAACGGTCGCACAGCCAACATTGTTCAAACTGACATCCAGGCTAGCAATGGGATCATCCATGTGATTGACAATGTCGTCCTGCCGAAGCCCAAGCCGACACGAGTTGAGGGTTCCATCGTCGATGCGGCTCTGGCTGTGAACGCAGAGACAGGTGAGTTCTCGATCCTGATCGCGGCTCTCCAGGCTGCTAACCCCGACATCATCTGGAGGCTCAGCCGGACCGGTGAATACACCGTCTTTGCTCCCACCGACGCGGCCTTCCTGGATTTACTGGATGAGCTGGGCGTTACCGCAGAAGAGCTTTTGAGCAACCGGGCCTTAGTTTCTCGAGTCCTGCGCTATCACATTGTCCGCGAGGAGCTTGACTCGACCGAGGTCCTCGCCAGTGAGAGCATCCGCACCTGGCAGGGTGGACAACTTTGGCAGGCGGGCGGCGTTCTGACAGATGCCAACGGTCGTATGGCTAACATCATCGATGTAGACATTCAGACCAGCAATGGGATCATCCATGTAATCGACGCCGTTGTCCTGCCAAACATGAATCCCGACTCTCATTAACTTTATCTGTTTCCAAAATTGAATATCCATTAAATCAAAACTGCACCTTGACTTCTGTCGTCGAGGTGCAGTTGATTTCAGTTAATGCGGCTCGCAGCCTATGGCGTCGCGGAGGGTCGAATCGTCGCTTGCGGTGTCGGAGTGATCGTGACATCGGATGCATCGGCGGTTGGCGAAACTGTGACAACTGGCGAGGGCGTTACGCTTACGGTCGGCGTCACTTTAGGCAGGCCTCCAAGCAGGATCTGCCAGGCGATGTCCAGGTCGTCGCTCGCGGCCACCGGGAAGTCCGGCAGGTTGGACAGGGTCATGTCGAGGCGCAGAATGACCGCATCCAGCTCCTTCACTTCGTCCTGAGATGAAACCGGCTGGACCTCCGCCAACAAGTCACGCGCGATCTGCACATCCTGCTTTGCCAGTCCAAAGTTGCTCTGATACATAGAAAGGCGCGCACGTGAGAGCAACTCCATCGCCTTCAAGATGTTGATCTGCCGCTCCAACTCTACGGCGTTCGCTTCGTTCTGCCCTTCAAGGTCAGCCAGCATCCGCTCCAGGGCTTCCAGCGACTCAGTTCGCGCAGCGATCTCATTTTCGATATCGCTCAGGCGCTGGTCGAGATCGGTGAAGGTCTCGCCGTTCTGGTCCTGACCGGCTTCCATGGTCCCCAGACGCGCTTGCAACTCAGCCAGATCCTGTTCAGCTTGCTCCTGTCGAGACTGTAGATCCCGAACATCGACCGTATTCTGCTCGACCGGCCGGACGAATCGCTGATAGAGCCATGGCAAGGTTAGATACAACACCAGGCTTAGAACGCCCAGAAGGAATAGCAGCAAAACAAGGCGCAGGAGGAACCTGAAAAAGCGACCGACGCGCTCTCCAAAACTGGGGCCAGTTGGTGTGGGGAGCGGTACCACAGGGGGCAGTCGCGGAGGCGCGGGCGGGGGTTCCGGTTGTGCCTCTGGAGGGGGTGGATCACTAACCGGCTCATCGACGGCGACAATCCCTATCTCGGGTTCGGAGGGTTCCGACGCCTTTGCTCGTTTTGCCATGAAGACCTCCATGTAAATTTATGGTTTTGGATCACCAGCTTGTCGGAGTTCTGTAATCGAGTGTACCCAAGTCAGATTCAAATCTTTTTGGCAACGGTTTGCCAAACGCTCATCCGCCGTCCAAAAATTGGCAACCAGCTTTTCGGCGAGAGCCAGATAGATGGCATCGTATGCTTTCGACTGGTTAAGTTTTCCAGCCAGTTCAAGGGCTCGAAGACAAAGCTCTTCATCCTCATCAATGATCTCCACTTGTAAACCATGGATCGTTCGTAATGCCTGCTCTGCTTCTTCCGAGGTAATATACTTTTGGAAAAGAAAGGAGCGAAGTGCGGAAGTCGTCTCACTCATCCACAAACGCGGCGCGCAAGGTATGATTTGTTCCCGATCCGCTCGATCCCAAAACGAAAGCAAGCTGTCGGAAATGCTTAATACTGTATTGACGGCAAGGCTAGCGTCTATAACCCAGTATGTCATTGGCCCGTTCCTCGCGAATTCGCTCCATAATTTTTATGGAGTTGGGGATTGGCTTACCCTTACGCCGTTTTAGTACCTGAGCACTCAGAGCACGTGCTTTCTCAAGCGCAAGTGTTCGTTCCCGCTGTTTACTGTTATCTTCATGCAATCCCGCCGCAATGTATTCACGTACTAAATCACTGACACTACGATTCCGCTGGCGCGCCAGCCTTTCCAGTGCTTCACGCTGGCGACGTTCGAGCAAAAGGTTAACCCGCTGTAGGTCCGGCATTCTGACTCCTTTGACAGGGTTATTATACACACCCACATGCGCATGTGTCAAATACCTACCGAACATATCTACATTAATGCCACAAATCGGTGCTCAGGTATTTCAATCCAGAGTCGGGGAGCAGCACGGCAATGGTTTTTCCCTGGCAAGGCGTTTTCAACAGTTGTACCGCCGCTGCGACGTTTGCGCCCGATGAGAAGCCCGCAAAGATTCCCTCTTCTCTTGCCAATCGCCGCGAGAATTCCATCGCTTCTTCATCGGTTACCTGAAGGTAGCCGTCGATATGATCTTTGTGAATCAGGGACAGCTCTGTCATCGAATAACCGCCGCCTTGAATGCGATGATTAGGATTCGTGACGGACTTGCCTGCCAGTACCGCTGCTTCTGCTGGCTCCACGACGTAACACTGAATCCGGGGATCATGCTCCTTGAAGGCCGCAGCACAGCCACCAAACGAGCTCCCCGTACCAACATAATCACAAAACGCATCGATCTGTCCATCCGATTGCTCCAGGATCTCCGGCGCCGTATGCAGGTAATGCGCGCGTGAGCTGCTTTCCAGATGGAATTGATCCGCGCGGAACGCGTTTCGTTCCCTTGTGATCCGTTGCGCGGCCTCTTCCACCAGCGCCAGATCACCCCCGGAGACTTGGCCCGGTTTGGAGTCGGGCAATTGATCGACCAGGATCACCTCCGCGCCGAGAGCTTTCATCATGCGCGCCCGTTCTGTCGAATTTCCTTTTGACATGACCGCAACAAACGGATAGCCTTTCACGGCACACACAATGGACAGGCCCGTGCCGGTGTTGCCACTGGTCAATTCGACGACGGTCTGTCCTGGCCTTAGTTTTCCCTCTGCTTCTGCCTCCTCGATCATTTGCAGCGCGATGCGATCCTTTTTCGAAAAGCCAGGATTCAGGTATTCCAGTTTCGCAAGGATACGGCCTTCCAACCCCCGCGTGATGCGCCCGAGCTCTACAAGTGGCGTATTCCCGATCGCTCCTAAAACGGAATCCAGAAAAGTATTGGTTCGTCCCTCACTCATGTCGTAGCTCCTATCGCTGAGATGTTCTCAATACTGTAGCACATCGAAAGGCCAACTTCAACTCACATGTCGGGTAACTGATATATAATTATCGAGACCAAAACGCAATCCGGAAAGAGTAACCCCCATGGACGAAACCACAATTGGCATATTGCTTGGCGGACTAATGGGCTTTTTTGGAGGCCTGCTTACGATTCCCATCAATGCTCTATTCAACTACTGGATTAAACGAGATGAGTCGGACTACGTCCAAAAACTTGAGAGCATTGCCAAACAACGAGACTTGCTTCTTCAGCATAAGCTGGAAATGGAGCGAAGAGGGAAAGACGAGGTAGTGGACCAAATCTCCAAGAGATTGGAGAACCTGGAGAGACAGCTTGGGCATGAATGACACGTATCTTGTCTTGTTGGCCGGTGTACTCGCCGGCCTGGGGGCAGCCTTCGTTGGGGTTATCATGCACTATCGAAACCGTTTGCGGACTCATTTAAACTTACGGGAGAGGGTAGAGCAGGAAAGGACTGCACTTCAGGAGGACGTTGCCGAGATCGACAAAAAAGAGCTTGCGGAAACGGAGGCAGGTAAAGAGTTACTGCGTTTATCCCAGGCATCGATTCAACGATTTGGATACGCGCGCCAAGACCCCAGGACAAGCCTGAAAAGACATAACCTTGAGCTTCTCAAGCAAATTGACGAGAATAAGAAACGATTCGCCCAAAGTGAAGAACGCCTGGCCGCCATGGCGGCTGCGCAGCAGGAATCAGCGCAGGTCATTGAAAGCCTGAAGAGGGAGAATGAAAAATTGTGGCTTTCAAACAGCTTCCAGGGGAAAGGGAGTGCTACGAGCGCAGCACAGGTCGAGAAAGACTTACGCATCACATTGGAAGAAGTTGCCCGATTGAAAAACCAGCTTGCAGACGCCAGCATACGTCTCATTGAGGCAGAAGCGGAGGGAATCAAAGTCTTGCCTCAGGAGATTCGCCAGACCCTGTCTTCCACGCTCCAACATACGGATCTGTTATTGGACGAATCTACGGGAAGTCTCAACGCGATGCAGCGCAATTTCCTGGAATCGATCAAGGGATCGACGGCACGTCTCTACAGGGTGATCGAGGATTTTATTCAAGTTACTTCCTTGAAAAGGGGTTCCAGGGGGAGCGCACAGGATATTGTGGAACTGGGTCAGGTCATCCAGGACGCGATTGCCGATACAGGCAGCCAGGTACGTGCGAAGCGCCTCACACTCAACGCAGACATTCCCGAGAATCTCGACCCTGTCTATGCGGACCGTGAGGCCCTGCATGAGATCCTGACGCGCCTGCTTTCAAACGCGGGCGCAGCCTCGCCTTTGCAGGGAACCGTTCAATTGCGGGTGAACATAAAAATAGAAGATGGCAAGGACTACCTCCTGATTCAGGTCAAAGACACGGGCGGAGGCATCCCGCCCGAGGACGTACCGCGTGTATTCGCTCCCCTGTATCACACCGATGACGTGCCGGCCCGCGGCGTGGGCGACACCGGCATGGGCCTTTTCATCGCGAAGACCCTTACGGAAGCGCAGAATGGCAGAATATGGGTGGATACAGAACCAGGTGTTAGCTCAACCTACAGCGTGCTCATTCCGACCGCGAGAGTGATGCCTGTCGATGAAAGCGAGACGGAGTAAGGTCATTCGCGCGTGCATTTCTCCGCGCTACTCTTCTTAATTACGCCAACCATACAAATAGTCTGAACCAAATACAAAACGGTCTCAATGACCTCCGTCCGAGACCGTTTTCAAATTATCTTATCGATTAGTGAATATGATTCTCTACCTGCTGCCCTCTGATTCCCACCACCCCAACAGTGCCTGCATGGCCAGGCTCGGCGTGGCATCGCCCTGCCGCCCGGTGTTCCAGGTGACGATCAATTCTCGTTTCGCACGCGTGATCCCTACGTAGAACAATCGCAGGCGCTCTTTCACGTAGTCGACGCGCGAAGCTAACGTCGCCGCGCCTTCGTCGTACCAGTCATATTCGCTGGAGGAGGTCGCGGCCCTCAACTGCGCCAGGGCTTCGGCTTCCAAATTTAAGTTGTTGCGCAGGAACCATCTCTCTGAGATGAAGCGGTCGTTTGGCTGATTAGATGGGAAATCGTAATTGTTCACGCTCATCAGATAGACGCGGTCCCATTCCAGCCCCTTGGCTTTGTGCATGGTGGTAACGACTACCTTGCCCTTGTGCTGTTCGGGGTCAAAGCCCGAATCGTCCGCAGAGAAGCCGATGAAGCGCCGTTCGTTCTTGGCGATGACTGCCAGCTCCGCCGTCAGCTCGGGCAGACGCCACTCCGTGTGGTCATCTGCAGCTTTGCCCAGTACCAGGGCCAGCTTATGCGCCAGGGCCAGGTCCGCGGCTTCGGTGAAGATATCCTGGGCGAGGGTCAGCACCAGCTGGTCGATGGGAAGGGTGACAGCCTGCAACCAGCGACGCACGTGAACGCGGAAATCGTTCAGCTCCGTGACGACCTGTTCCTGCTCTCCCTCTGCGACGATTGCTTCCGCTGCCGCAGCTCCATTGCCGCTTGAAACGGCGACGGGAACAACCACCTCGCCGCGCGCGAACGCCAGGTTCGGGTTGACGTAATCCTCCACGTTTCCCACCTTCCGCAGCCAGGCGCTCGTGTCATGGATCAGCACCTGTCTTTCTTTGACATCTTTCCATGCCCGCCGCCAGACCTGGTAGGCCTTCGCCAGCTTCGGCGCGGACGACGGATCCGCCAGATAAGAGATCAGGTTGCTCAGCGCGCCCGCTGCCGCGCGCGTGTTGGACGTACTGCTCAGGAACTCGACATATTCGATGTCCTTCGCCTTGAGGGCGTTGATCACATCCACGCCGCGGAGATTGCGCGGCACCAGGATGGCCACCGTGGAGTCCGGGTTCTTAGGCAGCCACTTGGCTACCGAATCGACGATCGCCTTCGTCTCCTCCTCTGCGGTCAGCCTCCTGGTCACAAAATGGATCGCGGACCTGTCGTTCTCGGGGTTGGGCTGCGGGTCCCCTGGCGGGACGGGTTCGATGTATGGTGGAGCAAGCGCAGTTCGCGCGTCTTCGACGGGATGCTCATTCATCACCCAGTCGATCAGGTTATTTGCCAGGTCGATGATGGATTGCTGGGAACGCCCCGACTCGGGCATATCCACGCTCGGGTTGTTCGCGATGAACTCGCGCAGGAGCTCAGGAGAGGCCGTTGTAAACGTCTCGAAGATCGCCTGGTTTGGGTCACCCACGCGGACCCAGTTCCCGCCCGGGCCCGAAAGCAGCTCGAGGATATGCTGCTGAAGCTGACTTGAGTCCTGGGCTTCGTCCTCGAGGATATAAGGGAAGCGATAACGCACCCGCTCGAGATAGTCCTCATCTGATTCGAGGATGTCGAGTGCCAGACGGATGAGGTCGTCGAAATCCACGGCGGCGCGATACGTGAGGGCGCGCTGGTAATCGGCATAGATCTCCAGCCCGAGCTCGGCCAACGGGAGCGGCGCGGGCTGACGATCCAGCAGGGCGCGCAGCTTTTCGGGCGTCAGGCGTCGATCCTTTGACGAACGGATAAAGGCCAGCGCCAGGTTCGAGATCATCTCCGGGATTTGATCGCGGCGGACCCAGTCGCGCTTGTGCTCGTCCATATTCGGATCGAGGTAATCGTCAAGCGACTCAGCATGAACGCTCAACCACGACTTGACGGCTTCGCGGCGGATGAAGTCGGCTTCGCGCTCGTCGATGATGCCAAAGCGCTCGTCCAGTCCTACGCGTCCCGGCTTCTCTCGGACGATGTCGTGCGCCAGGCCATGCAGCGTGCGGACACGATAGCGATACAGCGCCTGAAGAGGGTTATCGAAGAAGCGCTTGACGCGCGCCTCGAAGTTATCTACCGCCGAATTGACGAGGGTCACGATCAACACTTCCTGATCATCGGCGAGCGCGCCGCTGGCAATGATCTGTGCCGCAAGCGCGGAGAGGATCTGCGTCTTGCCGGCGCCGGGCACCGCGGCGATGCCGAGCCGTCCGCCGCGATAGCGGAGGATCTGTTCTTGCGAGGGTCGAGGGATAAAGTTAAGGGTCATGTGATTAAGTGTCAGGTTAAGTAACTCTTTTGAATATCAACGGGTTAACTTATCAAGAATATTATATTGGATTTCCAACAGGGAAAAATCCGGATCGATTGATTTGATGTATGCCACAAAGGGTTCTAACTCTTTCATGTCACTTTCAGTTAATTCAAGAGCTTGACCTCGTTTACTTATCTTTTATTTCACTTTACACGAACTTAGATCTACCATCAACATCGGAGTAGGTGCTGCCTGGAAATCACTTCCTGCCACACATCGAGAAGATGGAGCATTAAAAAGAATTCACCTCCATGGGTTGAGAATCTCGACACCTGATCCTTCAAAATCACCTACATTACGCGTGACAAGCGCAAAGGCATAGGTCAGTGCACTGGCAGCGATCAACGAGTCAATCGCAGGCATGGGGGTTCCAGCTAATTCGAGCCTCGCGGTCAACAATCCCCATTCCGTTATGACATCATTATCAATGGGGATAGTCTTTCCACTAAAACGCGCCAGCAGATCTTCTCTGAGCCAGGTGTGTAACTCCTGCTTTCGTTTCGACTTTGGAAGCTTTTCGATACCTTTAATGATTTCCCCGATTGTGATAACACTCAGATATATGTCATCAGTGTCCAAAGCATCAACAAATTCAACTACGTTAGAATTTGGCTTCTTCGAAACCAGCTCAGAAATCACACAGGTATCCAACAGATATTTCATACCTCAATACCCTTGCGGGGCAAAGATTTATCACGCGTCAAGTCAACCCCAGCTAATGGTGAAGCACGGAAAAACTCAGAAAGCTTTCCTTGTGATTTTCGGAGTTTCTCATACTCAGCATACGAAATGACCACAACGGTTTTTTCTCCATGTTTCGTGATCAATTGAGGGCCTTCTTTTAGGGCACGAGTGATGACTTCGCTCAATTTATTTTTTGCGTCCTGAATTTGCCAAATTTCGCTCATAAACACTCCTCTCTGTCTAGTCTGTCTAGATTTTATACTCAACGGTAAGATATGTCAACTCCATGTAGCTGGCCGCGACCTGCCTCATGTACTCCGTCGCATAGTGGATGGGCTGGCTGCCGGCCACCATAAATGCATTTTCATATTGATCGACAAACGGAAAGACTTGCGCCACGGTTTGGGGAATCACGTGGAATTCATCCATCCAGGCACAGAGCACGCCGTTCGGGATGAGATGATCGCGGTAGATGTTGAGTGCCTCCTCGGAATATAGATTGTTATGCCCTGCCGTATGCCCACGCAATGGGTCAATCGAAATCAGGTCAAATTTTTCATCTGGAAAGGCATTCAGATAACGGCGTCCATCGTCCACAAGATACGTCACCCGTGGATCGGCGAGAGTGCTCCGAGCCGAGTCCATGTGATGTTGGAGGGACAGTCCAAAAAGCAGGAACGTAAAGACAGCGACCACCGCCCCGCTCATCTCGATCTTGCAGAAGAGGGCAACTGGGTCCGAAGAGGTATCCGCTTTACGCCCCCAAAGATATCCGCCGAGCGCCAGACCCAGTAGAAAGACAAACAGAATGGAGGGAAAAGCATAGGCCGTATTCTTATTGACGATCAACAGGATGCGAATCCACAGCATTTCGAATCCCAGGCCGATAAAACCAACCAGGAACGATGCAAACAAGATCGTCTTGTATCCCCACCCAATTTTTGCCGTGTACGTCTGCACCTGCTCCGTTTCCGTCGTCAGAGCAAATTGCCAGCGCGTTTGTTTCATTCGCCTATTCAGGAAGTTCAATGGCCAGTCGTGGCATATCCCCTTTTACTCCGTTGATTCCCAATTCATTACCCGCTGGAAGGCACGCAACAGATCGCCGCGCTGCTCGAATCCGCTTTCGCCCAGCTCGGCCAGGCAAAGATAAATGCGTTGGCGGCAGCGATGCAAAAGACCGGATACCACGCGTGCCATCCCCTGGCGGCCTGTTTCCACATCATCGGCATCGGTCCAGATCCGGCCCGGCTCCCATTCGCGGGTCAGCACATGGGGATGGGTCAGCGGCTGGGCGAGGCGCTGGTGCCAGGCACTCGAGCCCACGTCCAACCAGAATTGAGCGTAAACCGGACGATTCATCATCAGGAACGTGTGTGCAGGCGCGACCAGCACGGCATCCTTGTTTTGAGAGCGCCAGCCTTCCACGTAGGATGCGGCGATCACACCATCCTGAAGCATCTGAATGTACTCTTTGCCAAGATGAGGAAAGCGCCCGCCATCCTGATACAGGACCGTCGATTCGAGCGATTGCCGGAAGTGCTGGACAGAATCGACAAGGCTCGAAGCAACACGTACCGAGTCGAAATCGCTGTGGAAGCCAAAGCCCGGCTGGGAGAGCACTTCCCCAAAGAGCTTCCGCAGGAAATGATCGAACGGCAGCTCATCGCCTTCTCGGTATTCCAGCAGCCATTCGCGCAGCATGGAGTAGCGATTGCCGACTAAAAACGTGATGCGTTCCTGCACCTCCGGTGTGATGTCGTCGAACGAGGAGAGTCGCAGGTCGCGCGCCCGGTAGACGATCTCTGCTAACAATTGGGCGCGCACGAGGTCGAGCCCCTCGATGGAATGCATGAGTGCATAGGCTACGTCGAAGCGCGGCGGACGGATGTTCCAGGCCGGGTGGGCTATCGCCGAAAATGTGAGCAGCGACTGGCTGGCGGGTTCGTCCCGCAGCGTGCGCGAAGGACGGTGAGAACGCGTGGGAACCCCGGCCGCTTCCAACCGGTTCATCACCGAAAATCGCAGGGCATCCGAGAGGAACGGAGCGATGATCACGATATCCACCGGTGCTATGCCTGCATCGATGAGCGATCTCGTTTCTACAACGACTGCATCCAGCAGCTCCGGATAAAAACGCGAGCTGATAATCCCGACAGCGTCCCCTCCAACCGGTTCAGTCTCGGGCGCAGAGGGATCTGGCAGGATG
>LLBY010018393.1_pt5 | contig 12928 bp, 10 predicted proteins | sample 1489401 | NCBI WGS metagenome assembly LLBY01 (sample SAMN04092656, study PRJNA295927) | soil metagenome | biome: Soil prokaryotic community; feature: Bulk soil; isolation source: soil from tomato rhizosphere | host: tomato cultivar Hawaii 7996 | place: South Korea | collected 2011-11-01 | reverse complement strand
GCCGGCATCCTGCCGCGCTGGGCGGCCGGTCTGCTGGCTTTCGGGATCGTATTGCCCATCCTTGGGTCTTCGTTGGTCCCGCACCCGTTCGATCGGATATTTGCAGTGCCGGTGGGGCTAAGTCTGGCCGGGCTGGGATATGCGGTCTGGTCTGAGCACCGTCCAGTCTCGCAGCCGGCACCTAAACGGGAAGGCACCAGTTCCATCAAACCGGGACGGAGCAACGTTACTTGAGACTGAATAGACAGGTCCCTGTACGGCCGCTTGTCTCTTTTCTGTACTTTCACAAATTAATCTGATACTTGACGATCACCCGGGAACGAACTGTGTGTCATGGAACCTGGCTAAGTTATAAACTTACACTTGACGGAGATGGAACGGTCAACTATGAAGGATGTATCTGCTCATTTTGCCCCTCTCTAAATGTAGACTGAGTAAGTACTTTAGGAGAAATAAACTGAATGTGACTACAACACTTGGAACTTTCCCAAAGTGGCAAGATCGCCTGGGACATAGCTTGATGTGGCTTGCGGCCTTGGGAGCATTATCCGCTTTTGCATCTGGTTTCGCCTCTGTACGTGCTGCAACATCTGAAACTGTTTGGGTTGAGACTTGGCGACTCTTCGGATATCTGGTCTTCACCGGGATGTTCGTTCTGCTTGCTTTGCGTCCTCGTAACTCAGCTGGTATCTGGGAGCTCGCGTTCTTCCACAAGACTGCGATGGCGATTTCTGCATTGGTTCTCTCCGGTGCAAAGGATGCCGCACTGGCAGGTGTGATTGATGGTGCGCTTGCAATCCTCCTGTTGATAGCCTATATTTGCACGCGCGGTTGGCTGGGCTGGAAGAGGTCCCATTGAGTTTTTTGTTGGACAAAAAGGCGGCTCAGCAGTGCTCCTAGGCGTGGCGATGGCGGCGCTGTATGCAACAATGATGATCTGTATATACTCAGCCGCTGATGCCGCGATGAGCGGTAGAGATGTAACTGCGAACATAGCAGAAGACTTTTGCACACTGCTCGCTGCGGAAACCGCCTGACACTTTTGCGGTAACTTAGTCATGGGGATTCGAACCCGCGGAGCGGAACTAGTTTCAGCTCATTTATTCGCTTTCCAGGTCAAGCACAGCAGTGGATTGCTGATCTATAATTGGGGAAGTTATGTAGAAGGAAGCATTCCCGAGATATTGCAGCCATTCTCAGGTCAAAGAAAAACGAGATTGACATGGGGTATATCGAGCAATGGGCAGCTCGATTAGGATTGAGTTCGCTATGGAAGGAGATGCTTGACAACGGTTCTTGAGATCCAGTAAGATACATAACGAATGATGAATTTCAAAAAGTGGCATGATTGCCGTGCTCGGAAATGAAATTTCGACCTAAAAGAGGTCGTTGTAGGATCTGATAGGTATGCCAAAAGTATGCCAATCACGTTAGCATGTGTCGGACAGATTAGACAGGATGTAAATTAGAGCCTAAAAAGTCGCCAAAATATAGGAAAAAAAGGACAGAAAAGACAATAAATACAGGTTGAACTCAAAGTAAAACAAAAAGTCTCATTCTACGCTTTCTTTTAAGCCATTGGTTCAGAGTTCGAATCTCTGCGCGCTCACAGGTGAACACCCGTCCAGGGTGTTTTTTTTGTTATGTCCCTTCATACAGACTGCTAGATCCTCCGTCAGCGGAACAGAATCTCCATCAAGAGCAGGCACGTAGAAACGGTATCAAGGGGGCGAGTCTACTTTGCATTCTTCGCTAACAGGTAAATCGCTAAAAGTAATAGAGTGAACGTCGAGCAAAAGGCGACGTTCACTCTATTACCATGGCTTCCCCCTTTGCATCCCCGTTCCAGCGATTGGAAAACTTAGGGTTATTGTAAGCTGTACCCTACCCTACCTCAAGAAGACAACGGTCTAGGGCCCTAGACGGTTGTACTGTTGTTCCAGGACTTGAATTCAGAACCAATTTTTGTTAGGCTTAACATAACAAAGGTTGAAAGAAAATGAAAGATAAACTTCGAGTCATGATTTTGGATGACCATCAAGGCATTGTGGATGGATATCGTTACAGATTAGGTATGGTATCCAACATTGAATTGGTGGCCGCGCTGTCTTATGGCAGTGAGTTGGAACCTGCCTTAAAAGAGAATCCAGTGGATGTTTTGATCTTAGATGTAGAGGTGCCTGCCACGCCGGACAATCTCAATTCCTATCCTATCCTCCACAAGATTCCAATGCTGCTGCGGCAATACCCTGAACTTATGATTCTGGTCATCAGTGTGCATAGTGAACCAAGTTTGATCCGTGCCATCGTCGATGCGGGTGCGACGGGCTACATTCTCAAAGGGGATAGCCAGCGAATTCAGGAATTGGGAAAATGGGTGTTTCGTCTTGTCAATGGCGAGCTTTGCTTTAGCGAGAGAGCGTTGGAAGCACTGGTGGGCAAGAAGGACGGTCCCTTCACATCGCGCCAGCTTGAGGCACTTTCTCTGTGCGCGGCCTATCCCAATAGCAAAACATCAGAGCTTGCTCGTAAGATGAAGATCGCCGATTCGACTCTTCGAAATCTGCTTTCCACAGTGTACTTCAAGCTGGACGTGCAGACCCGCGCTGCGGCGATTGCCAAAGCGCGCCAGATGGGACTGCTCACTCCCGATCCGACGGTGCCTCCGTTGTAAGTAGAAGATTGGGCGATATGCCCAGTGTTTCGAAAAGTTTCCACACGGGCCCGATTACGCCTTCGATCAAAGAGTCCACTACCCTTTTGTTTGCAAGCGGGGTTTTGTTTAAAATGTCCTGCGCGATTTGGTGCTTGCGAATCAATTGGTCCACGCAATAGCTCACCGCGCCGCAGCGGATCAAGATCTCTTGAGCTTCTTTTAAGGCGTTTTCACTCAATATATTTTCATACAACTCGATGAATCTTGTACGATCCGAATGCTCCACTGTCAAAGCAAACAAGATTGGCAAGGGCTTACGTCTTTGCAGCCAGTCTGGGTTGGCAGGGACGGCCATCGTGTCGTTTAGATCGTCGTGGATTTGGATCATCTCTCCGTAAAGGCGTCCCAGTTTTTCCAGATTCTTAGTAACATCCTGAGTTGCTTCTGCCAATAATGCTCCGAGATGGATCGCGCATCCGTAGAACGGCGCGCTTTTGTTTTCCACCACGCGCCAATAGGAAGCCTCATCTGCTGGGTTTTGGACATCTAGCTCCTGACCGTGCGCGGTCGTTAGCATCATGTGGTTCAAGCTGTCCATCGCGGCGAATCGAACCGATGAACCGGCACTGCTTCTAGCGAGCGCATCGATGCTCGCGGCCTGGAAGGCGAGGGCGAAGTTCGAGGCTCTGCTACTTCCAATGCGGTGGTACTCCCCGCGCGGGTCGTCGTCCAGCATATCGTCCACAACGATGATGCTGATCTGGGCACAGGCAAGCGCGGCGGAGGCAGGGATCGCTTTTTCCGCGGACTCGCTGATAGCCTGGCAAGCGATGATCGGCAACTGCCAGTCACGGGGATACGTGAACGCAATGCGTTGAAGAATCGCTCTCATCTCATCCCATGAATCAAAGATGGGGAGCGTTAAGAGATAGTCAACTATTCGTTGGTATATATCCATATTTTTATCCTAAGAGACGGGCCGGATCTTTCCGGCCCGTCCATGCTATACTGCGGCTACGCACCGCTCGTCGTTGTATCTGGATTCTGCTGACTCCAATTCTGCCATCCCTCATCACTCCGGAGAGCGTTTGCCTGCTTGTGACTCATCCTGGTGATCTTAGACAAAGCTTCTAGGTAGGAACCGTGCAGACGGGATGCCGAAGAGATGGCAGTGTAAAAGCCTTTCATTGTATTCATGGGTTATCTCCTTATCGTGATCAAAATTGATTTGTTGTGTAACTTGTATAGATTTGATGGGTTTTCTTCTTACACACCTCCTTTTGAAAGACATTTTGAATGGTCAGAGCGCGGCCGCCACTCTCCGACCGAGAGGATAGTAAAGTAGAGTAATTTGGAAACATACAATGTGACAGGCGAGAAATGAAGACACGAAACAATACTCTCTGGTTGCTCTTCGAATATGGGGTACCCTGGCTTGTTCTAGGGATTCTGCTGATGTCTTCGTATGCCAAGTTCTTCAGGCATTCCTATGGCTTTCGGGTTGATCCCTCCACAGGTACCGTCATACATGTGTTTGATAAACAGCCAGAACCAACTCTCCACGCAAATGATCGAGTTCTCCAGATCGGCTCTGTACACTGGGAGAAGTTTGTAGTGAACCTCAGCCAGTCTATGTTCGAAGGATATCAACCCGGAGATACAGTTCCCATTCGCATTGTGCGGGACGAGCAGCAAATTGATATTTCATGGAAGTATCCTCGTTGGAATGAAGCCGAGTTCTTGGAACAGCTCGATAGTGAGTGGTGGTTCGCCTATATTTTCTGGTTGGCAGGTGTCCTGACTATTCTGCTCGTGCGCCCAAAGAATGATGGCTGGGTCCTAATGTCCCTTTTCAATTTCCTGACTGCAATCTGGTTGATTGCAGGGAGCGGCTTGTCGGCCTATCACATCTGGTACAGTGCTATCGCCCTGCGTGCGGCGGTCTTCTTATGTCTTCCCGTTTACTTGCACTTGCACTGGGTCTTTCCTCACCCCTTGGGAAGATTACCACGCTGGCTGCTTTGGACTATCTATGGGATCGGTATCCTGCTTGCCATTGCACAGGTGTTCCAACTATTACCCACTGAGCTTTATCTCCTGGCATTCCTCGTTGCCCTGGGAGGAAGCCTGCTGCTGCTTTTCTTCCATTTTTGGCGACAACCCTCCATCCGCCGGGATTTTCGGTTGCTTCTGATTGCCTTGATTCTGGCAATTGCTCCACCGATGATATGGGTGCTGGTCGATCGTGTTTTTGGTATTCCGCCAATTTTTGGTAGTTTGGGGATCGTGAGCCTGCCGCTTCTCTCATTTGCTTATCTTTACACGGCTTTCCGGCGCCGGCTCGGTAACCTGGAGCTGCGTGTCAATCGCTTTTTTACGATCTATCTGTTCCTCATACTGCTTGGCTTCTTTGTTGTGCCATTCATCACTTTTCTTAACCAGGCCCCAGATGCCCCTGGTAAAAGTGCCACAATTGGCTTTTCAATGATGCTGCTGACAGCGGCTGCCTTCATCGGGGCCTATCCTCCTTTTGAACGGTTCGTGGATCAGCGCATATTTGGGGTGATTCCCACGTCTAAGCGCCTCTTGGAGTCCTTTTCGATCCACATCACCACCAGTGTTTCCCTGCCGGATTTGATCCGTGTCCTTCAGGAGGAAGTCTTCCCCAGCCTCTTGATACGACAGTTCGCCTTTCTTTACCATGATCAAGGCTCGCTGATGGTCGTGTCCACCATGGGATTGGATATCGAACCATTACCAGGGAAGACAGACTTGCCGGGCCTCGTTGCCCGATCTGGTTTTTACCGTTCGCCTGACCCTCTAGATACCTCTCAACCCTATGCATGGGTCCGTCTCGTTCTGTCTCTCAAGCTCGGTGAGAAGTTGCTCGGCTTTTGGTTGCTCGGGCGCCGCGATCCTGATGACTTCTATTCCCAGCAGGAGATCCTCACCCTAAGCTCGCTGGCCAACCTGACGGCGATCGCCTTGAGCAATATCCTTCAGACGGAGCGGCTCACGTCCATGTATCAAGCGAATATCAATCGCTATGAACAGGAACATGTTAGCTGGGCGCGTGATTTGCACGATATTATCCTGAATGAGTTGGCGGCGTTGCCGATACGCAGCGATGCGCCGGTCTTTTCACCTACATTCCAGCAGGCCTACGACCGTGTGTCTGAACAGCTGCGGGAGATCATCAATGACTTACGTCCTTCCATGCTGGCGTTTGGCTTGAAGCTGGCCTTAGAGGCATATACGGAAAATCTGAGACAACGAAACCCAGACTCTGTGAAGATCCTGACTGATATTCAAGTAAATGGCGATTGCCGATACTCACTCGTGGTTGAGAGTAACTTATATCGGATCGTGCAGGAAGCCTGTGAGAATTCCCTGCGGTATGCTCATGCCAAAAAATTGTCCATTTCCGGTACCCTGACTGAAAAGCACATCGAACTCCAGATCGCTGACGATGGGATAGGGCTGGATCCGGATACCAGCCTCAAATTCAATGATCTGCTGTCGCACAAGCATTTTGGCCTGGCAGGGATGCACGAGCGGGCAAGTGTGATCGGTGCGGAATTGCACATCATCTCCCAACCCAATGAGGGGATGCAGATACATGTGACATGGAAGTCGAAAGAAATGGTTTAATTGTTAAGGTTCCGTTAGTTCAAACGGTCGCTAGAGCGCAAACCGTCTTGATAGGAGTGTTATATCTGTGGATCCTCTCAAAAGCGATAGCGTTTTTCTTGAATCTTCTCAAAGGATTCTTGAATTCGGGAATTTGCTTCAGTGACTACGTTCGGTGAAACCCTTCGTACATTTCGTGAGAGGACCCTCGACCCTGTACGCCACATGCGGCCTCTTTCACAGGCTCGCCTGGGCGTATTGATGGGTCATGTGATGGGAGATAAAGGGGTTCGTGGCGCAACACTCAGTCACTGGGAACGAGGGGAGACCAAGATCAGTGCAGAGGACCGCAAAATATTGATCACTTTAGTTAAAGTTTTGCACCAATATGACGGCGTAAAGACCCCGGAGGATGCCAATCAACTGCTGGAAGCCGGGAATTTTCGTGCTCTTAATAAGCATGAGACGCATGAAATTTTTGGCGAACTGCCAATTGCCGCAAATGCTGAAACACACGCACTGGATCAAGAAAGTTCAAAATCTTTCGCTTCGTTCCTCCGAGAACAATTCTTCTCTTCATGGAATGCCCTCCTTGAAGAGACAAGGAAAGGTCCCCATCCCTCCTGGCCGCGCGTTATGGCTGCCCTCATGCGGAAAACTTCTGATCTAATCTCTTTCTCTCCAAAGACTGTCCTATGGATTGGGGTCTGGTGGCTTGCCTGGTGGTTGATGGCTCCGTCTTTGCGATGGCCGTTTGCAGATCGAGCTTCTGCCCTACAAGCAGTTGGCATGTATGTTATTGGGACTTTGATTGTTCCGCTTCTGATGGGAATGCTCATCGATACAAAACATGATGAATATTGGCGAGCACAAGATCTGGCACATTCTAGACTTTTGCGTTTGTACACCTATCAAGGTGCTGGAATAGGCTTTAACCTCGGTTATTTCTTTGTTCTCCCGTTGGTGCTGATTTGGTATTACTTGGGCTTGGAACCTTCCAGATGGCTTGAATCTCTGGCTATTACTTTAGGGCTGATCCTGGGGAATATGTCTGCCCATGTCGTCCCACACAACCTTTGGCTCGCGTATCGTCGTCTGCTCTTTAAAGATGGGGCCATATTTTTCGTGGTGGCATTCGTCGGTCCCCTATGGGGAATATTTTTCCTGGAGTATTACTCGGTTCTTTTGAAACCGTTTTGGGGAGCCATGGTTATTTTGGCAGCGCTCCTGCTGTTTATCATGATCCCCTTTGGACAATCCAAGAAAAAGACCGATACAAAACAAGCACAACCTTAATAAAAAGATCGCTCTCAATATTTTAAGCCAAGCGCCAGCTTGGCGTAGGAACAGGCGTGCTATAATCGCGAGTAGTTCGCTAGTTATATAGTTTTGTAGTTCAGCCAACTACGGAACTATCAGACTCCCCAACCAAGCAACTAACATGTCCTTTGCCCACCTCCACGTCCACACGGAATACTCCATGCTCGATGGCTTCTCGAATATTAAGAAGCTGGTCAGGCGTGTGAAGGAACTGGGTATGAACCATGTGGCGATCACCGACCACGGTACGATGTTCGGGGTGATCGATTTTTACCATGCCGCGACGAAGGAGGGAGTCAAGCCGATTATCGGGGTGGAAGCATACATGGCGGCGCGCGGCATGGCAGACCGCGATCCCAAGCTGGATCGTTCTTCTTATCACCTGCTGCTGTTAGCCGAAAACGAGACGGGTTATAAGAACCTGCTCAAGATATCCTCCGCCGCGCAGCTCGATGGCTTCTATTACTATCCGCGCATCGACCACGACTTTCTCGCGGCGCACTCGGAAGGGATCATTTGCACGACAGGGTGTATGTCCGCCGAAATTCCACGCGCCCTTCTGAACGATAATCCCGAAGAAGCGGTCAGGCGCATGAACTGGTACTACGACGTTTTCGGTCCCGACCGTTTTTTTGTCGAGTTGCAGCAGCACAACATCAAAGAGATCACGGATTTGAACCGCAAACTGGTGGAGCTGGGTGTCCGTTACTCGGCAAAATATGTAGCTACGAATGATGTGCACTACATCAACCAGAGCGACTCACGCCTGCAGGACATTCTGTTGGCCATTCAAACCAACACGCTGCTCAGCGATCCGGACCGCATGCGCATGACAGATGACTCCTATTACCTGCGTACCCCGGAGGAGATGAGCCGTCTCTTTGCCGAAGTGCCAGAAGCGTTGAGCAATACCCTGTTGATCGCCGAACGCTGCAATGTGAACCTGGAACGCAAAGGCTACAACTTACCGGAATTCCCCGTACCAGAAAGCTTCACTGCCGAAACATACCTGCGCCACTTGTGCGAAGAAGGGGCGAGAAAACGATATGCAAGCCGCGCCTCCAGCCCGCAAGTGCAGGAAAGATTGGATTACGAGCTCGGCGTGATTAATAAAATGGGCTTTGCCGCCTACTTCCTGATCGTGTGGGACCTGTGCCGGCATGCCCGTGAAAACAACATCTGGTACAACGCGCGCGGTTCGGCGGCGGGGTCGATTGTGGCGTATGTATTGGGGATCGCGCTGGTCGATCCGCTGGAACACAATCTTCTGTTCGAGCGCTTCCTCAACCCCGGGCGTATTTCGATGCCCGATATCGACCTGGACTTCCGCGATGACCGCCGCGCCGAAATGCTCGATTATTGCGTCCGCAAATATGGGAACGACAAGGTTGCCCAGATCATCACGTTTGGCACGATGGGCACGAAAGCCGCATTGCGAGACGTGGCACGCGTAAACGACATTCCGCTGCCGGAAGTGGATCGCGTAGCGAAGCTGGTACCGTTCATCTCCGGCCGGCAAGTTACCATGCAGGACGCCCTGGCCGTGCCCGAATTTAAGCAGATCTACGATTCGCAGCCGCACTTACGCGAGCTGATCGATACTGCCTCGAAAATGGAAGGTACCGTCCGCAACGCCGGGACTCATGCCGCGGGCGTGGTGATCTCGGATAAGCCGATCGTCGAGTATCTGCCGCTCCACCGACCGACCTCGAACTCGGAAGAAACGCCGATCAAGACCGTAACGCAGTTCGAAATGGGTATTCTGGATAAGCTAGGAATGCTCAAGGTGGACTTCCTCGGTCTCATCACGCTGAGCGTGATGGCGAAGGCCTGCGACATGATCGAGAAACGTCACGGGATCAAGTTCGATCTGGATAACATCCCGCTGGACGATCCCAAATCCTTTGAGCTCATGGGCAGCGGACACACCGCAGGCATCTTCCAGGTGGAAGGCACGGGGATGACTCGTTATCTCGTGCAGATGAAGCCCAAGACGCTGGATAATATCATCGCCATGGTCGCGCTGTATCGTCCCGGACCGATGGCGTTCATCCCCGATTACATCGCGCGGATGCACGGCGAGGCCGAAGTCGAGTACCGCCATCCCGCGCTGGAGCCGATCTTCCGGGATACCTTCGGCATTCCTGTCTATCAGGAACAGCTCATGCGCGCCGCGGTGGAGCTGGCGGGCTATACACCGTCCGAATCAGATGAATTGCGAAAAGCCATCTCGAAGAAGAATAAGGAAGAGATCGATAAGCATCGCAGTAAGTTTGTTGCCGGTGCCGTAAAGAATGGCATGGCGAAGGACGTCGCCGAAGCCATCTACAGTGACTGGGAAGAGTTTGCGAGGTATGGATTCAACAAGAGCCATGCGGCCGATTATGGTGTGATTTCCGTCCAGACCGCGTACCTCAAAGCACATTATCCCGCGGAGTACATGGCAGCGTTGCTTTCTGCCAATGCAGGCAAGACGGAGCAGGTTGCTTTGTACGTGGCGGAAGCCCGCAGCATGGGTGTGCCCGTGCTGGCGCCGGAGATCAATTCCTCCCTGTGGGACTTTGCGATTGAAGACGCGCCAGCGGACGGCAAGCCAAAGATCCGCTTTGGCCTGGGGGCGGTCAAAAATGTCGGTCAGGCGGCTGTCGAGCTAATCATCAAAGAGCGAGAGCTAAATGGCCCGTTCAAAAATCTGAACGAATTTGCACGCCGCGTAGACCTGCGCGCCGTAGGCAAACGCGCTCTGGAGTGTCTCATCAAGGTCGGCGCGATGGACGCGTTCGGGAGTCGATCGGCAATGCTTGCCTCGCTCGACCGGATCGTCTCCATCAGCAGCAATCACTTCCGGGCCGCGGAGTCTGGACAGATGTCACTCTTTGGCGAAGCAACCGGCGTTGTCGAGGACATCCAGCTTCCCGAGGTGAGTAACGTGGACAAGCGCGAGATGCTCAACTGGGAGCGTGAGCTGATCGGCTTATATATCTCCGACCATCCCCTCACACCATACCAGCAGACGTTCACACAGATCGTCAGCTATTTCTCCGGGCAGTTGCCTCAGGCTCAACATGAGGAAAGAGTGCGGGTGGCCGGTCTGATCACGGCTGTGCGTCCGTACATGACCAAGACCAACAAACCCATGGGCTTTGTGACGATGGAAGACGTGCAAGGCAACATCGAGCTTGTGCTCTTTCCGAAAACCTGGCAGAAGACGCAGCAAATGCTCAAGGTGGGCCAGATCGTGATCGTCGAAGGCAAAGCGGATACCAGCAACACCCCCCCGAAAATCCTGGTGGATGAGATCCGCACCGAGATCAAGATCCTGGAGCCGCTGAGCGCGACGCTCAAGCCTGCATCGATTTCCGCGCCACTTGATCCTTCGTTCTTTGATGAGCCTCTCGAGGAAGCCGGTCCTGTGTTGCCATTGGAGCAACAGCCGAGGCAGAATGCCTCCTTCCAAAAGAACGTTCCTGTAAAACCAAGCGTCCCGCCACCCATGCGGCAAGTCTCGCAAAAGCCTGCTGCCTATGTGAAGCCCAAGCCAGCTTCTCCGATAGAGAGCACGAAGGACGACTGGGGCGACATGCCTCCCCCGCCCGATAACTTTCCGGAAGATTGGGAGAATGAGTGGCAGCCATCCTTCGATGAAGCGACGCTTGCCGCGCGCCCCGAGTCCAAAGCTGAGCCCAAGCCGGCTGTCAATGAGCCGCGCCCTCGAACAGAACCTGAAGACGGTCCGACGAACGGAGCAAAAACCCTCCCGCCTGCACACGAGCCTACCCCAGCACGTGCCGTCCAGCCTGTCGAGCCAGTCCAGATTCCGCCGACGCCGGACATTCTGCCATCGCTGTACATTCCTCTCGCCCAGGAGGAAAAGGACAAAGAGCATCCGCCGCAGCAGATCACAGTGATGCTGCGCTCCACCGGCGACAAGGACCGTGACAAACGCCGAATCAAAACCATCTATGGCACGCTGATCTCATTCCATGGGAACGACCGCTTTAGTTTTCAAATTTTCGAGAACGGCAAAGGTTACCTGATCGATTTCCCCAACGATACGACGCGGGTGTGCACCGAGGTCCTCGATCGCCTGAAGAAGCTGACGGGAGAAGAAAGCTGGCGCGTGGAAGAGATTACCTTCCAGTAAGCCTCACTGCCCTACAACGTTCACAATCGGTCCGGTCGCAGAGCAATGCGAGCGGATCTTTTCTTATCAGGCGCTGTACAACTTCGAACAATCGTTTAAGGGGGACAGCCTGAATGAAAGCCTCGCCAAGTTCTACATGGCGCGTGTCAGACTGGATGTGTTTCTCGATAGCCTGGAAGCCCATTGAATCGCCGGGATAGTTCGGGCACTCCACAACGCGATCCTCTGCCAACGCCCAGCGGACGAATCGTTTTCGACCCGCGAGCTTCTCGGCGTAATGAATGCTTGTATTGACCGTGTGATCCACGTTGATGAGCACGACCCAGCCATCCTGTTCGGCCAGCGCCCCGATCGGCGTCAGCGGTTCGTGGAGAGTCTGCATCGACAATATGTGGTCCGCGTTGACTCCGGCAAAAGAGAGGATCGGGTGCGCCGTCCGCACGGCCGCGGGATGGCAGCGTAACGTTTCCGGCAGGATTCCCATCATGGGGTCGGCGGGCATATCCAGGTGGAAGGGCTGCGCCATTTTGTTGTGATCTCTCCCACTGCCGTAGACGATGCCATTGTTCGACGGGCCGAGGTCAGGGATGATCCTGGTCTTGTAGGTATGGGTGGGCATGATCACGCTGGCGAAGGACGCCAGCATAGCCTCGAGCACACACTCGGCTCCGCCCCGGATGGAGCCAAATCGTTTGAGGGAAGCGTGTGCGATGACCGGCGTTTGTTGAAGCCCCAGCGCTTGAAGTGCCGAGAGTAATTCAGCATAATCCGGCAACTTATTTCCCCTTCCATTCCGGCTTGCGTTTTTCGATGAAGGCCTGCATGCCTTCCTTTTGGTCTTCCGTGGCAAACAGGTTGTAAAATTCCTGCTTCTCCACCGCGAGCCCATCGGAGAGAGTCCGCTCGAAAGCCTGGTGGATCATTTTCTTCGCGGCACGCGCTGCGACAGGAGCGCGCGCCGCGATCTCCTCGGCCAGCTTCAGCGCTTCGTCCAGATAACTCTCCACAGGGACGACGCGATTCACTATGCCGAACTGGTACGCTTCCTGCGCGGTCAAGCGGCGGTCGTTGAGGATCATCTCCATGGCGATGGCTTTGCCTACGGCGCGCGTCAGGCGCTGCGTCCCGCCCGCGCCGGGGATGACGCCCAGGTTCACCTCCGGCTGCCCGAAGCGCGC
>LLBY010011526.1_pt1 | contig 12945 bp, 9 predicted proteins | sample 1489401 | NCBI WGS metagenome assembly LLBY01 (sample SAMN04092656, study PRJNA295927) | soil metagenome | biome: Soil prokaryotic community; feature: Bulk soil; isolation source: soil from tomato rhizosphere | host: tomato cultivar Hawaii 7996 | place: South Korea | collected 2011-11-01 | reverse complement strand
GAGTGAATTTTCAGAAAATGCGAATAGCTTTTTCTGAAAATTTGTATCGAGAAGACTTGTTTAAACCAGAGTTCTCGATACTGGCTTACAATTTTCTATCGCAAATTGCAAGCCAACTCGAACAGACGAATCCTTAACTTTATGATATTAGACGAAGAGAGACTCCCAATAAATTTATTATAGGACTTGTCCGCTTTGCGGACTAACTAAAAAAAATAGGCCACAGATGAAACTGATTGAACAGATAAAAACAGATTTTTCAAAGCTTTTTGTAAATGCCTATTTGTTATAATCCATTACTTCTATGTACCATCATCAATGATTGGTATAAAAAACGGATTGTCATAAAAATCTAAGCAAAAACCTCCTTCAAAACCTCTAGTGATTTAGGTCTTTTGAAACCATCCAAATGATAAGCATAATAATCAATGAGGATTTTTAAGAGCAATTGTCTTTCAATTACATGAAATACTTTTTGATTGCTGTCTAATTTTAACGTTAGGAGTTTTTTAAACAAATGCGTTTCATGTTCGCTCAAAGCATTTGCTCCGGCAAAAGGCGTAAAAATTCCTTCGTTGATTTCAAAAAAAGGCATATCGCTATCGGAAGTATCCGGATAAAAACCGAGATATTTAGTCATTTCGAGCATTAGAATCAGATGAAAATTAGCAATTTCGTCATGATTGTCTAACCAATGCAAAGCGGTTTCTAAAAAAGTAAAAAGGGTTTCGTTCTTCTCTTCTTCATGAATGGAATGATGCAAAATTTCAGAAAGAAACAACACAATCGTACTCTTGAAAATATCCGAATGAATGCTTTGAAAAGGCGCTGCAATTTTAATTTCTTTAAAATGTTCCAAAGTGCCTTTGTTCTTATGTGTAGCTTCAATTTCGAGAATACTCATCGGCTGAAAATAAGCCATTTTTTGCGACGTTTTTCTTCCTGAAAAAGCATCTCTGACAAAGTACGATTTCAATCCATGCGACAACGTAAAACACTTTACAATCAGACTTTTTTCCTGATATTTTAAAGCCGAAATAACAATTGCTTTGGTTTTAATTTGCATGGATTGGTTTTACTAAAATGAATTGCGAAGATAGTTAAAAGAGTCCTTAGCTATTTAGTCCCTAGTCCTTAGCGCTAAAATAGTAACTAAGGACTGAGGACTAAAAAACTAAACGACCCCCTGAGCAAGCATAGCATCGGCAACTTTTACAAATCCGGCAATATTGGCGCCTTTTACATAATCGATATATCCATCTTCTTCAGTACCATATTGTACACAGGCAGCATGAATATTAAGCATAATTGTTTTTAATTTTTTATCTACTTCCTCGGCCGTCCAACTCAATCGCAAAGAGTTTTGGGACATTTCCAGTCCTGAAGTGGCTACTCCGCCGGCATTAGAAGCTTTTCCGGGAGAAAATAATATTCTGGCTTTGTGGAAAACAGCAATTGCCTCAGGAGTCGAAGGCATATTAGCGCCTTCAGAAACACAAACACAACCGTTAGCCACTAAAGTTTGCGCATCTTCGGCGTTCAATTCGTTTTGAGTGGCACAAGGCAAAGCAATATCACAAGATTGTTCCCAGGATTTGGCACCTTCGTAGAATTTTGCATTCGGGTATTTTACAACATATTCACTGATTTTAGTACGCAATTCATTTTTCAAATACATCATATACGCCAGTTTTTCGGCATCAATTCCGTCAGCATCATAAATATACCCTGTAGAATCCGACATCGTAACCACTTTAGCTCCTAATTGTGTCGCTTTTTCTACCGCATATTGCGCTACATTTCCGGATCCCGAAACCGCAACAATTTTGTCTTTCAAATCCATTCCACGGGTTTCCAGCATACTCTGAGCAAAATACACCACTCCATAACCGGTAGCCTCGGGTCTGATTAAAGAACCACCATAAGACATTCCTTTACCCGTTAAAACGCCCGTAAATTCATTTCGGATTTTTTTGTACTGCCCAAATAAATAACCTACTTCGCGGGCTCCTACTCCCATATCTCCTGCCGGAACATCCGTATAAGCGCCTACGTATTTGCACAACTCCGTCATAAACGATTGGCAAAAACGCATTACTTCGATATCTGATTTCCCTTTTGGATCAAAATCCGAACCTCCTTTTCCGCCTCCCATTGGCAAAGTGGTCAAACTATTTTTAAAAGTTTGCTCAAAAGCCAAGAATTTCAAAACACTTAAATTCACTGTTGGATGAAAACGCAATCCGCCTTTGTATGGCCCAATTGCTGAATTCATTTGAACACGAAAACCTCTGTTTACCTGAGTTTGTCCTTTATCGTCAATCCAGGCCACACGAAAAATGATAATTCTGTCGGCTTCTACCATTCGCTCCAGGAGCATTTGGTTTTGGTATTTTTTATTTTTTTCGATAAAAGGAATTACTGTTTCGGCAACTTCTAAAACAGCCTGTAAAAATTCAGGTTCATTGGGATTTCTCAATGTAACCCCATTCATAAAATCTTGAATAGCCTGAGACATAATATTTAGGTTTTTAACGTTAAAAAACATTTTGTGCTTCCTAACAAATATACATTTTTATACAAAAATTTCACCTAAAATTACTACCTAAAAACCAAAGAATAATTCTATTCTTATTAAGAGATGACAACAAAAACTTTAACTAAAAGGCAATTCATCTGAAAAAAATCCATTTCATCTAGTTTACTGATTATTTAAGTAGTTGAATAAGCTTTTTTATATCTTTGTTGTATCTTGAATTGTACTAAAATGCTCAAAAATAAATGGATAAGCCTACTAGTTTTAGCAGTTTTATTTGGATTTTCCAATAAGACAAATGCACAGCTGGGTTTTTCGCACGAAATTGGAGCTATTGCCGGTCCGGTTGCTTTTCAATCCGATTACGGAGAAAGACACGATTTAAAAACCAATGCAGGTAATACCGGAATTGGAGTTGGAATTATCCATTACATCAACTTTTCTTATACGGCAGAATGTGACTGTTACAATCCCGAGACTTATTTTAACGACCATTTTAAACTTCGAAGCGAATTATCATACAACAAAACAAATTTTGATCATTTTGGAGAATGGGTTTCTCCGGAAAGAACTTCACTCGAAGCTGACCAATTGAGGGCCATGAAAGGAAACAGCTCTGTAACCAACATTGGAATGCAGTTAGAATATTTCCCGTTGAGTATTCGTGATTTCACGGCAAGAATAGGAAGTTTAGGTCCGTTTGTGAGTTTGGGAGGTCAATTTAGCTACTACAACGCCGAAGCCTATTCAACGATGGGACCATTAGGAACACCATTAACAACTTATCCAAAATACCTAACACCAACCGACAATCGTCAGTATGGTTTTTCGACTGAAGGCGGCACAGTGTGGTCTATTGTTTCCAGTGTAGGAACCCGATACAAACTGGCTCCGTTAAGCGATTTAATGATTGATTTACGTTTTCAATATTATTTTTCGGACTGGGTGGACGGCCTAAAACCCAACCCGGATTTATACAAAGAAAACAAGGCCAACGACTGGCTGGTTTGGCTAAACGTAGGCTACATTTACTACCTGCAATAAGCCTTAATTCCTTTTCTGATTTTTATTTTTAAAATCAAACTGCTATCTTTAAAGTCACTTCTTCTTTATAGGAAGGCATTTTTTATACCCAAAACAAAAGAAATTTCCTCAAACTTTTTTAAAATGAAATACAGTCTGCTCGTTTTCTTACTACTTTTTATTAGCTGTTCCAAAGAATTAAATTTTGAAAATCAATCTTTTAAAAAAACATCCTCTTTGGATTGCAAAGAAAATTGCCCAACTATCGAATTAAAAATCCCTGTTGCCACCAATTCCGGAATTATTGCTGACAGTATTAACAAAACCGTTTTTGAAACCGTAAAATCGATTATTGATTTTGGGGACAAGCCCAATACCGCTACCAATTACGAGCAACTGGCTACTTCGTTCATCCAGGCTTATGAAAAAATAAAAAAAGATTTTCCCAGAGATCATTTTGGCTGGGAAGCTAATATAGAAGGAAAAGTAAAATACCGTTCCGAGAACCTCATCAACATCGAAATCAATCATTATACTTTTACTGGTGGCGCCCACGGCTATGCCGGATTACGCTCTTTACTTTTTGACCCCGAAACCGGCAAACAAATTCCTAACGAAACTTTGTTTAAAAACTGGAATTTATTTCAGGTTTTTGCAGAAGCCAAATTCAGAGAAAAGTTCCAAATCCCGAAAGACCAACCCATCAACAGCACCGGAATGCTTTTTGAAGATGATATTTTTCATGTTGCACAAAATATTTTCTTTACCCAAAAAGGAATTCTCCTGCATTACAATCCTTATGAAATTGCACCTTATGTAGACGGATCAAGAGAATTATTAATTCCATACGAAGAAGCCAATGACTACTTAATTAAAAAATAAAAGCCTCTACATTGCTGTAAAGGCTTCTAAAAAAAGCTCCCCCTCTTGGGCTCGAACCAAGGACCCTCTGATTAACAGTCAGATGCTCTAACCAACTGAGCTAAGGAGGAAACTGTATATTTTAATGTACTTAATAACGTTTCCGTTTGCTAAGTTTGTCGGTTGACTTGTTCTTAGCGGTTGCAAATATAAGAGGTTTTTTGAATGTAGCAAATAAAAGAGTTGTTAATTCGTAATAAGATTTAAAAAGTTTATAGTTGTAGAAAGACTATCGTTGCTAATCGTCTTTCCGAAAAATTTTTCGTTCCTGAATCTGAAATCAATATTTTTGTTAGGCTATAAAGTCAAATCTTAAAAAAACAAAAATTAAACTAATATGAAATACAAATTTTTAAGTTTACTCGTCTTTATGACATTAACTTTTGCTGCAAAAGCCCAAAAACTTTCACAAGCTGTTTGGGAAACTTCAAATTTAGCCGTACCTGAATCGGTGTTGTATAGTGCGACTGAAAAAAGCTTATTTGTGAGTCTGATAGATGGCGCTGGTAATGCAAAAGACAGAAAAGGAGGCATTGCTGTCCTTAATACTGATGGCAGTATTAAAAACGCAAAGTGGATTGAAGGCCTAAACGCACCTAAAGGCTTAGCACTTTATAAAAAAACACTTTATGTGGCAGATATAGACGCAGTAGTAAGTATTGATATTTCGAGCGGAAAAATCATTAATAAATTAGAAATCGAAAATGCTATATTTTTGAACGATATAACGGTAGATAACAAAGGTGTGGTTTATGTATCAGATACCCGTGCAAATAAAATTTACTGCATTAAAAATGGCCGAAGCGAACTTTATTTACAAAACGTAACCAATGCCAATGGATTAAAATGGATTGATAAAGAATTATATGTTTTAGCCAATACAGAACTTTGGAAAATAGATGAAAAGAAAAATATAAGTGTTTTAGCTAAAGGTTTTGAAAAATCAGGAGATGGTTTAGAAAAACTTAAAAATGGTGATTTTATAGTTAGCTGTTGGGCTGGTTTAATTTATTATGTAAAAGCCAATGGCGAAATTCGAAAATTACACGATGTTCAAGGGCAGATGAATACTGCTGATTTAGGATATAATGAAAAGGAAAATTTCATATACGTTCCCACCTTTAACCATAACAGCGTGATTGCTTACAAATTATTAGTGAACCAAAATTAGTTTTTATTGTTCTTTTCCAGAATGAGATATAGCATAAAAATCCTTTTCCGAAAGCAAAGGATTTTTTTATTTCTTGCTATCACTCGAAAATTTAGCACAAAAAAGCTCCCGAAAATATCGTTTTTTCAAACCAATTTATAGTTAATTTAGAGAAATTATATCATTTAAGTCTGGGATTTTAAAAAAATAGATTCTAAATATACCATCAACTTTTATTTTCTTTTTGCTAATGCCTCCCCTATTATTTAATCCTTAATAATTGTTACTTAAGGTATTTTAATTATGTTTGCTTTTATCTTATTCTATAAATTAATAGCCAATCTAATAGTATGAACTCTAATTTGAAACTTTCAAATGAATCTGATCTTCTATTGAGTATTGCATCAGGCGACGAATTATCTTATTCTAAATTAGTTGAAAAATATTGGCAAAAAGTGCTACAACACGCCTTAAGTTTTGTTAAATCTTATTCTATTGCCGAAGAATTAACCCAAGATGTTTTTATTCAAATTTGGGAAAAAAGAGATAAATTAGTTGAAGTAAAAAGTTTTGAAAATTATCTTTTTATTGTGAGTCGTAATTTAATTATTAGTCATATTAGAAAAAAATTGGTAGAAACTGATACATTGAAAGATCAAAAACTACAAGAGTTATTTTTAAAACCTGATGAGCAATTTGAATTTCAGGAATTAGTTAAGATCATAAACGAAGGAGCAGCACTTTTACCCGAACCCAGACGCTCAGTTTTCTTATTAAGCCGCATGGAAGGAAAAGATGCCGATTATATAAGCAAAAAATTAGGTCTGGCAACAAGAACGGTTCGTTGGCATCTGATGCATGCCTTAAATTTTCTTAGAAATTATCTTCACAATCACCATATCATCAGTTTTTTGATTATAATTTTATTAGGATCATTTTTTTTCGAATAAATTTTTTCATTTTTCATTGCCACTTTAGCAAACAAATCTCGTCTTTATAATTAAACGGCTTTTAATGTCGTTTTTAAATTTGTATTTATGTATCAAAAAAAAGTGTTCAAAGAGCTTATGGAGCAGTTTATTTCAGGAGAAATCACACCTGAAGGCAAAACCATGCTACTCACAATGTTGGACAATCCTAAATATTCAGAAGAGCTAAATACTATTCTTCAGGAAAATTATGATTCTGTAGAAATTCCTTCCATCAGTCCTGAGTTGACTAAAAAGTTCATTGACGAACTTAAAAAGAAAATGAAAACTTCTTCAAAAACGAAAGAGACACCAGTTGTAAACATGCTCAATTGGAAAAAAATAGCGGTAGCTGCAAGTATTATTGTTGCTATTGGCATTGGAACTTTTACCCTCTTCCAAAAAGAGGCCCCATCTACTAGAGTAATAACATCTAAAGAAAAAAATGACAAAGCACCAGGGAAATCAGGAGCTATATTAACACTTTCTGATGGTTCCAAAATTGTTTTGGATAGTGTTGGAAATGGAGTATTGGCGAATCAAAACAACACTCTTGTTTCAAAAAAGAATGGCAAACTGGTATATAAAACGAGTAAGAATGCTCAATTAGCATACAATACCATGACTACTCCCAGAGCGCGACAATATAATCTGGAATTATCAGACGGTACAAAAGTATGGCTTAACGCATCTTCGTCAATTATATTTCCAACTTCTTTTGCTCCAAACGAAAGAAAAGTAATTCTAACCGGAGAAGCTTATTTTGAAGTTGCCAAAGATAAAAAGAGACCTTTTAGGGTTGTTGTTAATAATATGCTGGTAAATGTATTAGGGACTCATTTTAATATAAATGCGTATGATGACGAAACCAGTATAAATACTACTCTTTTAGAAGGAAGTGTATTAATTACAGAGAAAACTAAAAAAGTACTGTTAAAACCCGGACAGCAAGCTCAAAAACAAAAATCTGGCGTCATTACTGTGAATGACAATGTAAATTTAGAAGCAGTGATGGGGTGGAAAAACGGTGTATTCTATTTTGAAAAAGCTAGTCTTCAAACAGTTTTACGCCAACTAAGTCGCTGGTATAATGTAGATGTTGTATTTGAAAAAGACATACCTGAAAGAATTTTTGAAGGAGAAATACAACGAAATTTACAATTATCACAAGTATTGAAAATTTTAGAAAAAAATAAAGTCCATTTTAAAATAGATGGAAATATTTTAAGAGTGATGCCCTAATTTAGATTAAAATGGGGAAACCCTTTTTATATAAAATATGTATCTGTTAACCATAAAAAAAGCCAGCAAATGTTGGTAGCATTGCTGGCTAGTTCCTAAAATAATAAAGAGGAACGAACAATTAATGGAAAAAATAGATAGATAAACCAAGCAAGGAGAATTTATTATTAACCAAAAATCATTACCAAAATTATGAAATTATTACCAAAAACCAAGCCAAAAAACCATTGGCCAATTGCTAACGCCTGGAAAGTTATGAAATTAACATCCGTATTAGTTGTTGCTCTAACTTTTCAAGTTTCAGCAGCAGTATCCTCACAAACAATTACTTTATCAGGGAAAAATGTCCCGTTTAAGAAAGTAATATCGGTCATAAAAAATCAAACAGATTATGTTTTTTTCTATGATATGGCCATTTTAAAAGAAGTTAAACCAATATCTATTGATGTCGTAGATGTTCCTGTAGAAAAAGTACTAGAACAAGCCGTAGCGGCAACACCAATTACCTGGATTATTGAAGGCAAAACAATTTCGTTTATCCCTAAAAATGAAAGACTAAAAGAATCAACTAATTTGTTTTTAGTACAGCAAAATGTAGTTAAAGGTAAAATTACAGATCAGCAAGGATTACCTTTACCCGGGGCTACGATTCTGGTAAAAAGTACTAATAAAAGTACTACTACAGATTTAGACGGAAACTATTCTATTGAAGCTTCTGAAAAAGATGTTTTATTGTTTTCTTATATTGGATATACTACAAAAGAGATTATAGTTACAAATCAAAAAACGATTAATGTAAGCTTGAAAGAAGACATCTCTGATTTAAATGAAGTAGTTGTTGTGGGTTATGGTACTCAGAAAAAAGGTGATGTAACTAGTGCAGTAGCAAAAGTCTCCTCTAAAGATTTTAATCAGGGGCAGGTAAAAGATGCCGGTCAGCTTATACAAGGTAAAGTAGCTGGTCTGGCCATAACTAATACAAGTGGTGATCCTACAGCAGTAACCTCAATTAAACTTAGAGGCAACAACACACTTTCAGGTGCTTACACAGATCCATTAGTACTTATTGATGGAATTCCCGGAGCGCTTAATACTGTTGCGCCGGAGGATATTGAGAGCATAGACGTGCTTAAAGACGGATCAGCTGCAGCAATTTATGGAACACGTGGTACTAACGGTGTAATTTTAATTACTACTAAAAAAGCAAAAGGAGGAGAAATTGATGATGTTCAGTACACAGGATATGTAAGTACATCTAGCATTGCAAATAAATTAGATATGCTTTCCAGTCAAAAGTTTAGAGAACTTTACCCACAATATGACAAAGGTAGTGATGTAAATTGGCTTAATGAAATCACCCGTACACCAATCACTCATGTACACAATCTTTCTATGCGAGGAGGAAGTTTTAAAACAAGCTATGCTGCTAATCTTAACTACAACAGCCAGCAAGGGATTATGCTAAAATCAGATAATAATACTTTTAGAGGCCGTATTGAAATCAACCATCATATGTTTGATGATAAGTTGTTAGTGAAATTTTCTATTTTAGGAAGGGAAAATAAATTTACATCCACATCAGATGCAGGTAGTTTTAACGGTGGAGCATATTGGCAGGCCTTACGCAGAAATCCTACAGATCCTATTTATAATGCAGATGGTACATATTATCAAAATAAAGACAAATTGGATTATCTAAATCCTCTGGCATTATTGAATGAGGCTGATGGTAATGTTAAAACATCTGAAATCAGATACAATAGTACATTAACATACAATCCCATTAAGGATTTAACTCTTAATGCCCTTTTCTCTTATGTGAAAGAAAATAGAGCAACCGGCTATTCGGAAACACTTCAACATTCATCAGCAACAGTATATGGTTTTCCGGGGTATTCATCTATTTCAGGATTTAATCGAATGGAAAAACAAACAGAACTTACGGCTAAATACGATAAAACAATCGATAAGAATAAATTCAGCGTATTAGGCGGTTATAGTTATATTGAATCTGATATTGAAAGATCTAATATGTCTAACTACGGTTTTCAGGATGATTATTTTGGCGGATGGCATAATATAGGAGCAGGTTCAGCGCTCCCATTGGGTCTTGCAACAATGAATAGTTCTAAAAATCATGCAAATTTAATCAGCTTCTTTGGTCGTATGACTTATGCCTATGATGATAAATATCTTTTAATGGCAAGTTTACGTCATGAAGGAGCTAGTCAGCTTTATGGAACAAATAATGCTTGGGGTACCTTTCCTGCGGTTTCTTTAGGGTGGAAAATAACCAACGAGAATTTTATGAAAAACCAGACTTTATTTGACGAAATAAAACTTCGTGCTGGTTATGGTGTTACAGGTTCACAACCTGCAAATTCATTTCTTGGTGTAGCATTGTTACAATATGGTGATTTTGCTTTAGTAAACGGGCAATGGGTTAGAACAATTACACCTGCTTCAAATCCAAATCCTGATTTAAGATGGGAAGAAAAGAAAGAAACAAATATAGGTGTTGATTTTTCAATGTTTGACGGTCGTTTATCAGGGTCTATTGACGCGTATAATCGTAATGTAGATGGGTTGTTATATTCTTATAATGTACCAACACCTCCAAATTTATACCCTACAATTGTTGCTAATGGAGGTACGATGCAAAATAGAGGTTTAGAAGTTTTAGTATCTGGAATACCAGTGCAAACTAATGATTTTGAATGGACAACTACAGGAACCTATTCGACTAACAAAAATAAACTTAAAAGTTTGGATGGAGCCTTTAAAACGCAATTTGATTATTTTGATACTGGAAATGTAAATTTTGAAGGAATGACAACTTCATCCCACAGAGTACAGGTTGGTCAGCCAGTAGGTAATTTTTATGGCTTTAAAGTGGTAGATGTAGATGAAGAAGGTAAGTGGGTGTATTTAAATGCTGCAAATGAAAGAGTAAATTATGATGATTTTGCTCAAAGTCCTACAGACAGACGTGTCATTGGTAACGGATTACCAAAATGGTATGCCAGCTGGGTTAACACATTTAGATACAAAAATTTTGATTTAAATGTAAACATTCGTGGTGCTTTTGGTTTTCAGGTAGTTAATGAAGCTCGTATGAACTATGAAGGTACTCAAAACGGATATGCTGATAATCGTCTTTCTTCTGTAAATAATTTGGTTTTTGGAAAAGCATTATTGAATAATACGATAGCACCTCAGTTTAATAGCTATTATGTTGAAGATGGAGATTATGTTAAAATTGATAATATAACACTTGGTTACTCATTCAAAGAAATGAAGTCTTCTATTTTTAAATCTATAAGGCTTTATAGTACTGTAATGAATGTATTAACAATTACAGGTTATAAAGGTATTGATCCTGAAGTTAACACATCAGGATTGAATCCTGGTGTAGATAGCAGAAGTAGATATCCTACTATAACCTCTTTTACTTTTGGAGTACAAGCTCAATTTTAATTTCAAAAAAAACACAATGAAAACAAGAAATATATTTTTAGCAATAAGTATTGCTATGTTATTTAGTACCTTTTCGTGTACTGAATTAGTTGATGATAGTTATGGATCTGTTATTTCAGAAAATTATACACCAAGTACAGAAACAGACATTAGTGCATTAGTAAATGCAGCATATATACCTTGGAGAAAAACAATGCTTTTATGGAATGGAGTTGTAAGAGCTCAGGAACTCCCTGCAGATCAGGATGTACTTCCTGCACGAACAGGTATAGGTTGGGTAGATGGTTATGCTTATAAAAGAATGCATGAACATACCTGGACTTCAAGTGATGATGGTGTGTTGCAACCATGGAGTCGTACTTTTGAAGGAGTTAACACCTGTAATCGAATAATATACCAAATTGAAACTGGCAAAATTGCTGTTGACGACGAAAGAAAAACAGGACTTCTAGCTGAACTTAAAGTACTTCGTGCTTCATATTATTATATCCTAGTGGATTTATATGGTAATGTACCAATTGTTACTGATTTTAGTGATACAAGTTTGCCAAAACAAGCTACCAGAGCCGAAGTTTTTGATTTTATAGTAAAAGAAATTAAAGATAATATAGGAGTTTTATCAGAAACCCCAAGAGGTCTTTATTATGGACGAATCAACAAATGGGTAGCTAATACAATACTGGCTAAGATGTATCTTAATGCTGAGGTATGGCGTGGACAAACTATGTGGGCTGAATGTATCACTGCTTGTGATAACGTAATAAATTCTGGTCATTATTCTTTAGAGGCAAATCAAAAAAATGTATTCATTACTGAGAATGAAAATTCAAATGAAATAATTTTTGCTCTTCCTTTTGATGAGAAATATGTAAAAGATTGGAATGCATTTGACTTTCATATGTACACTCTGGCAAGTGAAAATCAAAAAACATATCAATTTACAAATTCTCCATGGGGCGGAGTTTGTGCCACTCCACAATTTATAAATTCTTATAATCCAAATGACATTCGTTTAAAAGAGAATTTTATTGCTGGCCAACAATATGCTATTACAGGTGAACCACTATCAATTAATTATACAAATGCAGTTCCTTCAATAGATGAATCTGATAAAGATGATGGTCTTCGTTGGGGTAAATTTGAGTATGCTATTGGCGCTACAAATCGTTTAAGTAATGATTGGCCAATGTTTCGTTATGCAGACATATTACTTATGAAAGCTGAGGCTTTACTAAGAGCTGGACAGCCAGGAGCTGGTACTTTGGTAACAGAAGTTCGCGAAAGAGCATTTAAAAATAATCCTGCATTAGCTATAGTAACCGATGCGCAATTGATGCTAGGAAGCAATTATGATTATGGAAGACGCGATAAAAATTCTCAGACTTTTGAAGGCGGTGCCGATATTGTTATGGGTAGATTTCTTGATGAGTTAGGTTGGGAGTTTACACAAGAAGGACGCCGTCGTCAGGATCTTATCAGATTTGGTGTGTTTTCAACAAAATCATGGTTTTCACATAATGCAACTAAAAACAATAATTTTAATTTATTTCCTATTCCTAATGATGCATTACTGACAAATTCTAATCTTGATCAAAATCCAGGATATATAAAATAAATATCAAATGGCG
>LLBY010010356.1_pt2 | contig 12966 bp, 8 predicted proteins | sample 1489401 | NCBI WGS metagenome assembly LLBY01 (sample SAMN04092656, study PRJNA295927) | soil metagenome | biome: Soil prokaryotic community; feature: Bulk soil; isolation source: soil from tomato rhizosphere | host: tomato cultivar Hawaii 7996 | place: South Korea | collected 2011-11-01 | reverse complement strand
ATTTGAAAAAGGCCATTCTTACGATTTGCACAATGTGCCTTACAGTTACAGGGTAGATTGGGGTGGAAGTATGTCGCCTACAAAACAACTTCTGGATAGTTATGAAATGTTTGATACTGGGCTGTTGCCAAGTGAACCTGGTTCAGGCTATGATGAAAATAATCCTTTTGAAAATCGTGACCCGCGTTTAAGGGGTACTTTACTGACCAATAATGACACCTTTCAAGGCTTGCCTGTTGAATTATGGTATGGCACAGAAACTAATGGTAGTATAGATACCAATCGTGGTACAGGTGTAGGAAAAGATGGTTTAGGGATACATCCAGATGCAACAAAAACAGGATTTTATATTAGAAAACATTTGCAAGATGGGGGCGCTCCATTATTTATTAAAGAATATTATTCTGGAACAGATTGTATCGTCTTCAGGCTTGGGGAAATATATCTCAATGCGGCAGAGGCAGCTATTGAACTAAATATGGAAAGCGCTGCCAGAGATTATATAGAACCTATAAGAACCCGTGCCGGTTTGCAACAAAACCTTCGTTTGGAACCCTACTCAGGATTGGATTTAAGAGATCGCATACGTAATGAAAGAAAGCTTGAAATGGCATTTGAAGATCAACGTTATTGGGATGTGAAAAGATGGCGTATTGCCACTGAAGCTTTAAGTATTCAAGTAGAAGGTTTGAAAATACTTAGACATATTGATGGGTTTGGCAATGAGACATTCAGCTATGAAACATTTGATGCCGAAGCAGCAAAAATGAATTTTTATGAACGCCATTATTACTTGCCAATAGGTCAGGATAGAATTAATAATAATAACAAACTTAAGGAGAATCCTCTTTATTAAAATTTAAAAAGATGAAGACAACAAAATTTTTAAGCAGATTTTTAATGCTGGTAGTTATTTTAATTTCTAATGCTTGTGGTAATGATGATGACCTTGTAGCTAAGGTTCCCACAAGCGAAGATGCAGCATTCTCATTTACATTTGATGGAGAAAACCCAAATAAAGTATTATTTACCGCCGGTCCTGGAATGGAAACTTGGTATACCCATTGGGATTTTGGTGATGGTTCTTCAGCGGAAGGATTAGAAGCAAGTAAAATTTATTTAAAAAAAGGGGATTATGATGTTAGACTCAAGATTTTTACCAATGGAGGCACTGCAGAATCAGTACAAACCGTAGTTGTTAATGAGGATTATAAAGGTCCTAATATATTACAGAATGGAGCATTTAATGGGATGGATTCTTGGGAAGTTTTACCAATTTCAAATGGTGTAGAGGTATCCTTTGACAATAATGAAGCACATTGGACTGGTGGCGGTTGGGGACATATAGGTATTTATCAACCCGTTGAGATATTAGCCAATAACCTGTATCAAATTTCTATGGACATCAAAGGAGGTCCTTTGTCAGATTCTTGGTTTGAAGTTTATGTTGGAAAGGTAGTTCCAGTATCAGGTTCAGACTATAACGATGGCGGTATAAGATTGGGATTAAATACCTGGGCAGGCTGTGGAGGAGAACCTTTTGAAGGCGACTTTGCAGAAATTAGTTGTGTAGGTACGGGTACATTTGAGTTTTCCACAGCTGGAACAGTATACTTAGTGATTAGAGGAGGCGGTGGAAATTATGGAGCCAATGGTGTTACAATTGATAACGTGGCCATTCGTTCACTTGAATGATCCGAGGTATTGCTTCCTTTGTTGGGCGCAAAATTATCTATTGAAATAACAGATCTTACAGCATCATTTTCAAATACTTCTTAATGATACAAGTTACAATTGGGGGTTTTGGAGATGGTGCTGTACTTCTACTGAAGCAAACCCATCGTATGCATATACTGCCAGAGGCGTTTATTTCCGTTATATCTTCTTTTTATCAAAAAAAGCCCATATAACCACAATCTGATTGCTATTTTCAAAGAAAAGTGTATCAAACACGCCTATTCTCGAAAAGGAATTATTGGATGCCTATTCCCCAAGCAGAAATTGATATTAACCCTGACTTAGTCCAGAATCCATATTGGTAGGAGGTCGCTAGCTTTCTGTGTTTATTATTAAAAAGAAATAGTTTGAATTGGTTTAGTTAAAGTCCCTGTTAGGTATATCTTTAACAGGTTTGTAAAAAGGCTCCTAAAAACATAATAGGAGTCTTTTTTTTGGATATAAATTTTGGCTTTGATTTTAAAATATATTGTTTTATTGTTTTGAATACTGAAGTCATCTGGACTTTATAAAATTCTCTTATTCCAATTACAATAAAAATCAGATTATTAAAGCCTTTCCAACTACTCTTATCGTAATGCCAAACCTGTTCAGTATTGAGCGAAAATATCTGTTTTAGGTCTTGTACGCTCCTTGTCCCATCTTTCATTGTACAGTTCTTTGTTAAAATAGTTATCCCTATTCCTGTTCTCTTTACGCTTGTTGAAGCATATATTAACAATGAAACCCGTAGCCTACATCGCCGCCTTAATTTTTGGTTGTCAAAGCAGCATTGTCTTAACATCACTTCAATAGAGCTAAAAACTGTTTTGTAGTGCAATACTTCGTCTATAAATGTTTTCATTGAATTCCATTTTTAGCTTATACAGAATCAAATTGACAATCTCATATAGAAGGCTTGGATTTTAACCCTTCATTTTTTTCAAAAAAGTCCAGATATTTAATTAGATATTATCCAGAGAAGTCAGCTTTCAAAAAACAGTTCAAAATTTGCAAAAACAGTACTTAAAGGATTTGTATCCTAGGTAACATTTTTATATTCTTTGTATTAAAACACAAAGAATAATTCCATTTTGTTCTATGAAATGTGTTTTTAATTATTTGATTTTTAGGTGCTTGTGTGAGTTGTTGCTGTTTATTTGTTTTTTAAATATCATGAAACAAATCTTAATACCAGTAAAGTGTTAAGGGTATAAATTGCGTAAAGGTTTTATTAAAAATCTATTTGTTGAACTGATATTCAATATAACGCTAAATATATTACCATATGAACAAAAAGATACTAATCTGGTCCATTACTGCTGCTTTGGCAGGTTTCTTGTTTGGATTTGACACCGTAGTCATATCCGGAGCTGAAAAAGATTTACAACTTTTATGGGATTCTTCAGATATGTTCCATGGTGTTATAGTAATAGGTATGGCATTATGGGGTACTGTTATAGGAGCCGTTTTTGGAGCTGTTCCAACTAATAGAATTGGGCGTAAAAACACATTGATTTGGATAGGTATCTTTTATACTGTTTCAGCTATAGGATCGGGCTTGGCCAATGATCCATGGACATTTGCAATTTTTAGGTTTATAGGAGGGCTTGGAGTAGGAGCCTCAACCATAGCGGCTCCAGCGTATATTTCAGAAATTGCACCCGCAAAAGATCGAGGTAAACTAGTAGGACTATACCAATTTAATATTGTTTTTGGTATTTTAATTGCCTTTTTATCGAATTACTTACTTAGTGATTTAGGAGAAAATGCATGGCGTTGGATGGTAGGTGTTGAAGCTATACCTGCAGCTGCTTATACCTTATTTGCTTTAGGCATTCCCAAAAGTCCAAGGTGGTTACTCACAAAGTTTAGGAAATCGGAAGCCAAAAAGATACTTCAAAAAGTAAACCCCAATCTTGATCCTGAAAAGTTAATGATGGAAATTCAGGAGGAGATGGATAATATGGTGCCTCATGAGAATGTATTCCTTAAAAAATATAGATTCTCTTTAATATTGGCATTTTTAATTGCTTTTTTTAATCAGCTATCAGGTATTAACGCTTTATTGTATTATGCGCCGAGAATTTTAACCGAAGCTGGGCTTGAAGAAAGTTCGGCACTTTTAAGTAGTATAGGTGTTGGTGTTACAAACTTACTTTTTACGCTTTTGGGAATTCTACTTATAGACAGGTTGGGAAGAAAGCAATTAATGTATATCTGTTCCTTTGGTTACATTATTTCTTTATCGTTAGTGTCCATGGCTTTCTTTTTCAATTGGGAGGGAAGTTCCATGCCCATATTTCTCTTCATGTTTATAGCCGCACATGCCATTGGGCAGGGCACGGTGATTTGGGTGTTTATTTCAGAAATTTTCCCTAATCATTTAAGAGGTTCAGGACAATCGTTCGGTAGTTCGGTACATTGGGTGCTGGCAGCAGTGGTTCCGTCTTTAGTTCCTGTATTGTTTTCTACAATAGGAGCGGGAATGGTATTTCTTTTCTTTGCCATAATGATGGTGTTCCAATTACTCTTTGTAGCCTTTATGATGCCTGAGACCAAAGGGATTACCCTTGAAGAATTAGGTAAAACATTATCTAAAAATAATAAAATAGAAGGTTTAAAGAAAGTCGCTACTGTTACAATTGTAATGTTTTTAATTGTCTCATGTAAAAACATTCCAGATAGTAAAGCACAAAATTTAAATATTTCTCAATCAGAAGAAGCTTTATACCGTCCTAATTTTCATTTTACACCAAAAGAGCATTGGATGAATGATCCCAATGGAATGTTTTTTTTAAATAATACTTATCACTTATTCTTCCAATACTATCCTGATGGTAATAAATGGGGCCCTATGCATTGGGGCCATGCTACTAGTAAAGACTTAATAATATGGGAAGAACAACCTATTGCCCTATATCCAGATGAATTAGGCTATATTTTTTCTGGAAGTGCTGTTGTAGATACAGAAAACACCTCCGGATTTGGAAATGGAACAATACCTCCTATTGTTGCTATTTTTACTCATCATGACCCTGTGAAAGAAAAAGAAGCTAAGGTAGAATTTGAAAACCAGAGTATAGCATATTCTCTAGATAATGGAAATACATGGATTAAATATGATAATAATCCCGTATTAAAAAACCCTGGAATTAAAGATTTTAGAGATCCTAAAGTTCTTTGGGATGAAAAGCATCAACAATGGGTAATGGCTCTTGCTGCTAATGACAGAATAAAGTTATATAGTTCTATAGACTTAAAAGAATGGCATTTTCTTTCTAATTTCGGAAACGGTTTAGGAGCTCATGGAGGCGTATGGGAATGTCCAGATTTCTTCCCCATGCAAGTTGAAAATTCTACAGAAATGAAATGGGTACTGCTTCAAAGCTTAAATCCTGGAGGACCTAATGGGGGTTCGGGAACGCAATATTTTATAGGTGATTTTGATGGAAAAACATTTAGCCTGGATCCGTCTTTTAATAATGATTTAGAAAGCAAAAAGGCTCTTTGGATTGACTTCGGTAAAGATAATTATGCTGGTGTAACTTGGTCTAATATCCCAAGTACAGATGGTAGGAAATTGTTTTTAGGCTGGATGTCCAATTGGCAATACGCACAACAAGTACCTACTGAAACTTGGCGAAGTGCCATGACAACCCCAAGGGAAATAACTCTGGTAAAGAATGAGGGTCGATATCGATTAAAATTTTTACCTGTAAGAGAATTACAAAATTACGTGTCCAAAACCATACGTAAAAATAAGATTTCAATAACAGACAAAACAGTTGTTGCCAAGTCCCCATTAGTGGATTTTACAAAAGCTGATATACAGTTTACCGTTTCAGATTTAAAACAAGATGTTTATACATTTTGTTTAAGCAATTCAAAAGGGGAATCTATAACGTTTGGATTGAACAAGATAGACCATTATTTTTTTATAGATAGGTCTAAATCAGGAAACATCTTTTTTTCTGAGGACTTTGCAAAAAATATTTCAAAAGCACCATTTAACAAGGACATAAATGATCTAGATGTAAGAATCATTTTAGATAAAACTTCTATTGAACTTTTCTATAATAATGGTACAATGGTTATGACAGAGATATTTTTTACGACACAACCGTTTGACTCGTTTTCTATAAAAGCGAATACCACCTCTCCTGAAATAGAGAACATGATTATTAAACAATTAAAAATAAACTAAATAACACCTCGATTATGAAAATTAGATTACCCATTTATTTATTGCTGTTTAGCTCGTTTTTGTCCGCAACACCTCAAGATATTGAATTAAAAGGAGTTATTACGTCTACTGAAGACGGATTCTCCTTATTAGGGGGGGCTGTAGATTGGTTCGAAATCCCGACTGAGACAACAATAAAGCAAAACTGTAAATAATAATTCCATAAAGAACTAAGTAAGTGATTGGTAAAAACCATTCTTCAATGAACTAAATTTATAAACAAATAAAAATACCAACTATGAAGTTTACATCAATATATTCCGTTTTAGCGATCCCCTTTTTTGTGTGGGGATGTCAGAGTCAGCAATCCATTTCCAATAAAACACCAGAAGAACAGGCAGAAGCCTTACTTCCGAAGTTGAGCCTGGACCAGAAGGTCAGTTTGGTAGTGGGAATGGGCCTGCCGGGAGACGAGGGTCTGATAGAAAAGGTAATGGGTGCAGCAGGCAATATTCAGGACTTTCCTGACTTGAGTTTACCTAGGGTAGTACTTGCCGACGGCCCTGCCGGATTACGTATTCAGCCAGTCAGGGACAGTTCTGATACGAAAAGGTATTATGCTACAGCTTTTCCAATCGAAACGTCTTTAGCCGCAAGTTGGGATACGGATCTTGTAACCGGGGTTGGTAAAGCGATGGGGCATGAAGTAAAGGAATACGGAGTGGACGTATTATTGGCTCCGGGGATGAATATTCATCGTAATCCTTTAGGGGCAAGAAATTTTGAGTATTACTCTGAAGACCCCCTGCTTAGTGGAAAGATGGCTGCAGCGATGGTTAATGGGGTAGAGTCAAACGGCGTTGGATGCTCGATCAAACATTTTGTGGCCAACAACCAAGAGACTAACAGAACTACTATAGATGCTCTGGTCAGCGACAGGGCACTTCGGGAAATTTATTTAAGGGGTTTTGAGATTGCAGTTCGTGAGGCTCAGCCTTGGACAGTGATGAGTGCCTACAACAAATTCAACGGAGCCTACGCTTCGCAGAGATATGATTTATTGGAATCCATACTAAGGGACGAATGGGGGTTTAACGGACTCGTCATGACTGATTGGTATGCAGGTGACGATGCGGTTGTTCAAATGGAAGCAGGTAATGATCTCTTGATGCCGGGAGTTCCTGCACAAAAGGAACGCATAAAAGAGGCCATAATTAGTGGTGAATTGAGTGAAGATACCCTTAATAAAAATGTTAAACGCATCCTGACCTTGATCTACAGATCTCCTGCTGCACAGAAATATGCCTATTCTGATGCACCCGACCTGAAAGCCAGTGCCCAGATTGCCAGACATGCTGCCACCCAGGGGGCTGTCCTTGTGAAAAATGAAGGTGCTTTGCCACTTGCTTCGGAGGTGAAGAACATTGCTGCGTTCGGAATAGGATCGTATGATTTTATATCAGGTGGTACAGGTAGCGGTGACGTCAATGAAGCCTATGTAGTATCTATGGTTCAGGGATTGGAAGCTGCAGGCAACCCAGTAGATCAGGAATTGAAAGTCCAATATGAGCAATATATTAAAGATGAAAAAGCCAGACTATCTGGACTGGAATGGTATGATAATTCAAAACCAATTGCCGAAAAACCGTTAACCAAGGATCAGGTTAAAGCGAAAGTCAAATCAACAGATGTTGCTTTGATCACGATTTCCCGCAACTCCGGAGAAGGCGCTGATAGAAAACTTGAAGGGGACTTCTATCTTACCGATGTAGAAAAAAGTATGATCCAGACGGTATCGGAAGTATACCGTAAGCATGGAAAAAAAGTAGTTATGGTTCTTAACATAGGAAATGTGATTGAAATGAAAAGTTGGATGGATCAGGTAGATGCCGTATTAATTACTTGGCAGGGCGGCCAGGAAGCAGGCCATGCAGTAGCCGACCTAGTGCTTGGTAAAGTAAATCCATCGGGCAAGCTGCCCACTACATTTCCGGTAAATTATGATGATGTACCGAGCTCAAAATATTTTCCCGGAGAAGAGGTTCCAGGTGCAGAGCCTATTCGTATGCAGGGGGTGTTTGGTTTTGCAGTGCCTTCTGAGGTGAAGCACATTGAAGGCATCTACGTAGGGTATCGCTATTATCAGACATACGATGTGCCGGTTGCTTTTCCATTTGGGCATGGTATTTCTTATACTGATTTTTCAATAAACGATTTGAAACTCAGCGATGATACCTTTAAAAAGGAGCTGAACTTTGAAGTGAAGGTCACCAATACAGGAACTGTTGCCGGTAAAGAAGTAGTCCAGGTCTATGTCGCTGCACCAGGTAGGGATCTGCATAAACCGGAGCAAGAACTTCGGGCTTTTGCAAAAACCAGACAATTGACAGGAGGTGAAGCACAGACCTTATCGTTTTCATTATCAGCTAGGGATTTGGCGTCGTTTGATACCGATCGAATGGCTTGGATAGTGGAGCCAGGTACTTATGAGCTACGGGTTGGATCTTCAAGTGCCAATATTGTCCAATTAGCAACATTTACTGTAGCCGATGAAATAATTATAGAAAAGGGATTGACCCGATTGGCAGAGGGGATAAAAATTGAAGAGTGGGGTGGCCCTGCTAATTAGTTTGTGGTTGGGTTAGTTAAGACCGGGTGCGTCATACATCCGGTTTTTTTTATTGCCCTGCTAATCGCTTTTATAGGGGTTGATGGGTTAACCGAGCCAAACAAAGGGCTTGATTACGTGGATCGTGGGATATAGCTATCGATGTGGCAACTTTCATATTGTATAATGAGCCTTTTCTAAGAGGAACCAGACTGCGGTCAATGTTGATTGATCACAGTAATGTGAAGCTCACGCAACTACAGGTAAATAAATTGGCAGAATGGTTTTTCGAAGAAAATGGTGCAAATATTTATGATTGATTGCACAAAATAATAAATATGTTTAGAGTTAGTTTTTTTATTTAGTTAAACCAATTCCAGAAGTCTTATTATTGATTCTTCTGGAATTTAAATTTTAATTGCATGTCAAAAGTAGTATGTTTTGGAGAAGTATTATGGGATGTATTTCCAACCAATAAAAAAATAGGAGGAGCGCCCTTAAATGTTGCTAATAGATTGCAAGCATTAGGGAATAATGTTACCATGATTAGTGCTATTGGTCAAGGTAAAAGTGGGGCTGAATTGCTTAAACACATTAAAGACGTAGGTATTGATACTAGCTGTATTCAAGTGAACAATGAGTACAAAACCGGCAAGGTAAAAGTGATGCTAAATGATAAGGGGTCGGCGTCCTATGATATTAAATACCCAAGGGCTTGGGATAAAATAAGGTTAACAGAGATAAACAAAGGTGCTGTTAAGAATTCTGATGCGTTTGTTTTTGGCAGTTTGGCAGCAAGAGACGAAAGTTCTAGAAGCACATTGTACAAACTCATAGAACTTGCCAAATACAAAATTTTTGATCTTAATTTAAGGCCACCATACTACACTAAAGAGGTGTTGGTTCATTTAATGAACAAAGCCGATTTTATAAAATTCAATGATGATGAGCTTTATGAAGTGAGCAAATTATTAGGTTCAAAATATTTGTCATTGGAGCAGAACATATGTTACATTGCCGAAATAACCAATACGAAGCAGATCTGTGTTACCAAAGGGCATCATGGGGCCGTACTGATGTATGATGGTACATTTTATTACAATAGTGGCTTCATAATAAAAGTAATTGATACGGTAGGAGCGGGCGATTCATTCTTAGGGTCGTTAATAAGCCTCCTATTACAGAAAGTCAGTCCACAAGAAGCCATAGATTTTGCCTGTGCCGTCGGAGCTTTGGTTGCTCAAAGCGAAGGCGCCAACCCAATGATATCCCGTGAAGAAATCGGTGCGTTTATAAATCCTTGCTAAGAAGTGTCTCGTCCTGATAGCTACAAGACAATCCCACTTTTACTATAAATCCATTAACTAAACCCAAACTCAAACCGATACAAAATCGAAATAGTGGTACAATACTGAAAGTTATAAATTATAATATTCCCATTTAGTCATCATTTTTTTGTTTGAAAAATGCACAATAGCAATGGTTCAAAGATGAAATTCTAAAATTGCAAGAATTTGATACAGCGTCGAAATGAGTGGAAACGTTTTCAAAATAGCTTAGAGGTAAAATTCAGGTGATGGACAAAGGCATTCAAATATTATTGAATGTGGTTTGCCACCACAAGGGAAAAGGACTGACGCATGTGGTAGTTTTGAAGAACCCCTTGAGGAAATGACTAAGATAGTCATGAAACAGAATTTTTTGTATGAATTATTTACTTAAAACAAATTTTGAGATGAAGTTACCAGAAGGGGTGGTTACCATAAATAATGTAACTGGCGAGGTGACAAAAAACCCAGAATACTATGCCATTGGTCATATGTCTAAAAATGAACTAAATTAATAAATAAAACACCAACTATGAAGTTTAAATCAATACTTACCATTTTAGTAGTCCCTTTTTTTGTGTGGGGATGTCAGAGTCAGCAATCCATTTCCAGTAAAACACCAGAAGAACAGGCAGAAGCCTTACTTCCGAAGTTGAGCCTGGACCAGAAGGTCAATTTGGTAGTGGGAATGGGATTGCCGGGAGACAAAGGCCTGGTAGAAAAGGTAATAGGCGCAGTAGGTAATATTCAGGATATTCCTGATCTGAACGTTCCACGAGTAGTACTTGCAGACGGTCCCGCAGGATTACGTATTCAGCCAGTCAGGGACAGTTCTGATACGAAAAGGTATTATGCTACAGCTTTTCCAATTGAAACATCTTTAGCCGCAAGTTGGGATACGGATCTTGTAACTGGGGTTGGTAAAGCAATGGGGCATGAAGTAAAGGAATATGGAGTGGATGTGTTATTGGCCCCAGGGATGAATATTCATCGGAATCCATTAGGAGCAAGAAATTTTGAATATTACTCTGAAGATCCTCTGCTGAGTGGAAAGATGGCCGCAGCGATGGTTAACGGGGTAGAGTCAAACGGAATTGGATGTTCAATCAAGCATTTTGTGGCCAATAACCAAGAGACCAATAGAACAGCATTGAATGCTTTGGTTAGCGACCGGGCACTTCGGGAAATTTATTTAAGGGGTTTTGAGATTGCAGTCCGTGAGGCTCAACCTTGGACAGTGATGAGTGCCTACAACAAATTCAATGGAGCCTACGCCTCACAGAGATACGATTTATTGGAATCCATACTAAGGGATGAGTGGGGGTTTAACGGACTCGTTATGAGTGATTGGTATGCAGGTGATGATGCGGTTGCTCAAATGGAAGCAGGTAATGATCTCTTGATGCCGGGAGTTCCTGCACAAAAGGAACGCATAAAAGAGGCAATAATCAGTGGTAAATTAAGTGAAGATACCCTAAATAAAAATGTTAAACGCATTCTGACCTTGATTTACAAATCTCTTGCTGCACAGAAATATGCTTATTCTGATGCACCCGACCTGAAAGCCAGTGCTGAGATTGCCAGACATGCTGCCACCCAGGGGGCTGTCCTTGTGAAAAATGAGGGCGCTTTGCCACTTGCTTCGGAGGTGAAGAACATTGCTGCGTTTGGAATAGGATCGTATGATTTTGTGTCAGGTGGTACAGGTAGCGGTGACGTCAATGAAGCCTATGTCGTGTCGATGGTTCAGGGATTGGAAGCTGCGGGCTATCCAGTAGATCAGGAATTGAAAGTCCTATATGAACGATATATTAAAGATGAAAAAGCCAGACGACGAAAACTGGAGTGGTATGAAGAATCAAAACTAATTGACGAAAGACCGCTAACCGAAAATCAGATTAAAGAGAAAGCTAAATTGACAGACGTTGCTTTGATCACTATTTCCCGTAACTCCGGTGAAGGTGCAGACAGAAAAATTGAAGGGGACTTCTATCTTACCGATGTGGAAAAAAGTATGATCCAGACGGTATCAGAGGTATATCATAAGCATGGAAAAAAAGTAGTTATGGTTCTTAACATAGGAAATGTGATAGAAATGAAAACCTGGGTGGATCAGGTAGATGCCGTACTTATAGCTTGGCAGGGCGGTCAGGAAGCTGGTCATGCCGTGGCCGATTTGGTTTTGGGTAAAGTAAATCCATCAGGCAAGTTGCCCACGACGTTCCCAGTGAGCTATGGCGATGTACCGAGCTCAGAGTATTTTCCAGGAGAAGAGATTCCGGGTGCAGAGCCTATTCGTATGCAGGGGGTATTTTTTCCTGCAACACCAGCTGAGGTGAAGCACAATGAAGGCATTTACGTAGGGTATCGTTATTATCAGACATACGATGTGCCAGTTGCTTTTTCATTTGGACATGGTATTTCTTATACTACTTTTTCAATAAATGATTTGAAACTCAGTAATAATACTTTTGAAAATGAACTGAACTTTGAAGTGAAAGTCACCAATACAGGAACTGTTGCGGGTAAAGAAGTAGTCCAGGTCTATGTCGCTGCACCAGGTAAGGATCTGCATAAACCGGAGCAGGAACTTCGGGCTTTTGCTAAAACCAGACAATTGACAGGAGGTGAAACACAGACCTTATCATTTTCATTATCAGCTCGGGATTTGACGTCATTTGATACCGATCGAATGGCTTGGATAGTGGAACCAGGTACTTATGAGCTACGGGTTGGATCTTCAAGTGACAATATTGTCCAGCTAGCAACATTTACTGTAGCCGATGAAATAATTGTTGAGAAGGGGTTGACGCGATTGGCAGAAGGGATAAAAATTGAAGAATGGCGTGGACCTACTAATTAGTTTGTGGTTGGGTTAGTTAAGACCGGGTGAGTCATACACCCGGTTTTTCTTTTTTCCATAATCCACGACAGGCTGTATCCAACAAGTTGAACCAAAAGATTATTTAGGTCAATTGTTAATCAATTATTTTGTAATTTGTTCCGCATATATTTGCTTTTTTCCAATAGAAGTGATTTAAACTTTTTTGATTGAAGCGAAAATTAACCCTTTTGAGTCTAATCGAGGGCTTTTTTGAGTTGCGTAGCAGGGCTACGGAAGGAAAAAA
>LLBY010008181.1_pt3 | contig 12972 bp, 14 predicted proteins | sample 1489401 | NCBI WGS metagenome assembly LLBY01 (sample SAMN04092656, study PRJNA295927) | soil metagenome | biome: Soil prokaryotic community; feature: Bulk soil; isolation source: soil from tomato rhizosphere | host: tomato cultivar Hawaii 7996 | place: South Korea | collected 2011-11-01 | reverse complement strand
TCCTTTTTGTGCAGGCCGAAGTGGCCGTCGGGCGAGGAGCGGTAGGCGGCCTTGCGCAGGCTGCGGAGGAGCTGGGTGCGCAGGGTGTAGCCCTGCGGGTGGTCGGCCAAAATCTTGAGCAGGCGGACGAGCTCCTTGCGCTCGGAGAGGTTGGTGACGCGGATGCCGTGGGTGGCGAGCTGCTGGCGGAGCTCGTCGAGTTTGTCGGCGTCGGGGTCGTCGTGCACGCGGTAGAGCGAGGGGAGTTTTTCGCGTTTGGTGAGGCGGGCGAGGGCCTCGTTGGCGGCGAGCATGAACTCCTCGATGAGCTGGTGGCTCTCGTCGTGCTCGATGCGCTCGAGGCGGTCGGCGTAGCCCTCGGCGTCCACGAAGACCTTGGTCTCGGGCATGTCGAGGTCGAGCGAGCCGTGGGCCATGCGGTCGCGGCGCAGGCGCGAGGCGAGTTTCCAGAGCTGGCGCACCCAGCCCTGGAGCGCGGTGAGCTCCTTGTCGGAGAGCGAGGCGAGGGCGCGACCGGTGGAGCCGGTCTGGTGTTTGGGCGGGAGGGGGAGCTTGCGGATGGCGTCGAGCGAGTCGGTGAAGAGCAGGGCGTAGGCCTGCTTGTAGGTGAGGCGCTTGTAGCTGCGGATGACGGTGTCGGCGTAAACGGTGTGGTCGGTGAGGAGGCTGCCCTTGGCGTCGAAGTCGAGGAAGACGGCCTTGCACAGGCGATCCTGGCCCTCGACGAGCGAGCAGAGGCCGTTGGACAACTTTTCCGGGAGCATGGGCACGACGGTGCCGACGAGGTAGGTGGAGTTGCCGCGCTTGAGGGCCTCCTTGTCGAGGGCGGTGCCGGGCTTCACGTAGGTGGAGACGTCGGCGATGTGGATGCCGACGCGCAGGCCGCCCCCGGGGAGCGGTTCGAGCGAGAGGGCGTCGTCAAAGTCCTTGGCGTCGTCGGGGTCGATGGTGAAGACGGGGCTCTGGCGGTAGTCGAGGCGGCCGACGCACTGCTCGGGCTGGACGGTGTCGGGGATGCCGGCGACCTCGCGCTCGACCTCGGGCGGGAAGGTCGGGTCGAGCTTGTATTTGCGATAAACGCCGAGGAGCTCGGCGCGGGGCTCGAAGGTTTTGCCCAGCACCTCGGTGATGACGCCGCAGAGCGGTTTGCGCGGATCGTTCCAAGGCTCGAGGGCGGCGACGACCTTGTCGTCGAGCTTGGGGGCGGGTTTGAGGCGGGTGAGCGAGGGGTCGGTGACGAAGACCTCGAGCGGGAAACGCGGGTCGTCGGCGAGCACGACGTATTGGGTGCGCACGCGGGCGAGGCGGCCGACGACCTCGGTGCGGGCGCGCTCGACGATGCGGGCGACGCGGCCGCGCGGTTCGGAGTTGCGCGAGTCGCCGGAGGCGAAGCGGCGGCCGCGCAGGGCGGAGTCGATCTCCACCGCGACGATGTCGCCGGGCAGGGCGGTGAGGGTGTCGCCGGCGTTGATCTGGATGCCGTCGGGGCGGGGAGCGTCGGCGTCGGCCTCGGGATCGAGCGAGGGGATGACAAAGGCGGAGCCGCCGGCGCGGAACATGATGCGGCCGAGGATCTCGGAGCCGTCGTCGGGGGCGGGGGCGGAGCGTTTTTTGGCGGAGGTGGCGGGCGCGGGGGGCTTGGGTTGGGGGAGGGCGTAGCGGTCGCCCTGGACCTGGGTGATCTCGCCCTTGGACAACATCAGGCGCAGCTCGTGCAGGAAGCGGGCGCGCAATTTCTTGGAGAGTTTCAACTCGCGGAAGAGAGCGGCGTCGTTGACCGGGCGGTAGCCGGGGGCGCCGAGGATGGCGAGAACGGGGGCGCGGAAGGTCATGGGCGGTGGAGGGGGGACGGGTGTGGTTTGGGGCCGTGTCTCGGAGGGCCGAGCCCCGACAGGTCGGGGTAAACTGTTCCTGGGAGGCGGGCGTGTTTTTCGAATGAGGAGAGAATGGCGAGCGCGGCGAGAGGCGCGCCACGAAAATCGGCTTTGGACGCGGGCGGCGCGAAGGTGCAGGGTGGGCGGCGTGATTGAACCGTCGTCTCCCCTTTACGACCGCATCGGCGGCCGGCCCGCGTTGTTGAAGTTGCTGCGCCATTTTTATGCCGACGTGCGCCAGCACGCGGAGATCGCGCCGATCTTCGCGGCGAACATCGAGGACTGGCCGGCGCATCTGGAAAAGATCGCCGATTTCTGGTCGGGCATCACGGGCGGGCCGCGGCTCTACGCCGGCGGCATGCCGTGGAAACACGTGCCGCTGCGGCTGGAGGAGCGGCACTTCGCGGCGTGGCTCGGGCTGTGGTCGCGCCATTGTCGCGCGCACCTCGCGCCGGCCGAGGCGGAGGAGATGATCGCGGCGGCGGAGACCATCGGGCAGCGTCTGCGGCAGATCGTGGCGGCGTATGGTGAGCAGCCCGGGGCCGGCGCGCGGGACGGGTGATCGCGCGGCGACTTGAGCTGGATCAAGGCGCGCGGCGCCGGGATCGGGCAGAATGGGCGGCATGGCCGCCTACTATGGAATTTTCGTCACCCTGCATTTGCTCTGCGCGCTGGTGTTTGTCGGCGCGGTTTTTTTCGAGGTGCTCGTGATCGAGCCGCTGGAGAAAACCCTGCCGCCCGACACGGGGGCGCGGATCGCGGAGGCGATTCCGAGGCGCGTGCGCGGGTTCATGCCGGTGGTGGTGGCGCTGCTCTACCTCAGCGGGGCGGCGATGTTTTGGGTGCAGTTTTCGGCGCGCCCGGATTTTTTCGGCACGCGCTTCGGGTGGCTGCTCACGACAAAGGTGGCGCTGACCTTCGCGGTGCTGGGCGTGTTCGTGGTCTCGATGCGGGCGGCGCGCCGCGGCACGATGGACCTGTGCCGGTTTCGTTACACCCATCGCATCGTGGGCGGTCTGATGCTCGCGATCGTGCTGCTCGCGAAGGGCATGTTTTATCTCTGATGCCAGAAACGGCAGCTTTTGACCACGGATTACACGGAATGCACGGAATCGGATCGGGTGGAGCCGCGGTGCTTTTTCACTCCGTGCATTCGGTGAGCTCGGGCAACAAGGCTTCACGCGGGAGGTGGAGGAGACCGGCGACGGCGCGTGGCGCATCACGTTCCGGCGCGGATAGACGCGCGGGGGGCGCGGCGCGATTCAGGCGCCCGGCGCGACGGCGGGGGTGAGCGGCTCGGCGCGCCAGTAGCGCGGGTATTTGTGCCGGCGGGTGGCGCGGTGGTAGAGCATCGCGATCACGATCAGCAGCACGGTGCCGGCGACGGTGGAGAAGAGCAGCAGGCCCCAGGCGGGCTTGGCGAGAAACACGATGATGGCGTTGGAGCCGGCCGGCGGATGCACGGTGCGCGTGAGCATCATGGTGCCGACGGCGAGCCCGGTGGCGGCGCCGGTCGCCCACCACTGCGGGCCGAAGAGCGACAGGCAGCCCAGCGCGAGCAGCGAGGCGATAAGGTGGCCGCCGATCACGGCGCGCGGTTGCGAGAGCGGAGCGTCCGGCAAGGCGAAGAGCAGCAGGGCGGAGGCGCCGAAGGAGCCGAGCAAAAGCAGGGCCTGGGTGGCACTCGCGACGTAGGACAGCGCGGACACCGCGATCACCGCGCCGACGGTGGCGAACAGAACCTGGGACTTGCGAAACACGGGCGACATGGAAAAGCCGCCCATGAAAACGGTTCATGCTTCGCGCGCGAGACTGTTTATCGTATTACGATATTTATTGTCCGCCCGTCGGGTCCGTCTTCGGCGTGTCCGCGTCGGGCGGCGTGCTGGCCTGGCGGAGCAGCTCGATGAGGCGCGGGCCGACGGTTTGCAGTTCGGCGCGGTGGGCACGGTAGAGTTTTTCGAGGATGCCGCGTCCTTTGGCGGTGAGGGTGAGCTGGACGCGGCGGCGGTCCTCCCGGCCGACGCTGCGGCGAACGAGCCCGAGTTTCTGCATGCGATCCACGAGGCCGACGGCGCTGTGGGGGGCGACGCGCATCTGCTCGGCGAGTTCGCCGACCGTCACCCAGTCTCGGCCCGGGTAGCCCTCGATGGCGAGAAGCGCCTGGTATTGCTGCGGGGTGACGCCGTGGGCGAGGGCGGCGGTCTCGCTGAAGCCGAGAAAGGTGCGCAGGGTGTGGCGAAAGCGGGCGAGCAACTCGTAGTCGGCCTTGGTCAGGCGGGGAGCGGGCGCGGCGGTCGGGGACGAGCGGGGCATGTCCACCGGAAACCGGCGGCGGCGCGGCTTGGCAATGCGCAAGCGGCGCGCGCGGCGGCTCAGCGGCGGTGCGAGACCCAGAGGCCGGTGGCGAGGGTGGCGAAGGCGAGCGTCGGCCAGACGAGCCAGCCGGGGTGGATGGGCACGGACCAGCGGTTGATCGCCCAGGTGACCAGGATGCATTTGGCGAGGATGAGCACCCAGGCGAGGGTGATGACGAGGGCGGTGCGGTCGGGGGTGGGGGACTTGAGCGTGGTGTTCATGGCGGTGTGGGGTGGGGGAGATTATGCGCCGGCGAGGCTCGGCTGGCTGCGAGGGGTTTGGCGGGCAAAGAGCGAGCGTTGGCCTGGCTTGGCGGCATCAGGCGGAGACACGGGCCTCGTCCCGGCCGGGATCGGCGCGGGCGGGGCGGGCTCAGGCGTGGAGGAGCGTGGTGATCCAGGTGCCATCGGCCTGTTCCTCGCTGACGTGGGTGACGCCGCGCGCATCCAGTTCGGGCAGAAGGTGGACCGGGCGGCGGTCGGTGCGGACGCGCAGGACGACGCCGGGGGCGGTTTGTTCGAGCGCGGCGAGGATGCGCGGCATGGGCCCGGGGGGCTCGAGGCCGCGGGCGTCCACCTCGGCGGGCGCGTCGGCGGCGGGGGAACTTGAGCTGACGCTCAATCCCGCGTCCCCGACCGGGGGCGTGCCGGGGGCGCGGGGCGGCGCGAGGCGCACGGGTTGCACGGTCGCGGCGAGGCGGGTGATCTTCACCTGGAACTCGTCGGGGCCGGCGACGAGGTATTCCCAGTCAAACGCGCCCGGGAACTGGCCGGCGAACTGGTAGTAGAGCGGCACGGGGTCGTGGTCGTTGACCAGGACGAAGTGCTCGCCGACGCCGAGCAGGGCCCAGCGTTGGAAGATGAGCGCGTGCTTTTGGCGGCACGGGATGGGGCGCACGTCGAGTTGCGCGAGATCGATGGTCTGGGCGGATGTGGTTTCGGTGTTCATGACGGGAAGGGTGTGGTGAAAATTTGGATACGCTTGTTCGGGGCCCGGCGTGAGCAGCATGGAGAAGGCGCCGAGTGCGGCGCGGACGGCGTGCGGGCGGCCGGGCGGCAGATGGAGCAGGGCGCCGGCGGCGAGGCGGGACCCCGTGCCGTTGAAGAGGAACTCGCGCTCGCCCTGGAGGACCTGCACGACCGCGCGGCGCCTGCTGCTGTGGCCGGCGAGCTCCCGGCCCTCGGCGAAGGCGAAGAGCACGACGCGCAGTTCGGGCGTTTGCAGCACGGTGCGGCTGACGATGCCGGCGTCCGAGGTCCGGACGGCGGCGGCGAGTTCGAGGGTTTGCGCCTGGTCGGCGGGTAGGAGGGCGCGCGGGCTCATCGGCGACCACGGTAGCGGAAACGAAGCGCGCGCGCCTTGACCTGCATCAAAGCGGACGCGCGCGGGCGGCCGAAAAACCCGCCGACGCTTGATCCACGTCAAGGCCCCCGCGCCGCGTCTCCGCTAGGCTATGCCCCGACATGAAAACCAAAACCCTCCTCGCCCTTTCCCTTCTGGCGCTCACTGGCGTGTTCTTGTCCGTCAGCCACGCCGCCGACGCGGTGCGCGAAGTCGTCATCACCGCGCCGGCGCGGGCGGGAAGTTATCCCTTCCTCCGCACCTTCCCCGGCCACTTCACGACGATGAAGGGCACGCTGATCGTGAAGTGACCGCTCCCCGATTTTTCCCGTATCCAAAAACTTGGCACATCGCATGAAAAACTCCCTTCGTTTCCTGGCCGCCGGCATCGTGCTGGCCGCCACCTCGCTCACGCAGGCCGGCCCCTGGTCGGCGCGTCTCGCCGCCACCTGGCTGGAGACCGTGGACGACTCCACCAACCCGGCCGTGCCCGTGACGATCGAGGACAAGCTCATTCCCGAGCTCGATATCAGCTACGCCTTCGACGCGAACTGGTCCGCCGAGCTTGTGCTAACCATCCCGCAGGAACACTCGGTGAAGAGCGGTGGCACGCGGCTCGGCAGCTTCAAGCACCTCCCGCCCACCTTGCTGGCGAAATACACCTTCGACCCCATCGGCGGCTTTCGCCCCTACGTCGGAGCGGGCGTGAATTTCACCCTGATCTTTGACGACGACCTCTCGGTCGGCGGCACGCGCCTGAAGCTTGACGGCTTCAGCGTGGGGCCGGCCGCGCAGGCGGGCGTGGACTGGGCCCTGAACGACACCTGGACGCTCAACCTCGACGTCAAACGCGCGATGCTGCGCACCGACGTGAAGGCCGGCGGGGCGACGATCACCGAGGCGCGCCTCGACCCCTGGCTGTGGTCGGTCGGCCTGCGTTACGCGTTCTGATTTAGACGAAAAAGCAACGCGCCCACCGCGACGCCCATGGCGAGCGCCGCGGTGAGAAGCGCGGGGGCGAGCAGCGATCCGAAGGCCCTGCCCAGGGCGGTGCCGACGAGCGCGACTTCGGTGAAGGCGGCGGCGGAGAAAAGAGCGGCAACGCGGCGCGCGTGAGGCGGCCGTCGCGCAGCCAGCGCGGGTGTGGAGGGCGTGGGGGGAGGCCCGGGGGCGCGTCGGCGCTTGGCAAGCGGCGGGGGCGGGCTAGGGTTGGCGGCGTCGGCTCGTCCGGCCGCCGATTTTCCGTCTCGCGCTTCGCGCGGGGCAATCGTGTCGTTCCCTCCCTCTTTTATCCCGCACCCCTTATGAAGATCGTCCACGCGGCGAGTGAGCTGTTTCCCTACATGAAGACCGGCGGCCTGGCGGACGCGGTCGCGTCCTTGGCGGGCGCGCTGGCGGATCGCGGCCACGAGGTGGCGATATTCATGCCCGGCTACCGCAGCGTGATCGAGCACCCCGACGCGATGGAGGCGGAGGTGTTGCTCCGTCCGAAGATCGAGATGGGCGACGTCTATATGAGCGGCGAGGTGCGCGCGTTCGCGCCGCGCGAGGGCGTGACGGTTTACCTGATTTGCCGCGACGAGTTTTTCGACCGCCGCAACCCCTACGGCACGGGCGAGCGGGATTTCGAGGACAACCACCATCGCTTCATTTTTTTCTGCAAGGGCGTGGTCGAGACCATGCGCCTGCTGCGCATGAACGCCGACGTGATCCACTGCCACGACTGGCAGACGGGCTTGCTGCCGTTGTTGCTGCGCCACGCGGAGCAGCGGCACGGCGACGTGTTGGCGATGCGCACGGTGTTCACGATCCACAACCTCGCGTTTCAGGGCGTGTTTCCCATGCGCTCCTTCTACCGCACCAATCTGCCCGACGAGCTCATGGGCATCGACGGCGTGGAGTTCTACGGGCAGATGAGCATGTTGAAGGGCGGCATCCTGTTCGCGGACCGCGTGACGACGGTGAGTCCGCGCTACGCGGAGGAGATCCAGACGCCCGAGTTTGGCTGCGGCATGGAGGGGGTGGTGGCGTCGCGCGCGGACGACATCGTGGGCCTGCTCAACGGCATCGACTCCGCGATCTGGAACCCCGCGACGGACGAGCTCCTGCCCGCGACCTACACGGTGGACGATCTGGCGGGCAAGTGGCGGTGTCGCGCGGAGCTGCTGCGCCGGCACGGGTTCAATCCCGACTACGAGGGGCCCGTGTTTGGCATGGTGTGCCGGCTGACCACGCAGAAGGGCGTGGACCTCGTGCTGGCGAACCGGGAGTTTTTCAAGCGCGAGGACTGCCGCCTGGTCGTGCTCGGCCGGGGCGACCCGACTCTGGAGAAGGGTCTGAAGGAGCTGGCGGCGGCGCTGCCCAAGCGCGTGGCGCTGAGCACGAGGCTGGACGAGCGCATGAGCCACCTTGTGACGGCGGGGAGCGACTTTTTCCTGATGCCCTCGCGTTTCGAGCCCTGCGGGCTGAGCCAGATGTATTCGCAGACCTACGGCACGGTGCCGGTGGTGACGGCGGTGGGCGGCCTGGCGGACACGGTGGTGGACATCGACCAGGACCCGCGGCACGGAACGGGTATCCAGATTCCGGTGACGGCGGACGGCCTCCTGTCGGGCCTGGAGCGGGCGCTGCATCTGCACCGAAACGTGAAGAAGCTGGTCGAGGTGCAGCTGCGCGGCATGCGGCGCGACTTCACCTGGGCGGCGACGGTGCGCGCCTACGAGACGATCTACGAGGACGGGGAGTAGGCGGTCCGGTCCTACTTGGCGGCCTCGGCGGGGAGGGCGGCGTTTTCCTGGTCGGAGTAGGTGCTGACGACCTTTTCCTCGAAGGGGCGGAACCAGAAGCGTTTTCCCTTCACGTGCATGGATACCTCGCGGGGCAGGGCGGGGCGGTCGGCGGTGGGGAGCGCGTAGGCGATGGTGGTGCGCGCCTCGTCGATGGTGAGGCTGGTGGCGGCCTTGAAGGGACCGGCGGTGAACAACTCGACGTGCGCGACGGCGCCGGTGGCGCGGTCGAGGGTGAAGCGGGCGCGCATGTGCGCGGCGGCCTTGTCGTCCTCGGAGCCCGGGACGAGGCGGAACTGGTAGGTCACGCTTTCCTCGTCCTCGGCGGCGAGGACGGCGGTGGCGCGGTCGAGCTGGGCGGCGAGGTTGGCGGCGGAATCAAGGCTCGGGCGCGTGTCGCGGTAGCGTTTTTGCTCCTCCTCGGTGGGCTCGACGCCTTTTTCGGACAGGAGGGTCCAGCGGGCGGAGCCGCGCTGGCGGGGGTCGTAGCGCTCCACTCGGTCCTTGCCGCCGCCCGTGGTCGTCTGGGTGAAGGCCCAGCCCTTGGGGCCCTCGGCGCGGAAGGTGTCGAGCGCGGCGGTCAACTCGGGCGGAAGCGGGGCGAGGACCGGCAGGGCGTCGGCGGCGGTGGTGGCCGGCGGGCGCGAGCAGGCGGGCAGGGCGACGAGGCACGCGGCGGCGACGAGGGCGAAAAGCAGGCGGGCGAGGACGGGACGACGGGACACGGAGGAGAGGAGGGATGGGCGCACGGAAAACGCGCACCAGACCATTTCGCCGCCGCGAAGGGCAGCAGATTTTTCCGGGCTCGCCTTGCGGCGGGGCGGCGTAGTCGTGTGGTCGCCCACGCCTCACCCCATGGAAACCCTTCTCATCGCGCTGCTCAGCGGACTCGCGTTCATCGTCGCCTACCACACCTACGGACGCTGGCTCGGCGCGAAAATTTTCCGGCTGGCGGCCGACCGCCCCACGCCGGCGCACACCTTGCGCGACGGCGATGACTACGTGCCGACGAACAAGGGCGTGGTCTTCGGCCACCACTTCACCTCGATCGCGGGCACGGGACCCATCGTCGGGCCGGCGATCGCGATCATGTGGGGCTGGCTGCCGGCGCTGCTGTGGGTGGTGCTGGGCTCGATCTTCATCGGGGCGGTGCACGATTTCGGCGCATTGGTGGTGTCGCTCCGCAATCGCGGCGAGACGGTCGGCGAGATCGCGGGCCGCGTGATCAACCGCCGCGTGCGGCTGCTGTTTCTTTTGGTGCTGCTGATGGCGCTGACCATCGTGCTGGCGATTTTCGGTTTGGTGATCGCGAGCGTGTTTCGCCAGTTCCCGGCGGCGATTTTTCCGTGTCTGGTGCAGATACCCTTGGCGGTGGGGATAGGGCTCTGGCTGCACCGCAAGGGCGCGGGGCTGGGGCTCGCCTCGGTGCTGGCGCTCGGGCTGATGTATGTGAGCGTGATCTACGGCGACGCCGGCTGGCTGCACGCGTTTAACGCGGAGCTGGCGGGTTGGAGCAACCTCACCTGGGTGCTGGTGTTGCTCGGCTATTCCTACGTGGCCTCGGTGATCCCGGTGTGGCTGCTGCTCCAGCCCCGCGACTACGTCAACGCGCTGCAACTCGTATCCGTCATGGCACTACTGGTGGCCGGCTTGGTGGCGGCGGCGCTCTTCGGCGGCGCGGCGGGGGCGGACGGGGCGCGCCCGGCGCTGGAGCTGGCGGCGCCTATGGTGAACACGGCCCCGACGGGCGCGCCGATGATGTTTCCCTTTTTGTTCATCACCATCGCGTGCGGGGCGATCAGCGGCTTCCACTGTCTGGTGAGCAGCGGCACCAGCTCCAAGCAGCTGGACAACGAGCGCGACGCGCGCTTCGTCGGCTACGGATCGATGCTCACGGAGGGGTTTTTGGCGGTGATGGTGATCCTCGTCTGCGCGGCGGCGATCGGGCTCGGCGTGGTGACGAAGGACGGCGTGGCGCTGACCGGCGAGGCGGCGTGGGCCTCGCGCTACTCGGCGTGGTCGGCGGGGCTGGGGCCGCTGGTGGCGACCTTCGTGGACGGCTCGGCGAACTTGTTGAAAACGCTCGCGGTGCCGGCGGGCGTGGCGGTGGCGCTCATGGGCGTGTTCGTGGCCTCGTTCGCGGCGACCACGCTCGACACCGCGTGCCGCCTGCAACGCTACGTGGTGCAGGAGCTGGCGCGCGCGCTGCGGCCGGACGAGGTGTTTGCGATCGGCGCGGGCATGGGCGCGTGGCGCAAGGTCTGCGACGCGCTGGCGACGAAGCACGGCGCCACGCTTTTCGCGGTGGTGACGGCAACGGCGATGGCGGCGGTGCCGGGAACGGGGCAGGTGTGGAGCTGGGCGACGGCGGGCGCGGGCGGGCTCCTGTTGTGGCCCCTGTTTGGCGCGACGAACCAGCTGCTCGGCGGGCTGTCGTTTCTGGTGGTGACGTTCTACCTGTGGCGGCGCGGGGTGCCGGTGTGGTTCTTCGTGTTGCCGATGATTTTCATGCTCGTGATGCCGATGTGGGCGATGCTCTGGCAGACTTTTGTGGGCGGGCCGGGCAACCCGAGCTGGTGGAGCCAGGGCAAGCATCTGCTGGTCGGCATCGCGCTGGCGACCTGCGCGCTCGAAGTCTGGATGATCGTGGAGGCGGCGCGGCTGTTTCCGCGCGTGCGCGGGGTGGTGGAGCGGGAGGCGGTGGCGGAGGGGGTGTAGCTGGTATCAGCTCAGCGCGGTGATGCGGGGGGCCGGGGCGCCTTTGCGGGGGGCGGGAAGGGAGTCGCCGACGGCGCGGCCCAGCAGGGCGCGGCCGAGCGGGGAGGCGGGGGTGACGACGGTGATCTCGCGGCCGTCGTCGGGCGCGGGGAAGGTGAGGCCGCCGTTGTTCGGGCCGAGCAGCATGTGGTCGGTGCGCGCGCCGGCGGCCAACGTGACGAGGCTGCCGAGCTGCGCGACGGCGTGGCCGGGCGGGGGAAAGGCGAGGGCGCGCCACGCGGCGAGGGCGGCGGCGAGCTCGGCGGCGATGCGGGCCTGGCCCTCGGCGAGGTAGGCGGCCTCCTGGGCGTGGGTGTCGTATTTGTTTTCGGCGCGGCTTTCCTCGCTGATCGACTCCTCGCGGGCGTCGAGGGCGGCGTGGGTCTGGCGGGCGAGCTCGACTTCGAGGGCGGAGAGGACGGCGGCGCGGAGGGGCTCTTTGGACATGGGTGGGAACACGTTGCGAGGGGGCGGGGCGGGGACTCAAGACGCGATACGGGCGGCGCATTGACGCCGGCACCGAATCCCGACATGTAAATTATTCATGAACACGAGAATGTGGCGAATGGGGACGGGCTTGGTCGCGGGGCTCCTCACGGGTGGGGCGCTGTGGGCGGAATGGGCGCCGAAGTCGGTGGCGGTGGGCGTCGGGCTGGAGGAGATTTTTGCGGACGAGGGGCGGCTGCCGGTTTATCAGGTGGAGGTGGCCTGGGAGGAGTGGAGGGCGGGGCTGGAGCCGGTGCTGGAGGTGAACCTGAGCGACGCGGCGGCGGTGTTTGTGGGCGCGGGGCTGGCCTGGCGCCTGGATGGGGAGGCGTCGCCGTGGGGCCTGCGTGTCGGGGTGGCGCCGGGCTATTACGAAAACGGGGAGGACAAGTTTCTCGGCGGGACCTTTCAGGTGATGTCCTTCGCGGAGGCGACCCGTCGTTTCGGCGCAAACCATCGCGCGGGGTTGAGGCTCACGCATCTGTCCAACGCGGGCACGCGGCGCGTCAATCCCGGCACGGAGCTGCTCAGCGTGTTCTACGAGTTTCGTCTGCGCTGACGGGAGGCCGCGCGAGGTAGGGTCAGGCGAAACCCAGGCCGGCCAGCACGGCCTCGACGGGGCGGAGGCGGTCGGCGGGAAAGAGTCCGTTGATGCGCGCGACCACCTGCTGGATGAGGCCGTCGGGGCAGCTGGCGCCGCCGGTGATGAGGATGCGACGCGGCCGGGAAAAATCCTCGCCCGGCCAGAGCGGGCGGGACTCGGTGTGGCCGCCGCCGGAGCCGGGGCCGTGGGCGGGGAAGACGTAGTGCGACACCTCGTCGAGCGAGCGGATGTCGGCCTCGCTCTGGATGAAAAACGCCATGCGCCCGAGGCGCTCCTCGCAGACGCGGTGGAGCTGGTAGGTGTTGGACGAGTTTTTGCCGCCGATGACGAAGGCGGCGTCGAGCGGCTCGGAGAGGGCGCGGCCGAGGGCGTCCTGGTTGACCTGGGTGGCGTAGCAGAGCGTGTCGGTGCGGCCGCTGCCGCCGACGCGGGCGGGGGCGCCGGGGGTGTCGGGTCCGCAGGCGGCGGCGTAGGCGGCGCGCAGGTGCTCGATGATCTCGCGCGTCTCGTTGACGAGCAGGGTGGTCTGGTTGACGACGGCGACGCGCTCGAGGTCGCGGGCGACGGAGAAGTTTTCCGTGTGGCGGCCGGCGAAGGTTTTTTCGAACTCCGCCTGGGCGGCGGGTTCGTGGCGGCGGGGCAGGAGGGCGGCGAGGGCGGCGGTCTCGGCGAGGTTGCGCACGATGACGGCGGGGGCGTGGCGGCGGGTGTTGGCGAAGGTGGCCTTGGTCTCCTCGTGCTCGTGCTTGCCGTGGATGACGACGGT
>LLBY010017172.1_pt7 | contig 12990 bp, 13 predicted proteins | sample 1489401 | NCBI WGS metagenome assembly LLBY01 (sample SAMN04092656, study PRJNA295927) | soil metagenome | biome: Soil prokaryotic community; feature: Bulk soil; isolation source: soil from tomato rhizosphere | host: tomato cultivar Hawaii 7996 | place: South Korea | collected 2011-11-01 | reverse complement strand
GGAAAAAGAGTGTCGATAGAAGCTTTTACTTCTAAAAGAATTTCGTCAATCCGACCCATATCCAAAACCTGTTTTCTTCCGTCATAGCCGGTTTGAGTCAATTTTAAAAGACTTTCAGTAAGATTTCCCAGTTTTGAAGCCTGCTTGTTGATGTTTTCCAATGAATAGATGTATTCTTCGGTTTTTCTTTCTTTCAAAAGCATGATTTCTGTTTCGGCAATAATAGTCGTAATCGGTGTTTTGAGTTCATGCGAAGCATTGTTGATAAAATTAGCCTGAATTTCGAACGAAGTTTCCAGTCGGTCGAGCATGTCGTTGAAGGTTTTCGTTAAATCTGAAATTTCGTCGTTACCTTCGGCATCTGCTAATCTGTTGTGTAAATTAGAAGCGCTAATGCGATGCACTTCATTAGTGATTCGGGCAATCGGATTGATTACTCTTCGGGCTAAAAATTTCCCAAAAAAGTAAGCGACTATGATAAAACCAATTCCTCCAAAAATTAATATCTGCAAAATGTAAATTATGCTGGTACTTCCGCGACGGTCTATGGCAGTTACAATTACAATGTGTCTTTGGTTGCCTTCGCTAAAAATTTGTCCGTAATAATAACGATGATTTTCCTCAATCCAGCTGGAACCTTTTTTCATAATAGTATGATAAAATTCCGGTGGAAGATGTAAATCGGTGTTGTATTCAAAAGTGTTTTTGCTGCTTACTTTCAGTACAAAATCTTTTTCTTCAACGAGTTCTTCTAAGCCCTTTTTTTTGAAATCTTTGAAATAATCTTGATGCACAAGATTTTTTTGATAATAGGCAGATGAAGCAATTTTGGCTCGATCCTGAAGTCTTTTGATGAAATAATATTGGTTGTTTTGCTTAAAAAGAGAAAAAATAACAATGCAAAGCAGCAAGGTACTGAAACCCGAAAGGGCAATATAAGTAATGGTTATTTTCTTTCTGATTTGCATAAATTAGGGTTTTAAAATGTAACCTAAACCTTTGATGGTGTGGATTAATTTGTTTTGAAAGGGTTTGTCAATCTTATTTCTTAAATAGTTGATATACACATCAACTACATTCGTGTTCATGTCAAAACTGATGCCCCAGACATTGTCGAGAATTTGTTCCCGGGACAAAATAATTTCAGGATTATTGGCTAAATATTGTAATAATTTGAATTCTTTGGCGGTTAACTGAATGACTTCGCCATTTCTTTTTACTGATTTAGCGCGGTTGTCAATTTCCAAATCGTCAATCTGAATCAGACTATTGGGTTGGTGTTTCTGGTTGGATCTTCTGGCCAAAGCAGCGATTCGAGCTTCTAATTCGGTGAATTTAAATGGTTTTACCAAATAATCATCGGCTCCCGAATTGAGTCCGGTCACAATGTTTTCGGTAGTTCCTAAAGCGGTTAAAAGCAGGATGGGAACAAAGTTTTTTTCGGCACGGAGTTTTTTACAAATTTCAATTCCGTTAATGTCCGGTAACATGATATCCAGAATAACCACATCAAAATCTTCGTTCAAAATCATTTCTAAAGCAGTTGTTCCGTTTTGAGCAACGCTTACTTCATTGTCGTTTTCCGAAAGTCCTCTTCGTATGATGGATAAAAGATGTGGTTCGTCTTCAACGATAAGTAGTTTCATAAATGATTTTTTTCTGAATCAAAATTAAATATTGTCTTCTTAAAAATTTGCAAAAACAGTATTTATCTTTTCGTTGTCGGTAAAAATAAATAAAGCGTCACCTTGAGTAACGCTTTTTAGGATTGAAAAAGATTTATTTTTTGTTCAAAAAATAGGTCAAAGCTCCTGAAGGGCATTTGTTTACGGTTTCAATTATTTTTTCGGAAGAAGAAGCCTCGGGTTTAATCCAGGGTTTTTCTCTGGGTTGGAAAACGTCAGGATTGTTGCGGGCGCAATTTGCGGAATGGATGCATTTAGCCGATTGCCATACAATGGTCACTTCGCCATTAGTGTACTCTTTAGTAATGTCTTTTGGATTCATAATTACAGTTGGGTATTAATAGTTACTTTTCCTTTTAATATTTTAGAAACAGGGCATTTGTCTGCAATTATTGCCAGTCGTTCCTTTTGTTCGGGAGTAATTTCAGTTGAAAAAGAAATTTGTCTGGAAAAAACAGTTTCAAATTCACCATCTAATTCCTGAGCAGCGTTAATACTAACATTGATTTCTGGAATATCCCATCCTTTGCGGTCAATATACATGCGCAAAGTAGCGAGTGTACAACTGGCAAGTGAAGCTAAAAGAGCCGAAAATGGATCAGGTCCTAAATCTTTTCCTCCATTGCTTTCGGGTTCATCCATGATGAGTTGTCCGTTGCGCCAGGAAATGGTGCACAAATATTTTTGTGTGCCAATGTTTCCAACAATATCTTTTTCTAGTAAATTCTTCATGTCAAACTTTAATAAATGAATTTTTATACTGTTTACAAAACATCATTGTATTCAGGTGTTTTGTCAAATACTTTTTTGGCAAAGGGACACAATGGAAGAATTTTTAAGTTTTTTTCACGGGCAAATGAAACCGCTTTTTCAACCATTCTTTTTCCAAAGTTTTTTCCGTTGTGTCCCTGATTTACTTCGGTGTGGTCGATAATGATTTTGTGAGGTCCTGCAAAAACAAACGTCATTTTTGCTTCAATACTATCATTTATTTTTACATAAAAATAGCCTTTTTTGTCGTTGTATTCTACATCTAAAACTTCTTCCATTGTTCTTTTATTTAGTAATTCATCGGAATTTCCATCACTAAAAATTTAGCTGCTGTAGTGGCTTTGATTTCTATTTCAGAAGTTTCCCAAAGACCGATGGCATCTCTTTTTTCCAATTTTTCCCCATTTACTTCAATTTCACCTTCTATATTGATAATGTAAAAACCATTATCTGCTTTTTGTAAGTTTAGTTTTTTTGAAAAATCTTTGTCAAAATCACTCAAATAAAACCAGGCATCCTGATGAATCCAAACGCCGGCATCTTCTGGGTTTGGAGATAAAATTTGTGAAAAATCATTTTTCTCTAAAGATTTGTCTAAGGTAATTTGTTGGTAACGTGGTGTTACATTGCGCATTTTTGGGAACAGCCAAATTTGGAATAATTTGGTTTGCTGGTCGTGATTCGGATTGAATTCGCTGTGTTGAATCCCGGTTCCGGCACTCATCACCTGAACGTCACCGCTTTTGATAGTAGCGGCATTTCCCATGCTGTCTTTGTGAGCTAAATCGCCTTCAAAAGGGATGGTGATGATTTCCATGTTGTCATGCGGATGTGTTCCAAAACCCATTCCTGCAGCAATGGTATCGTCGTTCAAAACACGAAGTGCTCCAAAATGTACTCTGTCCGGATTGTACCAGCTGCCAAAACTAAAACTATGATAAGCGTTTAACCATCCGTGATTAGCGTGTCCTCTTGTGTCTGCTTTATGTAAAACTGTAGTTGCCATAATGTATGTGTTTTTATTAGTTGTTAAATTATTACCTTACAAATTTACAACCATAGGAAGCCTTTTGTACTTAACCTAGGTTAAGAAAGCATTCAGATTTTGTTTTTGAGCATTCGGGATTTCATTTTACTGAAAAATTCCGGTGTGACACCTATATAGGAAGCAATTTGTTTCTGAGGAATTTTTTGCATTAAATCCGGATATCTTTTGCAAAATTTATCAAAGCGTTCTTCAGCTGATAAACTTAAATTATCCATCAGGCGTTCCTGATGCGCAACTAATGAATTTTCGATAAGAATTCTGAAAAAACGTTCCAGTTTTGGAATTTCGGTATACAGTTCTTCCTGATTTTCTTTGGAAAGTAAAACCAATTCAGCGTCTTCTAAAACTTCAATGAACAGATTGCCGGGTTTTTGCGAAATAAGGCTGTACATGTCGCCAATCCACCAGCCTTTGCAGGCAAATTGCAATACATGTTCCACAATATTATCGTTGATGTTAAAACTTCTTAAAACACCCGAATTTACAAAATAGGAATATTGACAAATTTCGCCCTGACTTAACAAAATAGTCTTGGCTTTGTGATGTTGAATTTCTAGTTTACTTAAAAAAAGTTGCTGCTCTTCGGGCGTAAGAGCAACATGTTTTTCAATATTATCTAAAATCAATGACATTGTATTATTTTACAGTTATGTCTTGCAAGATAATCATTTTAGTTGGGTTCGTTTTTCCTTATTTCGAATAATTTGTTCAATACTATTAATGAAATACCGATAATCATCGCGTTATAGATTTGACTTTTTTTCTTTTTCTAATATCGGTTGGTAATAACTGTGAGATTTATAGTTTGTAGATAAAATTTTTATGATTTGTTTCGAATGTTTGTGTTTATAATGGTCTAATTTAATGCGGTTGTAATTTAAATTATTATATTAGCATATAATGAAATTAAAGATAAGAATTCTCTATCAAAATAATTAGATCTATTGTAAATCAATAATCTTCACATATAGTATTTTTTGCAATGTCTGAAACAAAAGCTATAAATAATAAACTGTTGGTCATAAATCTTATGGAAGGCAATGAGAAAGCTTTTAGTGAGCTTTTCAATAGCTATTGTAATGATGTTTATGCCTATAGTTTTAGTATGCTTAAGAATGAAGCTTTTGCGGAAGAAATCGTTCAAGAAGTTTTTATGAATATCTGGTTGCATAGAGAAAGACTCAATCCTGAATTGTCATTCAAGTCTTATGTGTTTACCATTACACGTAACTTAACCTTTAATCTTATTAGCAAAATAGCAAATAATCGTAAGTTTAAAGAAGAGGTGTTTTACAACAGTCAAAAATCATATAGTCCTATTGAGGATACTATTGCCGAAGCAGATTATGAAGCGATAAGAACTCAGGCAATAGAACAATTGCCGCCTAAACGCAGAATGATTTTTGAAATGTCCCGTAATAGAGAAATGAGTTACGAGGAAATCAGTAAAGAATTAAATATCTCTGTGAGTACTGTAAAAGGCCAGATGAGTAAGGCTTTGGCAGAGATTAGAAATTTTTTGGAAACTCATGGCGATGTTACGCTTTTAATTACCCTTATTTCCTCTCGTTGGTTAGAATAATCGGCTCCTGATTATTGGTTTTATTTCCTTTTTTCTGTTTTTTATTTTTTCGTATTACTTATGTTTTGTTATTATTTTTTTATTTTTCGAAAAAAATAATAACATCGAGTAGTACTTTTATATTTCTCATCTGTATTATATATAAGAACGTTTATTATGCAACACGATATTCACATTCAAAATTTGTTAAAAAAGTTCATTCTGAATCAATGCTCTTCAAAGGAGGTTGATGAAGTGGTGCGTTATTTTCAAGGTTTGACTGATTCCAATCAACTACCAACTGTGGAGGAGGTTTTGGCTATTTTAAATGATAAACCATTAATGAGTGAGGCAGATGCTGTACGTATTAAGAATGAAATATTGGCGATTTCTAAAAAGGAACCTGAACTAGATTTTAAAAAGAAATCCTGTTTTGTAAAATATGCGGCAGCGGCAGCTCTTTTTGTCGGAATCTTAACTACGGCTTATTTTTTCAAGGATATCGTTTCTCAAAAACAAATGGAAGTTGCGCCGGCAATAGTTAAACAAAATACTAATTTGCTGAAACCGGGAACGGATAAAGCGATGCTTACTTTAAGCAATGGGAAACAAGTTGTTTTGACTAACGGAACTTCTTTACAAACACAAAATGCCAAATGCAATGGCGAAGCTTTGATTTATGCGTCTAATAAAAGCAGCACAGTTAAGGTGGTTTATAATTATCTGACTATTCCACGAGGCGGAAAATTCAGCATTACCTTATCGGATGGAACGCGGGTTTGGTTGAATTCGGAGACCCAATTGAAATTTCCGGTAGCCTTTGTTGAAGGAAAAACAAGAGCCGTAGAGTTGGTTTACGGAGAAGCTTATTTCGATGTGTCGCCAAGTACGATGCATAAAGGGGCTCATTTTAAAGTTGTAAGCCGCAAACAGGAAGTTGATGTTATTGGTACTCAATTTAATATTAAAGCGTATAAAGATGAAACGAATAGTTACACCACCTTGGTTGAAGGAAAAGTGGATGTGAATATGGAAAATGGAAAACAAAGATTGGTTCCAAACCAACAATTAAAACTCGATTTGAAAACCAATAATGCATTGGTGAAAAATATCGATGTGTATAATGAAATTTCCTGGAAAGAAGGTGTGTTTAGTTTTGAAAAAATTACCCTCAGAGACATGATGAAAGTATTATCCCGTTGGTATGATTTTGATTTTACTTTCAAAAATAAAGCAATCGAAAACGAAATTTTCGACGGAGTGTTAAGGAAAAACCAATCCTTAGACGAAATATTAAAGAGTATTAAAAATTTTAAAATTATTAAAAACTATGAAATAAAAGACAAACAAGTAATTCTAGAGTAAAAAACGAAAGAGAAGTACTAATGAACTCCCATGTGTTAGCTTCTGTCCGTTTTTATTAGCCAATTTGTAAAACCAACCAAACCAAAAAATTATGAAAATTAAAGTACGTAAGGGCTTTACTCTTTTTGGAGAAAAGCTTAAAGGAACTGTTTTGAGAGCATTTATCTTTTTGTGGTGTACCAATGTTTTTTGCCTTAATATAGGTCGGACATTTGCACAGTCGAATGTAATTATAGAAAGAGACCAGTCGGTAACTATTTACGAGGTTTTTAAGATTATAAAACAGCAAACCGATTTAAATTTTGTTTATCCACGAAAATTCTTCAAAGACATTCCGGATGTTCGCTTAAAAAAAGGAACTATTGCCGTTTCTAAATTATTACAGCAGTGTCTTTCAACTTATAATTTAGATTTCGAATTGACGGATGATAAGACAATCTTTATTAAAGAAAAAACAGTTGCTGAAGTTAATGTTGTTCAGCAAAAAACAATTAGCGGAAAAGTTACCGATGTTTCCGGACAACCAATACCTGGGGTAAATGTGGTTGAAAAAGGAACTACAAACGGTGTTCAAACTGATTTTGATGGTAATTTTTCATTAAAAGTAAAAAGCGACAAAGCCATTTTAGTGGTTTCTTATATTGGTTTCAAAACCAAAGAGATTGCAGTAGGCGGTCAAAGTAAAATTGCAATTAAATTAGACGAAGATTCTGCTAAACTGGAAGAAGTGGTTGTGGTGGGATACGGATCGGTTAAGAAAAAAGATTTAACAGGTTCAGTAGTTTCTATCGGAGCGGAAAAATTAGAAGGAAGATCGAATAGCAATGTACTTCAGTCTCTTGCCGGACAGGCAACCGGAGTTCAAATTACGCAATCGCAGGGAGCTCCTGGTATGGCGCCAACGATTAAAGTGCGTGGGGCATCTTCTATTAATGCCGGAACGACTCCGCTTTATGTAATTGACGGAATTCCATTGGAAGACAATACAACGAATTCGACAGATACCGGAATTAGTGCAGGAAGTAATTTGAGTTACAACCGAAACCCGTTGAATTCCATTAATCCAAATGATATTGAGTCTATCGATATTTTGAAAGATGCTTCTTCGGCAGCAATTTATGGTTCCAGAGGGGCTAACGGGGTTGTAATTATTACAACCAAACAGGGGAAAGCCGGGAAAACTAAAATTAATGCCACTTTTGAAACGGGTATTTCACGTGTGAATCGTAAAACGGATATGATGAATGCTTCTGAATTTATTGCATTCAATTCCGCTGCCAGAAATAATTCCTGGGCAACTATTGTAGCAGCCAATCCATCGGCTGTAAGAGGAAATAATGTAACGGTGCCGGTAGAATTTTCCGATCCGGTGTGGTTAGAGCGTATTGGTAACGGAACCGATTGGCAGGATGTGATGTTTAGAACCGCTCACAGCAGTAATATGCAATTGTCGGCTTCCGGAGGAAATGAAAAAACGCAATTTATGGTGTCTATGGGGTATATAAACTCAGAAGGTGTTGTTGACCGAAATACCTACGACCGAATTAATTTAAGATCTAATTTGAAACATAAATTTAGCGATAATGTTCGCATGGGGTTAAATATTGGTCTTAGCCGTGTAAAAGAAGCGCCTTATGGAACCGGAGGAAAAAGTGACGTGGTAAGTTTAGGTTTGCAAAGTGATCCGTTTTTTCCACTTTATGTAGAAACAGGAAGTCTTGGGTTTAAAGATCCTGCATCTATTTGGAACACATTTACAAAATATGGTTTCCAACTTTGGCATCCTTATTCTTTAACCAGAGAAGCGACTGCTAAAAAAACAACTAATATTTCTACGGTTGCTTCTTATATCGAATGGGATATTATTAAAGATTTGACTTTAAAAACATCTGCGAGTTCTAATATCGAAAATACCGTTCATAATTTCTATTGGAACGCCGGTCAAAACTGGGGATATTCCGGATGGGTTCCGGCTCAGGCTGATTTTAAAACCTTGCAATCTAACAACTGGATTTCAGAAACAACGCTTAATTACAACAAAACATTTAATGAAAATCATAATTTAAATGTCTTGGCAGGATTTTCGGCTCAGGAACAAACTTTGGATACCAGCAGCATGACCGCAGGGAATTTTCCAAATGATTTGGTGCATACTTTGAATGCCGGTGTGGTAAATTCCGGAAATACTTTCTCGGAAGATTGGTCATTGGTTTCTTATTTGGCTCGTGCCAATTATTCCTATAAAGGGAAATATTTGGCATCGGCAGCAATCAGAGCGGATGGTTCTTCTCGTTTTGGAGCGAATAACAGATGGGGTTATTTCCCATCGGGATCATTGGCATGGCGTATTTCGGAAGAAGATTTCCTGAAAGATGTTGCCTGGATTAGTAATTTGAAAGTAAGATTGAGTTATGGAGCAACAGGAAACAATCAAATTCCAAATTACGGTTCCATCGGAGTTTTAGGATATAATTCTTATGTGAGTTCCGGAACAGTAAATCAGGGAATTTATACTTCCAATTTTGCTGATAAAAATTTGAAATGGGAAAAAACAGGTCAAACCAACTTTGGTGTTGATTTTAGTGCTTTAAACGGACGTATTAAATTCTCAGGTGATATTTATTATTCGAAAACAAAAGATTTATTGCTTAATGTGCCAATCCCGATTCTTTCCGGTTTCTCGTCAACTTTGACTAATATCGGAGAATTAGAAAACAGAGGATTTGAAGTAAATCTTACTACGCAAAATATCGATAGCAAATTCAAGTGGAGTACCGACTTTAATATTTTTGCCAATAGAAATAAAGTAGTAAAATTAGGTGTAAATGATGCTCCAATTGATATTAACGTAAGTAGTATGACATCGCGTACAGCGGTTGGAAAACCTATCGGGATGTACTATGGTTATGTAATTGACGGGGTAATTATGTCGCAAGCCGAATTAGACAGTGGTGCTTATCCGGTATGGGCAGGTAGTGAAGCCGGAGATCCAAGAGTGAGAGACGTGAATAAAGATGGTAAAATTGATTCTAACGACCGTACATATTTAGGAAATTACCAACCTGATTTCCAATGGGGATTGACCAATAATTTCTCTTTCGCAGGTTTTGATCTTTCTGTTTTATTACGTGGTTCACAAGGTGGAGAAATTTTGAATCACAATGCCCGTTATTTAAAATCAGGTGTTGGTGGTGGTAACCGTAACATGTATTCGGTGGTAAATAATTACTGGAAATCCGATGCTAATCCGGGTGATGGAATGACGCCAAAACCTCGTATGTTGCCAACAACGGTTCGTGATTTTGGTTCAAGCTACTGGGTTGAAGATGGTTCGTTTGTTCGTATTCAAAATATTCGTTTAGGATATAATTTACCAAAAAGCTTAGTTGAAAAATGGAAATTAAGCAATGTGAAATTCTATGTAAATATGGAAAACGTACATGTGTTCTCTGATTATTTAGGTTATGATCCGGAAGGAAGTACGTATCAATCGGGTGTAATGGTTGGTTTTGATTATGGAGCTTATCCAAATCCATTTACAGCTACAGCCGGAGTAAATATCAGTTTCTAAAAAATTTGATAAACGTTTAAAACTTAAGAACATGAAAAAAATACTATATACCCTGCTATTCTGTAACTTATTCCTGTTAGGATGTAGTTCGGATTTTTTGGATAAAGCGCCTATTTCCAATGCCAATGAAGAGAATTTTTATAAATCTAAGGAAGACATTGAAACAGGATTGTGGTCGGCTTATAATTCACTTTATACTTTGTATGGACCGGAAAGTTTGCCTTCTTTTTACGGCGAATTGATGTCGGATAACGCTTATAGTGATAATGCTGCCGGAAGAATTCAGGATTATGAAGGATTCGAATTGCACACCATGAACATCGATAATGAGTTGGTGTACAACTATTGGAACAATTATTATAAAGCTATTTATATCGTAAATAATTTAATTGTTAATGCCGAAAAACTGGATTTTGCAACCAGAGATGCTTTAATTGGTGAAGCAAAGTTTTTACGCGCTTTGTATTATTTTGATATGGTTCGCGCCTGGGGCGATGTGCCGTTGGTTACTACTCCTTTAAGTGTGGCTGATTCTTATGCTAAAGGACGCACACCAAAAGATCAGGTTTATGCTCAAATTATTGCCGATCTTCAATTTGCTGCGGCTAAATTACCAGTGAAAACAAGTCAGCGTTTTGTTGGGGCTGCCAGTCAGGAAGCGGCTAATACTTTATTAGGTAAAGTATATTTAACTATTGGTGATAAACCAAAAGCAGCTGAAGCTTTGTTGAAAGTCTATGGTAAATTTAGTTTGGTTCCTTATGCTGATTTATGGGATAAAACAAAGAAAAATGGCGCTTCGTCAATTTTTGAAATTCAGTATAAAGGAGGTATTTCTAATCCTTACAGCTTGTATTGGGCTATGTTTACTCCGGTAGATAACCGTGTGGTTACAGCCTGGGGAGGCGGATTTAATCAGGTTACTGATGATTTATGGAATGCTTATGAAACAGGCGATCCAAGACGTGATATTTCTATCCAACATGGTTATACTACACCTAATAATTCCTTTGTAGATGTAAAATTCACCATTAAATGGAAAGATGCCACAGCACCTGTTGCCGGATTAAGAGAAGCTTCGGATAATAATTTTATGGTGTTGCGTTATGCGGATGTGCTTTTAATGCTAACTGAAGCTACGGATGATGCAAAATACCTGAACGAAGTTCGTGCCCGGGTTAATTTGCCGGCTTATGGAGCGATAGGCTATCCGGCGCAGTACAATACCGTAGCTTTGGCTTTAGAGCACGAAGCACAGGTGGAGTTTGCCTGCGAATTTCACCGTTGGTTTGATTTAATCAGAACCGGAAGAGCTATAACAGTGATTAAAAACAGTAGCAAAAACATCACTATTGCTAATGAAGACGAACTGTTATTGCCAATTCCGTTTTTAGTAATTAATCAAAATCCGGATGTGATTACGCAAAATGAAGCCTATAAATAGAAATTTTGGTTATTAGTTAGTGTTAGTTTGGTTAGTAATGAAAAACCGCTTCCTGTTTTCGGGAAGCGGTTTTTTTATTTCTAATAATTCTTAAATAGATACAACCACAAAAGTCTTGAAAATCGTATGTTGAAAGTGGATAGCATCACTATCACAATCATAATAATGGGAATAATTCTCAGGTCGAATGTTTCTTTGAAGAAAAACTGCGCGATACAATAAGTAGTAATTGCCTGCGCTACTGTTAGTCCGTAATTCATATACATAGCTCCAAAGAAATAACCCGGTTCTTTTTGGAATTTATGATGACAATGCGTGCAGTATTCATTCATTTTAGGAAAACTGAATTTAAAAAAGATGCTTTTTTCTTTAAAAACTTTTCCCTGATGGCAATGCGGACAATCGTTGTTTAGAATATGTGTTAAGGTATTTGACATAGCTTGAATGTTTTTACAAAGGTATTAAGCAATTAAACGCCGGTTATTTTCTATATTCGCTTATTCTAGCACAAAAAAGACATTTTTTAAAATGAAAAAATATCCTGTTTATAGTATTGAGCAGTTTAATTGCAATTCAGTAACGAGCGATTTGTATATCAATACGTTTAAAAATCATTTGGTCAATCATAGTTTTATTGAAAAACCGCACCGTCATGATTTTTATTTGCTCGTCTTTTTTACTCATGGAAGCGGTGTTCATGAAATTGATTTTAACCGATTTGAAATCAAAGCCGGAAGTTTTTTTGTGTTGCAACCGGGACAGATGCATCATTGGGTTTTGTCCGAAGATATTGAAGGATTTATTGTTTTTTATACCGCCGAAATGTATAATCTGTATTTTGGGAAAAAGAAAATTGATGATTATCCTTTTTATTTTTCGGTTCAAAATAATCCCGAAATTGTATTGGAAGAACCCGAAATGGAAACGGTTTTGTCTTATTTTGAAAATTTGGTGGTCGAGATGCAATCGGAGCAATTGTGGAAACAGGATAAGATTATGAATATTTTGGATAGTATTCACATTGAGCTGGCTCGAAAATACAATGAAATTTATGTTCATGAAACCCATTCGTACAATGTGAAAATTAAAAATCTCGAACAGCTTTTAGAGAAGAAATACAAACAGCAAAAATCGGCGGCATTTTATGCTTCTGAATTGAATATTACTTTAAAACACCTGAACCGCATTTGCAACGAAATTCTGAAAAAAACAACCACCGAAGTGATTGTGGATCGCATTATTCTCGAAGCCAAACGCATGCTGCTGGATAAAAACTGGACCGTTAACGAAATTGCTGCCGAATTAGGTTACGAGGATTACTCCTATTTCAGCCGTTTGTTTAAAAAAAATAGCGGTATGTCGCCTTCGGAGTTTCGATTGTTGAAGAATTGATTTTTTTGAGTTATGATAATTCAATTCTTGTTACGGGCACAAGCGGGACGCTTGCGCGAGCAGGGGTTGCTCTGACTTTAAACACAAACTTGTCATCCTGACGAAGGAAGGATCTCATCAAGTTGCACCTCTTTGTGGGCACGGAAAACATTT
>LLBY010001789.1_pt3 | contig 12997 bp, 11 predicted proteins | sample 1489401 | NCBI WGS metagenome assembly LLBY01 (sample SAMN04092656, study PRJNA295927) | soil metagenome | biome: Soil prokaryotic community; feature: Bulk soil; isolation source: soil from tomato rhizosphere | host: tomato cultivar Hawaii 7996 | place: South Korea | collected 2011-11-01 | reverse complement strand
GACCAAGCGCTGGAACCCGCGCTCCAAGCCCTACGTGTTCGATCACCGCCAGGGCATCACCATCATCGACTTGGGCAAGACCCACGAGCTCCTCGCCAAGGCCTACTCCTTCATCGAGGACAAGGTCGCCTCCGGCGGCAACGTGCTCTTCGTCGGCACCAAGGAGCAGGCCCGCGAGATCGTCCGCGAGGCCGCCACCTCCACCGGCATGCCCTTCTGCGTCGATCGCTGGCTCGGCGGCACCCTGACCAACTTCGCCACCGTCAAGAAATCCATCGCGAAGTTCAAAAAATACCAGCAGCAGGAACAGTCCGGCGAACTCGCCAAGCTCTCCTCCAAGGAGGAGGCCTCCATCAAGCGCGAGATGGTTCGCATGACCAAGAACTTCTCCGGCATCCTCGAGATGCCCGAGCTCCCCACCGTCATGTTCGTGGTGGACGCCAACCACGAGGAGATCGCCGTGGCCGAGGCCAAGCGCTCGAAGATCCCCTGCGTCGGCCTGGTGGACACCAATTCCGACCCCACCCAGCTCTCTCACCCGATCCCGGGCAACGATGACGCGGTGAAGTCCATTCGCATCATCGTCGAGACCATCGTCGCCGCCGTGCAGTCCGGCCTCGCCCAGCGCGACAGCCGCCGCAGCCAGCGCGGCCAGGCCGACCTGAAGGCCGCCTCCGCCGCCGTGGCCGCCGCCGCCGGCATCGACACCGCCGCCCCGGCCCCCGCCGTCGAGGGCGAGGCCGTCGAGGGCGCCGCCGAGGCCCCCGGCGTCGCCAAGAAGCCCGCCGCCCGCAAGAAGATCGCCGCCCCCAAGGCCTGATCTTTGTATTCAACCAACTACTACACCCGTATCCGACAATACATGAGCACCACCACCATTTCCGCCTCCATGGTCAATGATCTGCGCGCCCAGACCGGCGCCGCCATGATGGACTGCAAGAAGGCCCTCGTCGAAACCAACGGCAACGTCGAGGAAGCCATCACCATCCTTCGCAAGAAGGGCGCGGCCTCGGCCGCCAAGCGCGCCGATCGCGCCGCCAAGGAAGGCACGATCTACAGCTACATCCACACCGGCGGCAAGGTCGGCGTGCTCATCGAGGTCAACTGCGAGACCGACTTCGTGGGGCGCAACGACGACTTCAAGGCCATCGTGCACGACTTTGCGCTGCACATCGCGGCCGCGAACCCGCTCTACGTGAACCGCGAGGAGGTGCCCGAGGCCGACCTGGCCAAGGAGCGCGAGATCGCCGCCGCCCAGGTGGCCGGCAAGCCCCCGGCCGCCGTGCAGAAGATCGTCGAGGGCAAGCTCGAGAAGTTCTACGCGACCGTGTGCCTGCTCGACCAGCCCTTCGTCAAGAACCCCGACAAGAGCATCAAGGAGATCCTCACCGAGGCGATCGCCAAGACCGGCGAGAACATCGTGGTCCGCCGCTTCACCCGCTACCAGCTCGGCGCCTAAACAGGCGTCGCGCGTCGGCCTGCGGCCTGAACCGCGGAATTAAAATCTGGGCGCTTCCCTTCGCGGGGAAGCGTCTTTTTTGTGGGCGCATGAAGATCACCGTGACACGCGGTCAAATCGTCGCCCGGGGGCTCACCCATCGTTGTCCGAACTGCGGCGCGCGCAGCCTGTTCACGCCCGGCTCGCCCTTCACGCTGGCGGGCGAGTGCGTCGGGTGCGGGCTGAAGTTTGAGCGCGACGAGGGCAGCTTTTTGGGCGCGATGTCGCTCAACTACGGGGTGACGATCTGCGGGTTTTTGGTGCCGGTCCTGATCGCGTATCTCGCCGGCTGGATCGGCGGGGTCGCCGCGTCGGTGCTGGCCGGCGCGGGCGCGGTGCTGTTCCCCGTCCTGTTTTATCGGTCCTCCCGCAGCTGGTGGCTGATGAACTACTACCTCGTGGTGCCGCACCATCTGCCGCGCAACCAGCGCGAGATCACGGCGGGCGAGGACGCGAACACCTGAGGGGAGGGCGGGGGAGGGCTTGTTCTCACGGAGCAACCGGCCACGCGGCGGGCGCAGCCCGGAAACTCGACAAACTTTCGGCTTCCGTTTGGCGGGGGCCTTCCTACGTTCGCTCCCTCGCAGCCGGAGAGGTGGCAGAGTGGTCGATCGCGCCGCACTCGAAATGCGGTTTACCGAAAGGTAACGAGGGTTCGAATCCCTCCCTCTCCGCCATTTTAGCCGATCCCGAAGGGCGACTTAATGGAGGCTGACAGCGGGCTTGAAGCCCTGCCGCCGGTGGTCCCGCCAGATTCGCGCGACCGCGCTCGCGTGCACGCCTTGTTCCTTGGCCAGCAAACGTGAACTCCGGTGGGTTTGCCCCGTCGGCTTGGTCTCGACGGCGCCTTTGCCACGCGTTCCGCCAACCCCTCGCGTCGGCTGCTCTCAGTCGTGGCCTCCGGGTATCCAGAAACTGGTCTGCGCGGTCAGCGCCTCGGGCTTGCCCTCGACTTCCAGCACGAGGGTGTTCGCGAGAGGATCGGGCAGCGGCACCGGCAGTCCGCGCAGGAACAATCGCTCTCCTTTTTGCTCGAACGCCACCGGCGAGCCGCCGCGCAACCAGCGCGCGGAGAGCACCCGGTTTTTCAACTCCGCCCAGCACAGCTCCGGCCCGGTGCCGTTGCGGATGTGCAGGTAAACGCGGTCGCCTTTCACCGTGATTCGCCCCCAGTTGTTCCAACTGAACGGGCTTGGCTCCGAGTTCACGATCGCCTCGCGGTTGCGCCGCAACCACTCGCCCGCTTCGCGCAGGATGCGCACCGACTCCGCGGGGATCGTGCCGTCGGGTTTCGGGCCGACGTTGAGCAAGAGGTTGCCGCCGTCCTTCGCGGTTTCGCAGAGCATCTTGACGACCTCGCAGGCGTTTTTCCACTGGTGGTCGCCCGCGTGCCAGCCCCAGTTGCCGTTGAGCGTCATGCACGCCTCCCAGAGCGCGCTTTTGTCCTTCGGCGCGCGGATGGCCTGCTCGCTCACCTTCACGTGCGAGGGCGGGCCGTTGCGCTCGTTGATCAACAGGTGCGGCTGCAGGCGCAACAACTCCTCGTTGACCTCGCGCCGCCGGAGGTCGTCGGGGATGCATCCGTCGAACCAGAGGTAGTCGATCTTGCCGTAGTTGCTCATCAACTCGACCAACTGCGCGCGATAGTAGGCGATGAAACGTTCGCGCGCCTCGGGCGAGGCCCAGTCCGTCTCCGCCGGCCAGTCGCGAAAAGTCGCGCCCGGATAATCCGGATGGTGCCAGTCCGCCGGGGAATAATAGAGGCCGACCTTCAGCTCCGCCGCGCGCATGGCCTCGACGAAGGGACCGACGAGATCGCGCTTCGGGCCGATGCGTCCGGCGTGGAACTCATCGACCCGCGTGGGCCACAGGGCGAAGCCGTCGTGATGCCGCGTGGTCAGCACCGCGTAGCCCATGCCCGCCTCCTTCGCCAGCGCGGCCCACGCGGCGGGATCATAGTTTTCGGCGCGGAAATTCTCCGCATACAGCCGGGCGTATTCCTCCTGCGGGATGCGCTCGCGGTTGCGCACCCATTCACCGCGCGCGGCGACCGAGTAGGCGCCCCAGTGAACGAAGAGCCCGTAGCGGGCCTCGTTGAACCAGGCGTGTTCGGGAAGTGTCGGAGAGGTCATCGGCGGCCGGGATTTTTAAACGGGAATCTCACACCGTCGCGTCGGACGGCACCTGTTGCGCGTTGAGGCCGCCGTCGATGACGATGCGGCCGCCGATCAGCGAGGGCGCCTGGCGCGAGGCCAGAAACAAGGTGAGACGGGCGATCTCCTCCTGCTGGGTCGGCGCGCGACCGGGCGTGTTTTTTCGGCGGCGCTCCACGTGCCCCGGCGAGAGATCGTTCCAACGCGGCGTCCAGATGTAGCCGGCGGAGATGCAGTTCACCTGGATGTCGTGCTGCGCGAGTTCCAGCGACATCGCGCGCGTCAGGCCCTCGAGGGCGGCCTTGCTCGTGCAATACGCGGAACGCCCCCAGATGGGACGCTCGCCGGCCAGCGAGGTGATGTTGACGATGACGCCGCCCTTCCCGCGCGCGCGCATCTCCAGCGCGGCGAGCTGCGAGCAGCGGAAGGTGCCGATCAGGTTGGCGTCGATCACCTCGCCGAAAAATTCCGGCGTCTGGGCGAGAAAGGTCGTGTCCGGCCCGAGCCCGAGGTGCGCGGCGTTGTTGACCAAGATGTCGGGCATGAGGCCCCGGGCCTTCAGGTCTTCGAAGCACGTCTCGATGGAGCCGTTGTCCCCCAGCGAAAAATGCGCGGCCTGCACGTCGGCGGACGGTGTATCCGCTTTTACACGACGACACGCGTTCTCCGCGTCGGCCAGCGCGCGGCCATGCAGGATGGTGCGGGCGCCGGCGCGGGCGAAGAGCAGTGCGATGGTGTGGCCGAGGTTTTGCGTGGAGCCGGTCACAAGCACGGTGCGGCCGGAGAAGTCGGGGAGCGGGGCAGGGATCATGGCGGGCGTCAGAAGGTTCGGGTCGCGTCGGGCGGACGGATCGCGGTGAGAGCGCCGGTGTAGTGCCGCAGCTCGTGGACCTGATACGGGTGGGCGGCGAGCGCCTCCTCGTTGATCTCGATGCCGAGGCCGGGGGCGTCGGAGATGGTCATCTCTCCATTTACGAGGCGGCAGGTTTCGCGGGCGACCTCGGCGCGCCAAGGCACGTCGGTCGCCATGGTTTCGAGGTAGAGGAAGTTGGGCGTGCAGGCGGCGAGTTGCAGCGTGGCCGCGTTGGCGACGGGACCGGACGGATTGTGCGGGCAGAAGGCAACCTGCGCGACCTCGGCCATCGCGGCGATCTTGCGCAGTTCCCAGACGCCGCCGGCGTGCGACACGTCGGGCTGGATGAAGTCGGCGCAACCGCGCTCGAACACTTCGCGAAAATCCCAGCGGGTGTACAGGCGCTCGCCCATCGAGATCGGCGTGCGTGTCTCGTGCCGCAGGCGCGCGTAGTTTTCCAGGTTGCCGGGGATGAGCGGCTCCTCGAACCACTGCACGTCGTAGTCCTCGAGCGCCTTGGCGATGCGACGCGCGGCCGGCAGTTCGAAGCGGCCGTGGCCCTCGATGAGCAGCTCGGCGCTCGTGCCGACGGCGGACTTGACCGCGTCCACCACGGCGAGGGCGTCGCGCAGGCCTTGCGCCGAGATCGTGCGGAAGGCCGCGCCGAACGGGTCCCACTTCAGCGCCTTGTAGCCGAGGGCGACGGCCTGGGTCGCGCAGGCGGCGAACTCCTCGGGCGTCTTGGCGTTGGCGAACCAACCGTTGGCGTAGCAGGGCACGGCGTCGCGGACCTTGCCGCCGAGCAGTTGATAGACGGGCACGCCGAGGGATTTCCCCTTGATGTCCCACAGCGCCATCTCGATCGCCGAGAGCGCGCTCATCAGCACGGGGCCTCCGCGCCAGTAGGCGTCGCGGTAGGCGTCCTGCCACCATGCCTCGATATTTTGGAGGTCGCGTCCGCGCAGGCCGCGCTCGAGTTCGTGGACGGCCTGGATGACGGTGTGCTCGCGGTATTCGAGGGTGGCTTCGCCCCAGCCGTAATGACCCGAGTCGGTCTCGATTTTAACGAAACACCAGTTGGTGCGGTAGGCGTCGCAGAGGTGGGTTTTGAGCGAGGTGAGTTTCATAGGAGGGGCAGGATCGAGGCGTCGGTGAGCACGAGGGGATAATCCGCGAGCGGCAGGCGGAAGCGGCGGCCGACCACGGCGCCGTCGAGCACGAAGTCCGTGCCTCGCGCGGACACGTCGTAAACCCGGCCGGTCAGCGGATCGAGCAGCGCGGGGCGGTCCATGGTGAGGTCCGAATCCCACCACACCGTCAGATCGATTTCCTGCGCCGCGGTTTTTTGCTGCGGATCCTCCGACTGCCAGACGGCGAAGAGCGGCGCGCCGCGACGCGCGAAGCTCGCGCACACCGGCGAGGACAGCAGGCCGCTTGGCCGGGGATGGCGCGGATCGATCTCGTCGAAACGATAGTGGAGTTCACGCCGCTCGCTTTCGTCGTCGAAGAGCGAACAGATGCGGCGCAAGACCTCGAAGGAGTATTTCGGCTCGTAGGATTTGCCGTGAATCACGCCCATCATCACGGGGCGGTTGATCTTTCCGCCCGCCTGCCGGTAGGGCCGGTCCATGAGGTCCACCGCGTGAAAATAGAGCGACACCTCGAAGCCGATCTTCAGGTCGATGAGCACGCGGCGGGCGATCCACTTGGCCTGCGTGACCTGGTCCATGTCGTAGAGACCGAGCCAGTCGTCGTTGTGTCCCTCGGTCTGCGACGGGCAGCCGGTTTCCCCCTGCCAGATCGCGATGCGCCGGCCCTTGCCATGGCGGTCGAGCAGCCGGCGCACGAGGTCGTGCATGTTCTGGAGATTGTGCTCGGGCACCATCTGGTAGGGGTGGAAGGAAAACACGTCGATGTCCCCGGCCATGCCGGCCTTCAGCGACTCCTCCAGAAAATGCGGGTCGAGTTTCGACATCGCGCCGCCGATGATCGTCGCGTCGGGAATCTCCGCGCGCACGGCGTCGGCGGTGATGCGCACCAGCTCGGCATAGGCGCGTCCGCACGGTTTTTCGGGATGCCAAAACTGGGGAATGTTGGGCTCGTTCCACACCTCCCAGAATTGCACGCGGTCGCGAAAATGCCGCGCCAGCGCGCGCACGTAGGCTATCCACGCGGCGCGGCCCTCCTCGCCGAAATAGAGCGCCACATGTCCGACGGCGGATTCGTGCGGCGCGTCCGGCATGTAGAGTTTGTTGCCAAAGGTGACGGAGAAAAACGGCCGCACCCCGATCGCGCGGAGCCGATCCACGATGACGTCGAGCCAGGCGAATTCGTAAACGCCCCGGGCCGTTTCGCAGCGGCTCCATCCGGTCTGCACGCGCGCCCACTTCGCGCCGAGAACGGCGAGGTGCGGATACACGCGCTCCGGGTCGAACATGAAGCGGTCGAGCGTCTCGAACCCGATGCCGATGCGCGACGAGCCGATGTCGGCGGTGGTGCGGGGCGTGGCGAGCCGGCCGAGCTCGACCAGACCGGGCAAGGACGGCGGCAGAAGCAAACGGTCCACGAGCGCGGGAATGTCCTGCGACTCGATGGGGTTGTCCGAAACGCTTTCGTGAACAGGAAGGGGCGTGGTCATGATCCAAGCGTGGCCGTCACCGGGAAAAAGGCAGGAACCGAGGCTTTATAGGCTTGGGAAAAAAGTTTATAGATGTGTGCATGAACTCCGGCTCCGCATCGGCCCCGCCGACTTTCTGGGATGGGCTGCGCGTCTCGCTGATCCGTTTTCTCGAAGGACCTCCCGTCGGGCGTCACGGGCTTTTCCACGGGGTGGTTTTCACGGCGTTTCACCTTCTGGAGGGTGCGGTGACCGTGACCAAGGACGGTCGCACGGCGCAGGCCGGCAAGGGCCAGTGGCTGGTTTGCCAGCCGGGCGAGCGGGTTCAAAATTTTAGCGATTCTGCGCGGATCCTGTCGATTCACCTGCTGGTCGAAAGCCCAGCCAACGGCGCCGGCTGGACGGGGCTTCCCGTCGTCACGCTGGACCAGGATCCCGACTTGGAGCGGCGGGCGAGACGCATGCGACGGGCGGGCATTTTGCGCCGCCAACGCGAACAGGGAAAACTCACCCCGCAGGCGATTCCCTCGACCTTCGCCGAACAGGTGGAGTTGCAGGAGGTGACCGCGGCGTTCTTCGTCCGGCTGCTTGCGCTTCTGGAGGCGAACGGCATGCGCTACGAAGCGCCGCCCATCCGCGACGCGCGCGTGCGGGAGAGCCGGCAGCAACTGGCGACCGCGAACCTGCGCGAGCCGTTTTCGCGCACGGCCCTCGCAAAAAGCCGCGGATTGAGCGCCGCCCAGCTCGACCGTCTGTGGCGCACCGAACTGGCGACGACACCGGCCCAATACTGGAACCGGCGCCGCCTGGAAACCGCCTGCGCGCTGCTGCAGGGGGACGGCCACTCCATCAAGGAAGTCGCCTACGAGACGGGGTTCGGGCACCTGAGCCAGTTTTCGTTCTGGTTTGCGAAAAACATGAACGAATCGCCGCGAAAATTTCGCGCGCGCCACGAGCGGGATTAATCCCCAGCAAGCGTTCGAGCGGCGCTCCTCGCCGCAGGCCCGTTCATCCTAGCGCCACGGCGTCTTGGTGTGGTCCGTCGGGATCGGCCATGCGATCGTTCCGACGTGGCCGTCCACAAAAACGGCGTTCACGCGGCCGTTGTGGCGAAAAACCTTGTCTTTGTCGGCGCCATTCGCCCGGGCGTATTCGAAGGCCCGGGCAAACCTCCACTTGGGGATCCAGTCCAGAAAGGCGATCACCTGACTGGGATTGGAAATCTTATCCAACATTGCCGGCGCCGTGGTCGTGAAACTGGCATCCCTTACCGCTCCGTGAACATTCGCCCCATAATCGGACTGCCACCACAACGCGGTGGGATCCACCTCCACGGAAGGGCATTGATACATTTTGCGCATTTCGTCACCCGCAACTTTTATCATATAGGGGTCGATTTGTTGGCACCATACGGTGCCTCCGCCATCCGTCGGCACCTTCCCTTTGTTGTCGTTTACATAAAGCAAATAGGCCGTGCCCAGTTGCTTGAGGTTGCTCTTGCAGTGGCTGTTTTTTGCGCTGGCGCGCACTTTTCCCAGAACCGGGATGGTGATGGCAGCCAGAATACCGATGATGGCGATCACCGTCAGCAACTCGATCAGGGTGAAGCCGCGGCGGGGACGAGGACGAGGGGTAGGGGTAAAGCTCATTTTATCAGGGGGTTGGGGCTATGTTGTCCTTGTCTGTAAACGAATCGGTCGTGATGGAGAAATCGGAAATACGAAGCTGGCTGCGCACCCCCGCGCCCACGTTTATGACACGCATTGCAAATCTTAAGTCGCCCGCCCATTCGCTCCCCAGGTCGTCCGGGTTTTCGCGGGCGCCCTCCACCGTCTGTCCTTTCGGCTCGATGTGGAGTTTGTAGGATTCGCGCGAAAGCCGCCAATCGATGGTGAGCGGGAGTTCGCTCAGCGGCATGGAGGCCGTATAAAGAGGAATTCCGAAGCCTCCGCCCGGTTGGGCGGTTTTTCGAAACAAACGGATACGCGCGACGTCGGTCTCGCCATTGGCCGAGATCAAAATGGTCAGGGCGCTGGGATCCGAATAAGGATCGGCAAAGGTGTCGTTCACGAGCGGGACCGGAACAAGAAACAGACGCGCCTCGGCGGCGGCATTTCCCCCGGCCGCGTCGGTGAGTTTCGTGACCTTGAATCGTATGCGGAGCGCCTCCTGCCCTCCTGGCGCAGGCAGCCGCACCGGCGGCCGGAGCAACGCTTGGGTGCCCGCATATCGGTTCTGGTTGGGGGCGGTCAGAATAAACTCCCCGTTCACGACGTCTCCGTGCCAGTCCCAGTTTGCCTTGGAGTCAAAATTATCCTGAACGACGACCTTGCCGGCGGGAGCGGCTTGGACGCTTGCTATTCCGACCAGGCACATCGCGCAGGCGACGACGCCCGCCCATTTTTTCATATTCATATTCATAATTGTATTTCGGTGATTCAGTTGAGGTTTTCCGACAGGCTTCTCCCTCGGCTTACCAATACGTGAACTGGTAAGGATCAAAGATTCTGAACAAGGGGGTGTAGAAAGCGGTGTCCGGGGAGGCGTCCGCGAGCGGATCGGAATCCTCCATTCGCATCTGGCACCAGAAGCCAAAGCCGTTCGATCCCGAGGCCACCTTGAGCGTGAGGGTGTTCTTTCCCTTTTTCAGGGGGACCTTCACCTTGAACGCGTCGGGGACGGGCGTGCCGTGGCCTTCGTCCACCCGGATCACCGACTGCCCGTTGACCCAGGCTTGCAGCCAATAATCCACCCCCAGATGAAGCGTCACGGTGCGGTCCTGGTCGCTGTCGATGTTGCGGGTCGCGTAGGCCACGTGGCCATGCTTCGGGCCGCCCATCGCCTCGCCGAGATCGACGAAGCCATTCTTGCCGGCCTCGACGGTCTTGCGCCAGTCGAGCACCACGCCATCCGCCCGCCGGTGCAGCGTGTTGGGATTCTCGGCGCCGCGGATCGCCTCCCATTGGCCGGCGAAGGTCTCGTTCAGGATCTCGGGCGCCTTGTTCTTGCCGCTGATGTGGGGGCCCATCACCCGCCACGAGCCGAGCGTGCTGATGGAGGGCGCCTTCTTCGACACGGCGAGGCGCCGGGAGACGGCGGGCGCGGGGCTGGCGCCGAGATTGGTCAGCACCTGCGAGAGGAGCCGGTCCAGACGCAGGACGCTGAGCTGGATGGCCTCGCGCTTGTCGATGCTGTCCGCATGGCGGCCGTCGAGGAGGGCCGGGGTCACCTGAAGGTAAACTTCGCGCCCTTGCCCGGTCTGCTTTTCGAGCAGGAGTCCGTCCGCCAGCACCCGCGTCTGCCCGGGCTGGCCGTCGGGGATGAAGGCGTCCACCTCCAGCGCGTCCTGCCAGCGCAGGACATTCGGGCCGACGCCGCGCAGCAGGGGCGCGGAAGCGTCCGAAGTGGCGCGGAAAACCGTGCGGCGGGCGGTCCGCAATCCCCGCGCTCGCAATTCCTGCTCCGGGCGGGCCAGGTAAAGTACCGTGCCGCCTGCCTGCGCAAATGCGCCGATCTGGTCGGCGGGAGGCGTGCCGGGATCGCTCCCGATCACGAGCAGCGCATCGGCGACGGCGGGGAGGCCTCGGGTCGGCTCGACGCCGAGCTGGCGCAGGCGCGCCTCGTCGGTCTCGCCACCGAGATAATAGACCGGCTTGGTGGCGGGCGCGGGCGCGGTCGCCACCATCGCGATCAGGTTGCGCGCGAGCAGGGTGGCGGCGGGGTCCGTCCCCAGTCGTCCGCTGAAATCCAGGGAGCTGAAATAAACGCGGCCCGTTCCCTCGCGCCATTGCAGGAGCGGCGTGTAGGCGAGGTCGAACTCCGTCTCGATCAGCGGGGTGAAACCCGCCACCTGCGGCGTTTTCAGGGCGACCGACGCCACGGCGTGGCGGTTGGTCCACTTGGGCGCGTGCGGCGCATCGGAGGACACCGCCTGCCGGCCTTCGGGCAACAGGTCGGGCGAGCCGCGCCAATTGACGAGATCCTCCGGCTGCAGCCCGGCGAACAAGGAAGAGGCCGTGTCGCGGGCGAACACGTGGCGCGGCATCGTCTCGATCGTCTCGAAGCCGAGGGAGCGCCAGGCCAGCGGATGCTGCTCCAGGACGATGACGCGAAGACCGTTTTGGACGTCGGATGTCGTGTAGGGCAGGGGGGCCCCCGGCGCGAGGGCCTCGCGCCCGACGATCAGCACATCGACGTCGCGGAAACCGTCGCCGGGTTTCCAAGCGAGCAGGTCGAGGCCCAGCGTTTTCAGGTCGTCGGTCGATTTGCCCCGGGGATCGTGGATCGCGATGCGGGCGCGGGGCGCGGCGGCCTCGAACCGGGGAAAGACCTCGAGGGGGAAGCTGTCGTCGGCGACACGCTTGCCGTCCTGCGTGGCGGTCAACTCCAGCGTGAGCGCGGTGCGTCGCGCCACGGTCTTGGGCAGTTCGATGGTGATCGGCTTGAGGAGGATCTCGCCCGCCGCGAGCGCGAGCGTCTCGTTGCCGGAGGCGAGGGTCCGGTCGCCGTCTTTCAAGGTCCAGGTCGCCGCGACCGAGGTCGGGACGGCGCCGTCCCAGACGGCGGCGATCTGCTTGGAGATCGTCTCGCCGGCGTGGTAGGCGTGGGTCTTGTCGGTGTGCAGCGGCGCGCCGGCGAGATAGACGAGGAGCGGCTGGTTGGCCTGCTTGAACACATCCCAGTTGGGGCTGGCCCAGGCGGGTTTTTCGGTGAGCGGCTCGGAGAGAAAGTTGTAGTTGAGTTCCTCATACGCGCGCACGTCGAGGGTCTTGCTCGGATGGCCGTAGCGTTCGCCGATCAGCCAGTAGAGCCAGCCGGCGTTGATGCCCCAGGTGCGCCAGGAGCGGTTGGTGTTTTTGGCAAAGAGGCCGACGAAATCCCAGTAGGCCGGGTACAGGCCGAGATCGATTTTACCCCATTTGCCGAAGCCGCTCGTGTTGAGCAGGCCGTGCTCGATCGACTTGCGGAGCGCGGCCTCGTCCTCGTCCAGATACGCCCGGTCGCCCTGATACATGGCGAGGTATTCGGTCAGGAGGAACTGCTTTCCCTTCCAGAAATTGGCCGAAAAGGGCGCGCCGAACTCCACCGCGGAATAAGGCATCTCGCCGTGCGCGGCCCAGGCCCGGGGCCATTCCTCGCGCTCCTGCAACGGGGCGAAGTTCAGATAGGTGTTGGCGGTGGCGATGTCGCCGGTGCCGCCGTCGGCGTGGGCGAAGGCCAGGCGCGTGGGATCCCATTTGTGGACGATGCCGACGGCTTCGTTGATGACCCGCGCCTGGCCCCGGGGATTTTTTTCCCGGAGGCCCAGTTTTTCGGGCTCGATGGCGCTTTGCGGCACGTAGCTATTGATCGCCACGGCCCAGGCGAGGACGGAGGGATGGTTCCGATACTTTTTCAGGTGGTGGCCGACCTCGCGGTCATAGGCTTCGGCGACACCTTCCTTGATGAAGTTTTCCCGCACGTAGGCCACGGACGGCGCGGGCAGGGTGACGCCCATGCCAAGGCGGTCCATTTCGTCGAGCAACTCCTCGTCGAAGAGCGGGGTCTCGGGCGCCCAGCCGCCGCACCACCACAGGTCGCCGTGAGGCTGGATTTGCCCGACATTGTAGCCGAGGAGACGGTAGAGCGAGAGGCCGTGCTTGTTGGCCCCGTAGATCTCGGTCAGCCGCCAGCGCGAGGGGTGCCCGTTCATGAGCAGCTGGTTGCCCTCCGACCAGATTTCCCGGAAGCCGAAGGTCACCGGAGGCAGCGCATCGACGGCCCGGCCGCCCGCCTCGAGCCGGACTTCCGTCGTGTAGAGGTAGGGCTGGTCGAGTTCCCAGGGAATCGGGTCGGCCCACGGGGCGGAGAGGGTGTGGACGGAGCGGCCCGCCGGC
>LLBY010008757.1_pt4 | contig 13023 bp, 9 predicted proteins | sample 1489401 | NCBI WGS metagenome assembly LLBY01 (sample SAMN04092656, study PRJNA295927) | soil metagenome | biome: Soil prokaryotic community; feature: Bulk soil; isolation source: soil from tomato rhizosphere | host: tomato cultivar Hawaii 7996 | place: South Korea | collected 2011-11-01 | reverse complement strand
GGACAGAACGTTAAGAAACAGTCCTGTGGACTGTTTTAGTGAATGGGCCGGGAGGCGCATAGAGAAAAAAAGGGCGATTTTTAGCCAATTAGAAAAAGTTTAAAGCACTTCAAAATAAAAAAGCCCACTTAAAAGTGAGCTTTTATACTTTTTAATAAGATATTTAAATTAATATGTCCACATATCTAATTCAAAATCTCTAATTTTCTCTTTAATTCTTTCAGACTCTAACAATTGCATTAAAGCATTATCCGATATATATTCTGTAACTGCTCTATCACCTTGAACATTCTCTTCTTTATAAATATAAGCCTGAAAGCGTCTTGCATTCAACACATGATCGAATGAAAATGGCATCGAACTGTTTTTGTTATTAAACGATTTAGCTTCGTGCAATACCTCTCTAGCATCTGGGAAAAACACCCAAAACAATTCTACTAAATCTTGGTTTTCAGAATCTATAAAGTTAACGTCTGGAGCAACTGGAGCAATTCCTAACAATCTGTATTTCATTTCAGCTTGACGTTTATCGAAATACCAAAGACCTTTAATATGATATTCAGTAATATCAGCAGCTGTAATATCTCTTCTGTTAATATATTCTGCCGACAATTCTTCACCTGCATTTAGTTGTTCAATACCTAATTCGGTGGTATCAATCTTTACTAATGCCGCTTCAATATCTTTTAAAGTACGTTTTGTTTTAAAATAAGAATCATCATAAATGTTTTCAATCCTACCACTTTTAATGCTCTTCATAAGCACATCATACAAACAACGTCTGTCGCTACCAATATTATTAGTATCTATTGGATAGTATAGCGGAAAGTTAGCACGTTCGTCTAAAATAATTTTTTCCCAAACCATCTTAGAAAAAAGGATATCTCTGTCATCTACATAACCATATTCTAATGGTTTATCATTATCTATAGCTTTTTGAGCATCTGTTCTAACCCCAATTTCCTCAGGACTTTTAGCGTTTAGTATATTAGCTTGAGCAAATATGCTTGACACTGTAAAAACAGCTGTTACGGTTAATAAAAAACTTTTTAAATTCATGTGCTTATTTTTATTGTTATTTCAATGGTAACATGTAACACTCTTATTGGACTTTAAACTAATTTTCAGTCTGTTTCAATAAGGATGTTTCATCTTATTATACATTTTTAATCACTAGAGAATTAACAAAATGCTTATTCCAACATATTAGTTTGTAAGCTCTATAATGATTGGAGATACTTTTTTAAGTATCACGCTTACACCACCTGCTTTAGCTTCAATATCAAATATCTGAACATCTGTCCCTCTTTTGGCTTTTAGTAATGCTGATTTAGCTCTACTATCAAGCTTATTTCCATTTACGTCAATGGTTGGTTGACCAGGTACTTTAAATTTAAATCCAGTAACGTGTAATGGCAATTCGAAATCGAAATCATCAAACTTAGCGCCTACGGTTGAAATTTCAAGAGCGTTACGTTGCATTTTTATAGCACCGTCTTCACCTCTTATAGTTCCTGTTGGTTTTGGTAAATCTTTAATTCTGAATGTTGCTCTATCACTAACGGTTTGTCCTTCAATTTTACCAGTCACATTAATTGTAACTTCTCTACCTTGAATTCTTGTAGCATCCATTATATACTTGCTACCACTTACTCTACTTAAACCTTGTGCAGATGCGTTTACATTATTATCGGCAATACCAGCAAAAGAGATCGTCATTGGGTTTTTAACACCACGATATACTACATTCATTTTATCCGCTGAAATAGTTGCTGCATTTGGTCTTGCAACAGTAGCAAATGATGAACTCACAGGTACTTCAATATCTTCACCGTCTTGAGCAAAGATTAATTTACCTTCAATTTTATGTTCACCAGGATTTCCTGTTCCAACTTTCAATTTAACTTTTCCATCTTCAATAGAATATTCATTTTCAGAAAGTTTTCTTCCGTCTAAAGTTAATTCTACTCTATTTGGTTTAGTTGTAGCATCTTTACGACCTAACACAATTTGTCCATCAAATTGCTCACCATTAAAATAAGCCGATTTTGATGTTTCCATTAATGTTGTATAGTTTGTCATAGACACCTCGGTAGCAAGTGTACCTTGTAACATCGTTGATAACACCTCAGACTGCGTTGTTTTAATATCGGCTTGAAGTTGCGTCATTTTTGTTAATGATGCTACTAAAGGGAATCCTTTGTAGTGATAATCTAACCAACGTTGTTTGATACCATCTCTGTTGGTAACATCGTCTGTGTTAAATTTTTCTTTTACATCTTTAACGACACTTTGCATCCCTTTTTCGTTTGCTAAAATTTTAGCTACGCCATCTCTATATGCTGCCATTTGAGCTAAAAATTCTTCGCCTGCTGGTTTTAATTTTGCGCCTTTAAAGAAATTTTCGTCAAGGTAATCGCCCTTATCCATTATTTCGTAATCTGTAGGATCATCTAATCCTTCAACCATGCTATCTTTCAAATCCTCTAGATATTTATTAAATTTTGATGCTAAATCGTCTATCTGATCTGCTTTAGATTTTAATGATACATATTTTTCTGGTTGATCAACAGCTTTTTGATCTAAGCTTGCCATGAAAGCAGTATTTCTTTCACCTGTGGCTTGATTAGACTCGGTAAGCTTTTCGTTCATTAATCCGAAGGCTGAAAGCACTTCTTTAGACATATTTAATGCTAGCATTGCTATAAATATTAAATACATCAGATTAATCATTTTCTGTCTGGGTGATAAATTTCCTCCTGCCATGTCTAATTAGGTTTTTGGTTAATTATTAAAATTTGGGATTAACTCCTAATTAGTTTTTGTTCATAGCAGACAGCATACCACCGTATACGCCATTTAATGATGATAAGTTAGATGCTAGAGATTGCATTTGTTCTTTTAATTTAGATGCATTTTCAACAGACTCCTCATTAATAGTTGCTTGTCTGCTAATGCTTTCTAACTGCACTTTATATAGACTGTTTAAAGATTCCATTTGGGCTGCTGCCAATGATAATTCTTCACTATATTTTTTAGAAGCTTCTATAGAATTTGCACTAGATGACATATTTTTAGCAGCTCCTTCAAAGTTTTTAATGCTTTCTCCTAAACTTGCCATTAACTCGCCATCAATTTTAGCATCTTTTAATAACTCATCTAATTTTTTAGATAATAATCCTTGTGGGCTTTCATTTTTATCTTTTTTGCTTGTTTCTCCTCCTGCTAGTTCTGGATACACTAAAGACCAATCTAATTCGCTGTCCACTGGTTCGAATGCTGATAATGCAAAAATAACTGCTTCGGTAACAAGACCTAATGTTAACATAGCGTTACCTGTAATGGGTCCAAACTCCATATGAGTAATTTTGAAAAGCGCTCCAATAATTACAATTGCCGCTCCTAATCCGTAAGCCATATTCATGAACTTTTTACTTGCTTTTGACTGTGCCATAATTCTCGATTTTTAATTTAAGTAAATACTTAAGTAGGTTAATTAATAGGTTAAATTTATTATTGATTTGATTAAATTTTAATTGATTTTATTTATTTTTCCCGGTTACTTGTGTCCCCATGTAATCCTGAACTGTTCTAAAACCAATATAACTTCTTGCAGAATCTGCATATTCGTAATCTCTTGAGCTTACTTGTAAAAAGTATGCCACATCTTTCCAAGAACCACCTCTAACAATTTTACGTTGGTTATTGTTATCGTTAACACTTGGGTTAATTGTTGATGTAAATTCGTAAGACGACTGGTCGTATGAAGCATTTACCCACTCTGCTACGTTACCTGCCATGTTATATAAATTATAATCATTTGGTTCGTAAGACTTAGCTTCTACTGTATATAATGCTTGGTCTGCTGCATAATCACCTCTTACAGGTTTAAAGTTTGCCATAAAACATCCTCTATCACTTTTTGTATAAGGACCACCCCATGGATAAGTCGCAGCTTGCAGACCGCCACGAGCAGCATATTCCCACTCTGCTTCTGATGGTAATCTAAAAGTATTAACCATTGCAGCTCCTTTTCTAGATTTTTGATACGAATTTTTCTTGATAGTTCTCCACTCACAGAACGCTTTAGCTTGTTTCCAAGTAACGCCTACTACTGGATAATCGCTATACGCGTCATGCCAAAAATAATCATTATGCATGGGTTCGTTATATGAATATGCGAAATCCCTAATCCAAACAGCTGTATCTGGATACACTTTTATTTCTTCTCTAACAATGGCGTCTCTACGTTTTATACCTCTGTTTCTTGCCGCTTCTTGGATATCCATGTAACTATACTGGAACTTAAACTTTTCAACATCCCAAGTACGTTGCCCATTATAAGAATCTTCTAAAGGCAAATACATGGTATCCATAACCTCGGTATAATACTCATCGGGATATTCTGAGGTATCGAAAATTAAGTCGACATCACGATTTATTTTTCTGCCTTCATATCCTGTAGGCCCTAATCCTGTGTAGTTCTCGAACATGTATTTTTCGTAAACCGACATATTTGCGGTATCTGCATCTTTAAATGCAAATTCACCAATACCACCATCATCTGGAACTTTCCCTACCTCATCTGCTAAAATCGCAAGCTTCATTCTAATAATTGAGTCTCTCACCCAATTAACAAATTCACGGTATTCGCTATTTGTTATTTCAGTAGCATCCATATAAAAGGCTCTTACGGTTGCGGTTTTAGCTGGTGCATCTTGAACACCCGCCAAATCATCATCGCCTTTACCCATTATAAATGCACCACCTGGAATAAGTTCCATTCCATAAGGTTTTTCAGGGTGCCATTTTTTTCCTTTAACACCCACTAGTTCGCCCTTATCGTTAGAGCCACAACTAGTAAGCATTGCTATTACTGCGGTTAATAATACAAACTTCTTCATATCCATAGAAAACTCGAGGTTAATTATTTAAGCTTTAATTTTGAGAGCGTAAACATATTTATATATTTTTTAAAAAACAACTTTTTTAAAGAAAAATTTACGTTTCATCGTAAAAAAATAACGTTTTACCGATAAAATGTACCCTTTAACAGTTATGAATGTTAAATACAGTTCTTTTGAAACGCTTTATACCAACGATCTGGCACCTTATTATTACAGGCATCTAGATAATCTTGGTGCATGCAAGGTAATAACGTATGTCTCTTTAATTTATTATTAATTTCTGTTAAAAAAGGAATTTCAATCCACCATCTGCCGGTTTTATTACTTTTATAAAACACTAATTCCTGGTCTTCTACCAAAGTAATGAATTTTTGATAGCTGCTATCTCCTAAAAAATCATCATCTTTCACCCTGAAATTAACACCTTCAATAAAATACCACAGCATTTGGGAAATAAGCATACAAGTAATGTCATCATCTTTTGATGGTTTATATTCGTAAATACCAAAAGAGCTTACTTTATTGCTAATACCAGCATACCTTGCTATGGCACAAATCTCTTTACCATCTAACCCATTTGGGGAAAACTTTTGATTTAAACTTACCTCGGAACCTTTAACAGCATTTAAATCGATACTTACAATATTAGCATCACGCATTACAGGTTCTACAAGGGTAATATCTTTTGAAACCGAACCCAGTCTATAAGATTCAAAATAAAGACTATCCATGAGGTCTTTTTCTTCTTGCGAATTAAAATACGTTTGATAGCCAATAGTAGCATAATTAAAAAGATTATATGGCTGATCTAAAATTATTTTACCTACAAAACTGTCGTTTTTAATAGGTTTGGCAGAGTCGCCCAAATCGAACTTGCTATCTACATTCACAATATTTACCATAGGCATTATGGTATCATAAGCTCTGTAATTTGGGTACGTAAGATCCTGGGTACCACCGATAATAATAGGAATGATGTTCTTTTTAATTAAAATAGCAATAGTGGTTTTTAAAGCAAAATAAGTATCTTCTACACTTTCTCCCTTATTGATATCTCCTAAATCGGCTATTGTGGTATGCCAACTACCGGGAAAAAGCCCATAAAAGGTTTTTCTAATTTCATTTAACTGAAATTCTTCACCTATATAATTAATATCATTTCTATTTTCAAGAACTCCTAAAATGGCAATATTGACACCTTCTAAATCTGGAATTCCTTTTTGGGCGGAATGAATTCTGATTTTTCTACCTAATGCTTGTAAAGAAAGTAACTCGTTATGAGCCAAAACCACATCTGAAACAGGTGAAAGAAAATTAAAATTCATTTAAATACTGTTTTATATAAAAAGGTGACTTTTTCTATTTTTTAAAAAATGGCTAAAATTTATCCATACTTCGTTACTTTTTTTGCTTAACAACGCTATGCCTTACAAAAAGCACCTTATCTGTACACATTTCATCTCATCTTCGGTTAAAAACAAAAAATCAAGATGAATTCTTAGCATGATTACAAATATGGTAAGAAATAGTGAGTTATTACATGTGGTTAACATAAAAATAATCTACAAAAAACTAAAATATAAGAATTTCAGATACTGTTTTCTGCCTATGAACTCATCTTGACTTTTTCTATTATTTAAAGTTATCGTTCAATTACTTTTTCTTTGTAGCAGTTTTTTTCTTAACCGCCTTTTTCTTAGGTGCTTTAGCTTCTATTAAAGCTTTGGCTTCTTCTAAAGTCATTTTTGATACATCAACAGATTTATCTAACTCCACTTTTATTTTTCCTTTTAGCACATTATGCCTTCCCCAACGGGCTTTTTCAACGCGAATGCCTTCATCTTCCCAATTATGGATAACTTTATCTATGTCTTTTTGAATTTTAGTTTCAATAAGCTCAACAATATCATTGTCCGATAAATTATCCCAATCGTACTTGCTACTCACGTTGATGAACATATTGTTCCATTTAATAAAGGGTCCAAAACGTCCTTTCCCTTTTTGTACAGGTAACTTTTTATACATGTAGATGGGTGCATCTGCTGCTTGCTTTTCTTTAATTAAAGCAATAGCGTCTTCCAACTCAACACTTAAAGCATCAACGCCTTTAGGTAAAGAAACAAAAGCATCACCAAACTTAACATAAGGTCCGAAACGCCCGTTATTAACCTCAACTTCCTCCCCTTTATAAGTACCAAGATTTTTAGGCAACTGAAACAAGTCCATCGCCTCTTCGTAGGTAATGGTGTTTAATTGCTGATCTGGACTTAAACTTGCGAATTGTGGTTTTTCCTCATCATCAGGAGTTCCAATTTGCACCATAGGTCCAAATTTACCTAAACGCACACTTACTTGTTTACCTGTTTTTGGATCGGTTCCTAAAACACGTTCACCAGATTCCCTATCGGCGTTTTCCTGAACATTTTCTACTTGTGGATGAAAGTCTTGATAAAACGTTTTCATCATTTTAGTCCAATTTTCCTTTCCTTCGGCAATGTTATCAAAATCCTCTTCAACTTTTGCCGTAAAATTGTAATCTAAAATATGTTCAAAATGATTCACTAAAAAGTCGGTTACAATCATTCCAATATCTGTTGGAACCAATTTTCCTTTATCCGAACCTACTTTTTCAGTTAATACTTTATCTTTTACAGTACCTTTCTTTAATGTGAGTTGGGTATAACTACGTTCTACACCTTCAACCGTACCTTTTTCAACATAATTTCTATTTTGAATGGTAGAAATTGTTGGTGCATAAGTAGACGGACGACCAATACCCAATTCTTCCAATTGTTTAACCAAGGATGCCTCTGTATATCTATATGGTGGGCGCGTATAACGCTCGGTTGCTGTAATATAATTATTGATTAGTGCTTCATTGGTTTTCATTGCAGGAAGCATGCCTTCTTGCTCAACATCTTCATCATCGGTGCTTTCCAAATAAACCTTTAAGAAACCGTCAAAAGTAATAACCTCTCCATTTGCAGTAAAATGTTCGCTATGCGTGGATGCTGCAATTTTAACATTGGTACGCTCCAACTCTGCTTCACTCATCTGCGATGCTATGGCACGTTTCCAAATTAAATCATACAAACGTGCTTGGTCTCTATCAATATCAACCGAATGAATTGCGAAATCGGTAGGACGTATCGCCTCATGCGCTTCTTGGGCTCCTTTCGATTTTCCTTTATAATTCCTTGACTTACTGTACTTTGATCCGAAGGCACTTTCTATTTCTGCTTTTGCACCATTACGTGCTTCGTCAGATAGATTCACACTATCCGTTCTCATATAAGTAATTAAACCCGCTTCATATAGGCGTTGTGCCATTGTCATGGTTTTACTTACCGAAAAATAAAGTTTACGTGATGCTTCTTGTTGTAAAGTTGATGTCGTAAACGGTGCTGCCGGCGATTTTTTAGCGGGCTTTTTCTCTAAATCTGAAACTTTAAATGTAGCCGTTGCATTTTTTTCTAAAAATTTCTGTGCCTCTTCCTTCGTTGAAAAGGTTTTAGGCAATTTCGCTTTAAATGTTTGTCCTTCTTCATTAGAAAATTCGGCATCAATCCTATAGGATGCTTCCGCAGTAAAGTTTTGAATATCGCGTTCACGCTCTACAATCAATCGCACAGAAACAGATTGCACACGACCCGCCGATAAACCACCCTTAACTTTACGCCAAAGAACGGGAGACAACTCATACCCTACAATTCTATCCAATACACGACGTGCTTGTTGCGCATCAACCAAATCGTAATCTATCCCTCTTGGGTTTTCAATAGCTTTTTGTATCGCCGATTTAGTAATTTCATGAAAAACAATACGTTTTGTTTTGCTTTTATCCAACTTTAAAGTCTCTGCCAAATGCCATGCAATAGCCTCTCCTTCTCGATCCTCATCACTTGCTAACCAAACCATATCGGCATTTTTAGCTAGATCTTTCAATTTTTTTACTATCTCTTTTTTATCTTTCGAAACTTCATATTTTGGTTTAAAATCACCTTCAACATCAACCCCCAACTCTTTGGAAGGCAAATCGGCTATATGCCCAAAACTGGACTCTACCTTAAAATCTTTTCCTAAAAATTTTTCGATAGTTTTTGCCTTTGCAGGTGACTCCACAATTACTAAATTCTTCGCCATACTTGATTTTTTTGTAGCTACAAATGTATATGAAAAAAAGTTTATCTGCCTAATTTTAGGGATTATCTGTTTTCTGTTTAAATAAAAAAGCCTGTTTTTCGCAGTCAAAAAACAGGCTTTTTAAAGAAATTCATCATTTATTCGTAAGACATTCCATAACCTTGGTTGTCTTCTTTTTTATCAAAGCCTACAGATTCTTTATAGATAAAGTAAACTGGTAAATTAATAAATGACTTAGTTATATATATTCCTATACAGCACATTAAAAAACCTATTACAGTAGACAATAACCAAGCAACAAATAATAATCCAAAAGTTATTAGCCATTTTTTATTACCTAACTTAAATCCAGCTTTTATAACTTCGGAAGTTGATAATTCAGGATTAAAAGCAAATACGACATTTATTAAAGTAACGGGAACTAACACATAAAAAATTGGTAAAACACATAAAGCAAATGCTAATAAGACAATACCAAAAGTAACTAGAGACAACTTAATAACTTTACCTAAATACGGTTTCTTTAAATAGTAGAAATAATCATCTGCTCCCATTTCTTCTAAATCCTTCAACTTACATATTCTATAAAAAGAGGCTTTCATACCAAAACTAATAACCATGGCAAAAAATGAAAACAACAATGCAAATATGAAAATTGGAACCATTAATAATGGTGTAAAATCCTGCATATTTTCCATGTTTTGGAATGATTGTGGGTCAATTAACCCCATTCCAAGCATTGGTAAATACATAATCAAGTAAAAAGGCACCATTAAAAGCATGGTTAATAAGAGCATAACAAGACCTTGCACCCACACTTTTTTAAATAATTCGATGGATTGGTTAAAAATGGTTCCAAAATCTAAAGCTTTTGCTTTTTCAATTTTATCTAATAAACTATTAATTGTGTTCATGTGTATCAAATATTGGTTAGTTCGAACCAAAGTAAACACTTTCCTGCATATTTTCAAAATTTAATAAATTTTTAAATCTGACACTTTGTCACAAAACATAAATAAATTGTATCTTTGCATGCTTATTGAAAATACGTGTTTCAACAACCTATGGAAAAGACAATAGACGAAAACAAACAAGGGGAATCTCTAGTTCTTGAACAAAAGGAAGGCAACAAACGCAAACTTTTTATTGAAAGTTACGGATGTGCCATGAATTTTAGCGACAGCGAAATTGTAGCTTCAATTTTAGCCAATCAAGGATTTAATACCACCCAAAATTTAGAAGATGCCGATTTGGTTCTGGTAAACACGTGTTCTATACGCGATAAAGCTGAACAAACCGTACGTAAACGCTTAGAAAAATACAACGCGGTAAAACGTTCGCACAACCCAAAAATGAAAGTGGGTGTTTTAGGTTGTATGGCCGAACGCCTAAAAACTAAATTTCTTGAAGAAGAAAAAATTGTTGATTTAGTTGTTGGCCCTGATGCTTACAAAGATTTACCAAACCTATTAGCTGAAGTTGATGAAGGTCACGATGCCATTAACGTTATTCTTTCAAAAGAAGAAACCTATGGCGATATTTCTCCCGTGCGCTTAAATAGCAATGGTGTTACCGCTTTTGTGTCTATAACGCGTGGTTGCGACAACATGTGCACCTTTTGCGTGGTGCCTTTTACACGTGGGCGCGAGCGTAGTAGAGACCCACAAAGTATTATCGAAGAAATTAACGATTTATCGAGCAAAGGCTTTAAAGAAATAACACTTTTGGGTCAGAATGTAGATAGTTACCTTTGGTATGGTGGCGGCCTGAAAAAAGATTTTGACAAAGCTTCCGATTTACAAAGAGCTACTGCGGTTAATTTTTCTAATTTATTAGAGTTGTGTGCCAATGCGCAACCTAAAATGCGGATTCGTTTTTCAACTTCCAATCCACAAGATTTAACTATGGATGTGGTTGAAACCATGGCGAAATACCGTAATATTTGTAATCACATCCATTTGCCAGTACAAAGTGGCAGCAACCGTATTTTAAAAGAAATGAACCGTTTGCATACCCGCGAAGAATACATGGAATTAATAGATAATATTAAACGTGTTATTCCCGATTGTGCCATCAGTCAAGATATGATTGTTGGTTTCCCAACCGAAACTGAAGCCGATTTTCAAGATACCCTATCATTAATGAACTATGTGAAGTATGATTTTGGTTATATGTTCACTTATTCAGAGCGCCCAGGAACTTTAGCTGAGCGTAAGATGGAAGACGACGTTCCTGAAGAAACCAAAAAACGAAGACTTTCCGAAATGGTAGAACTTCAGCAAGAACATAGTGGCTATAGAACCAGACAAAATCTAAACACAGTTGTTGAAGTTCTTATTGAAAAAGAATCTAAAAAATCGGACGCACATTGGTCTGGTAGAACCCCACAAAGTTTGGTTACTGTTTTCCCTAAAGGCGACTATAAAATTGGTGATTTTGTAAACGTAAAAGTTAACGATTGTACCAGTGCTACCTTAATTGGGGAAGCTATTGGGTATTCAATTAACAATTAATAATGAGTAATGAGTAATTAATGATTAATAATAGTATGAGTAATACTTTCAACCTTTTACTTTTCAACTTTTAACTTAACGAATGGAATCAATTCAAGCTATAAAACAACGTTTTGGTATTATTGGCAATTCGCCTGCACTAAATCGTGCCATAGAAAAAGCAATTCAAGTAGCTCCAACCGATATTTCGGTGTTGGTTACTGGCGAAAGTGGTGTAGGTAAAGAAAGTATTCCAAAAATAATACATCAATTATCTCATAGAAAGCATAACAAATACATTGCCGTAAACTGTGGTGCCATTCCCGAAGGAACTATTGACAGTGAACTTTTCGGACATGAAAAAGGCTCGTTTACAGGCGCTTCCCAAACTCGTGAGGGTTATTTTGAAGTCGCCGATGGTGGTACTATTTTTTTAGACGAAGTAGGTGAATTGCCATTAACTACTCAAGTCCGTTTATTGCGAGTTTTAGAAAATGGCGAGTTTTTAAAAGTAGGCTCCAGTAAAGTGCAAAAAACCAATGTACGTATTGTAGCGGCGACAAACGTAAACATGTTTGAAGCCATTGAAAAAGAAAAGTTTCGCGAAGATTTATATTATCGTTTAAGCACGGTAGATATCCATTTACCTCCGTTACGAGACAGGCAAGAAGACATTCATTTGTTGTTTAGAAAGTTCGCCAGCGATTTTGCATTAAAATACAAAATGCCAACCATCAAATTAACCGATGCTGCCATACAAACCCTTTTAAAACACCGTTGGGCCGGCAATATTCGTCAGTTACGAAACATTGCAGAGCAACTATCTGTTTTAGAGCAAAATAGAACCATCTCTGCAGAAATCCTAAAAAGTTATTTACCAACAGCGGGCAGCAATTTACCTGCCGTAATAAAAACATCCAAAGCCGAAAGCGATTTTAGTAGCGAACGCGAAATTCTATACAAAGTATTGTTCGACATGAAAAGCGACTTAAACGATTTAAAGAAGCTTACCTTAGAACTCATGAAACACGGTAACACTAAAGATGTTGAAAAAAATAACGAAAGCTTAATTCAAAAAATTTATGGTGATGATGAAGATGATGCCGAATATGAAGAAGACCCTGTAGATGACAGCAAAGTGCTTTCAATACCAGAACACAGCGTAAACCCTACATCACCTGAAACTTTAGACAAATACCATTTTGCTGAAGAAATTGAAGAAGAAGAAACTTTATCATTACAAGATAAAGAATTGGAATTAATAAAGAAATCGCTTGAACGTCACAGCGGAAAGCGTAAATTAGCAGCAGCCGAATTAGGCATTAGCGAGCGTACTTTGTACAGGAAAATTAAACAATACGATTTGTAAATAGTTAGCAATATTCAATTCCAGTAAACAGTTAAAAATACAACAATGCTAACTACAAATCGTTTTACAATTATTAACTAAATGTGTTACACTGAGCGCAGTCGAAGTGTTT
>LLBY010019467.1_pt1 | contig 13043 bp, 17 predicted proteins | sample 1489401 | NCBI WGS metagenome assembly LLBY01 (sample SAMN04092656, study PRJNA295927) | soil metagenome | biome: Soil prokaryotic community; feature: Bulk soil; isolation source: soil from tomato rhizosphere | host: tomato cultivar Hawaii 7996 | place: South Korea | collected 2011-11-01 | reverse complement strand
CAATGCAGGCAATGACCATCCACAGTTTGGGATACCGCTGCCTCCGTGAATCCATCGGCGGAGGCCAGTGGAAAATCGATGGGCGCAAATACCAGAACCTTGCCAAAGCGTGGCTCCAGCGGGCCATGCCATCACTCCGCAACGATACGAAGTTGATGCGCCACTACAGTGGGGCAATGGCAAAGATCGGTGATTTGATGCGGCTCACCTTGCCACCGATGCCCACCCGCTGCCATCTTCACCATCGCCCAACACTACGGCATTGATATTGCGCCAGAGATGCTAACCCGTCTCTGCCCTGGCATCGACAAGATTATGGAAGACGGCATCGCCCAAGCCTACGCCAAAATCATCGACTACACCGATATGGTGTGGCTGCCCCACAAACTGGAGTTGCAGCCGCCAACCTTCGAGTGGGTGTTTGTTGATGAGGCGCAAGACCTCAACGCGGCCCAGCGCGAATTAGTCTTGAAGTGTCGTGCCGCAGGCGGGCGAATGTTGTTCGTTGGGGATGAGCGCCAAGCAATTATGGCCTTTGCTGGAGCCGATGCCAAGTCGTACCGCACCATCCGCGAACGACTGGACGCAACCGAATTACCCCTCTCCATTTGCTACCGTTGCCCCAAGGATCACATCGACCTCGCACAGGCCATTGTTCCCCACATTGAAGCGCGGCCTGATGCACCAGATGGAGTGGTTGAACACATTCCCGAAGATGACCTTGGCGGCATCGTCAAAGAAGGCGATCTGATCCTTTGCAGAATGACCGCGCCACTGGTGACGTGGTGTATCAAGCTCATCAGCCAAAAAATCCCTGCACGGGTGCGTGGACGTGACGTTGCCAAACAACTGACTGACCTTGCGCGAACGCTGGCCGATAACGGCCCCTACAGCGAGTTGGGCAAGTTCATCAACGCCTATGAAACAACCCAGTTGGAGTATCTCACCAAAGAAGAGGCCAGCGACGAGCAGATGACCGCCTTGTCCGATAAATGCGAAGCCTTGCGAGCCTGCTTCCATTCGTTCCAAGCAACCGATGTTGACGGCCTGTGTGCGCAAATCGAGGGACTGTTCAGCGATGAACGGGCCAGCGTGTGGCTCTCAACAATCCACCGCGCCAAAGGGTTAGAAGCCGCTCGCGTCTTGCTGCTCAAGCCCGATAAGGTTCCCCTCATCTGGGCAGGCCAACGACCCGAAGAATTGCTGCAAGAGCGCAACCTGCGCTACGTAGCCCTGACCCGCTCAACCGACACGTTGATTTTACTCGTTTCACCATCCAAGGAGGCTGATGATGAAGAATAGTGTAGAAAGTGTAGATCAGTGTAGACGGCAACATCTACGCTATTTATCCCTTTCTACAGCCCAAAACTAAGAAGTGTAGAAGTGTAGATAAAAACCTATCCACAATTAAATACTATTAGTTGTTTTCTACGGACACAATGCGTATGGAGATGGGTCAGCTACACTATCGACACTTCTACACTACTCGATTTATCCCTTTGGAGAGCCATAAACAGCGTAGATGCACCAATCTACGCTGATCTACACTATTTGGAAAGGATTGGCATGACCATCTCACCCGCCACGATCCGCCACGCCGTACAGCATTTGGTGGCGGGTCAACTTCCACCAACGGCTGATTATGGCGACTGGACAGGATTGATTGACCAGTTGACCGCGACCCTTGAACACGATGGCATCTCGGCGGTTCAGGAAGCCCTCGCTATTGCATCTCGCGCCGACCGTGGCCTTGCAGCGATGCTGGCTGACTTGCCACGCCCAACCGAATCACTGATTATCCCTGGCCTGCCAGATGCGGTTATGAGCGTGATGGCTGAAACAACACCGTGTGCTGGCTGGCTTGATGAGTACATTGCCTTTGCGAATGAAGCGGCACCCGCAACGCCGAAGGCATTCCACGAGGCGGCTGGGCTGTGGATCGCCGCAACTGCCATTGCCCGGCGGCTCTGCTTACGACTTGGAGCCGCAACGTTCTATCCCAACATCTACACGCTGTTCATTGCCCCACCGGGCCGCTACACCAAATCAACGGCACTGGGCATTTGCCGAAACGTCATTCGTAATGCGCGACTGGATCACCTCCTCTTGCCAGAGAAGATGACTCCTGAATCATTCTTGCGCCAATTGAGCCATTACATTCCTGATTATGTTCACGGGTTAGACGATGAGCACTACAATGAATGGCTCCGCCAGCGCGCCCAAGCGGCCCAACGCGGATTGATGTTGGACGAAGCAGCATACTTATTTGCCGATCTAAAAAAGGAATACATGTCAGCGATGCTGGATATGTTGCTCCAGCTCTATGATGGCCCGCACAAGATGGTACGCGAAACGATTACGAACGGCCAAACCATCGTCAGTGAAGCGCTATTGTCATTTCTTGGAGTAACCAACCCCAAGGCGATGGAAGCGCATCTCCAAAACGAACGGTTATGGGATGAGGGATTATGGAGCCGCTTTGCCCTCATTAGTCCCGATGCCGAGCCGGTGTTTGTTCAGTTTGGGGAACATATTCTTTCAACGCCCGCCGAATTGGTCTTTGGGTTACAACGCATTGACCGCCTCTTTGTTCGGCCCCGTGCTGAGATCATCAAGAAAGATAAAGATGAAGGGGTAAAATTCGATGTTCTAGAAGTCAGTCCGCTGCAAGTCGAATCAGCCTATTTGACGGCTGATGCACGACTGGCGTGGAATGTCTACGACCGTGCCGTGCGCTTCGATATTCCGAACGCAGGACTAGAAGAGAGTTTGAACGCCAGTTATTCGCGGTTTCCAACCCAAGTCCTGAAGGTTGCGATGATTCTTGCCACGATGGATGCAACGACGGTGCCTGTCGAAATTGAAAGCCGCCATTTGGCGCGGGCTATTCGGATCGTTGAAGGCTGGCGCTGCAATCTCCATCGGCTATGGCGCGATGGGCTGCAATCAAGCGAGACAAAACAAGCCAATCGACTGCTTGGCCTCCTCCGTGAAAATGCGCTTGGTGGCGCAACCATTCGCAGCTTGTGTCAGAAAACAGGCTACAAGAGTAAAGATGTGAAAGATGTCTTGGAGATGCTTCGCCTTTCTGGGCAGGCTGAGATGGCCGAGCATAAAGGGGCCAATGGACGCATTGTGCAGACGTGGAAGGCAGCGTGATATGACTGCAACAATTCAACACCTCACGGGAGCGCCGTTTCGGGCGCTTTTTTCATCCCCGCTCCGACGTGTTGGCCGAACGATGAAACGCGGCGAAGAACTGCAAGGCCCGTGTCCGTTCTGTGGAGGCCGTGATCGTTTCGTTGTGTGGCCTGACCTTGGGCAATGGACATGCCGACACTGCCAAGGATTTTCCCCACGGAGCGACATCGATTACATCTTGGAGCGTGACCACGGCGGGATCAGTCACGGCACTGAGGGGTTCAAAGACGCGTTCAAAGACGCGCTCCGAACGCTTGGCATTCAATCAATCACGACCACACCAACCGATACGGCTCCCGTTCCGCAGGCCTGTGAACCGCCGAATGCCGATTGGCAAGCCCGCGCCAATTCATTTTGGTGGTATGCCTTTGATCAATTATGGCGTGAAGAACACCCCAAGGCTCTTGAATACTTGGGCCACCGAGGGCTGAATGAGGCGACCGCGCAATGGGCTGAGATTGGGTATAACCCCAAACCCATCTATGACACAGGTGAGCGCTGGGGGCTAGAACTCGAAGAAGGCCAGCGCGTCTGGCTTCCCGCAGGGCTGGTATTCCCGTGGCGCGTCAATGGTGAACCGTGGAAACTCTGCATTCGCCAGTTGGACGGCGATACCCGCTATATCACCGTCAAGGGGAGTGCCAACCCGCCGTATCAAATGGATACCGTGTTGCCCAATCATCCGTTACTTATTGTTGAAGGCCCGTTCGATGTGCTGGCCGTGCATCAAGCGATGGGTACGGCCAATATCTTCGGCGATAAAGTTGGGTGCGTCGGCGTTGGCACCACGCAAGGCCGCAATATTCGCTGGATTGCCCAAATGAGCCGTGCATCGACGATCCTACTGGCACACGACGATGAAGAATCAGGCGATACCGCCGCCAATTATTGGCAAGACATCTACCGCGATAAAGCCAAACGACTCCGTCCAACGCGCAAAGATCCGGGCGATATGCTCAAAGCGGGCGACGACATTGCCGCGTGGATTGGAGCGGCATTATGAACCAAATAATCATCGAACTGCCACTTCCCCCGTCACTCAATAATTCATACCTCACGAACAGAAAAACCAATCGCCGCTTCCCATCGAAAGCACTGACGGAATTCAAGGATCGGGCTATCCCGCTGGCCCGCGTGATAGCGCGGCAACTCGACTTCGAACCACACCACAAGCGTCTTGGGGTGCAGTTGGTGTTTTTCTTCGATACCCGCTCAAGCTATAGCCGCAGCGACATTGACAACCGCTGCAAACCAACGCTTGACGCCTTAGCCTCAGCGTTAGGATTCAACGATAACCAGATCGACCGTATCGAGTTGCGACGCGGCGAGTTTGATGGCCGTTCACGCACGCTGGTGCTGTTGGAGGTGATTCAATGAACATCAAAGACTACGTGCGTGAATGCATTTCTGCTCCGCAACTGCTTGCCTTTATTGAAATTGATGAACTGCGCCGAATCCTTCGTGCATTGTCCTATGAACTTGGCACCCAAAAGGCACTGGCCGAGGCGTTAGGTGTATCGGCGCAATATCTGACAGACATCATCCACGGCAAGCGCGAACCGGGCGAAACGGTACTCTGTGCGCTTGGACTAACCCGCCGAAAGGTCTATGAATATGACAAAGAACAGTAATATCGAATGGACGCACCATACTTTTAATCCATGGAGAGGATGTACAAAAGTCTCCCAAGGATGCAAACATTGCTACGCCGACACGCTGAGCCGCCGCAATCCAACGGTTCTTGGTATCTGGGGGCCGAATGGCAGCCGCCCGATTGCCGCCGAATCGTACTGGAAAGAACCGCTCAAATGGAATAAAGCGGCTGAAAAGGCTGGTGAACGCCATCGGGTCTTTTGCGCCAGTTTGGCCGATGTGTTTGAAGGGCCAGAAACAATGCCCGCTGATGCGGTTGCGTCCGTGGCGGCAGCGCGTGAGCGGTTGTTTGCCCTCATCAAACAAACTCCGCACTTGGACTGGCTCTTGTTGACAAAGCGACCAGAGAATATTCCTGCAATGCTTCCCGCCGACTGGGGAAATGGATACGCCAACGTTTGGCTGGGTACATCGGTTGAAAATCAAGAAGCCGCAGACCAACGCATCCCCGTGTTGACGGAGGTTCCCGCCAAGGTTCGGTTTTTGAGTTGTGAGCCGCTCTTAGGGCCACTCAATATCGAAGACGACCTTGCTATCGAATACTACGTGCCATCCTCACAACTTGAACACTTTGCTGATTCGGGTGCGCGGAATGAGCAACTGATTCATTGGATCATTGTTGGCGGCGAAAGCGGTACTGATGCCCGCCCAATGAATCCCTCATGGGTGTATTCGCTGCGAAGCCAATGTCTCAATAGCGATGTTGCCTTTTTCTTCAAACAATGGGGTGAGTGGCACCCGTGGGATGAAACGACAGGGCCAGCCCCCGAAGGACGGCCAGCGGGGTTCTTTTCAAATGCCGACGTTTGGCATCAAGACACAATCAACACACATCGACAATCAATGGTTCGGGTTGGGAAGAAAGCCTCAGGTCGGTTGCTTGATGGAGATACGTGGGACGAGTTGCCATGAAAAACCCAAACGCCCCACTGCCCGTGATGAATGTGCTCATTTATCCAGGCGATTTTGTTGGGTCAATCCAGTTCTGGTGGATTGCTGGATTTGCCAAGGAGCGAAGTACCTTCGGCAATAAAAAGCTTCCACTGCACGGCTGGATGATCGTTGATGCAAACGGCGATGAACACTTTATTGCGATGCACGACCTGAAACTGCACTGCCGTGGCAACGATGAATTGGAGTGTGCGCGATGGCAACAGACCTAACACAGGCCGAGCGCATTCAACGCGCACGCAATTGGCTCATCGATGGGCAGATTGCAGACGGCTACCCGCTCCACGATGCGCCGATTGTTCCGACAACACCACTCAAAAAACCAACCCCTCCGCCAACATCCAAGCGAACTACACGCCGATCTGAGCCTACGCTAATGGAGCTTGCCGATGAACTATGATAATTTCTTAGCCTCCAAAATCGCCATCGCCGAAAAGCACGGCCTTGGCGATCTTGATTTAAAGGCCTTTGATAGCAGTTTGAAGCCGCCAAACCTAAAACCGCCGTCGGGGACATCGAACGCCTACGCTGACCAGCCTGTCTCAAAAGAGAAGGCCGACTATTCATTGGCTCGATGGCAAGTCGATGCTGCCGCGCTCTGGAAGTCAGATGGCGCACGGTTGTATGAGCCAGAAGAACTGGCCGAGATGCTGCCACCAGACATCATTGACGTGTGGCGGAACGAGCAGCTCGCAGCAGGCTATGATTACGAACGCCACGTTGAAATTGGTCACGCGCTGGAGCGTCGTAAGAAACTGCCAAAGACCTTTTTATTGTTGGCTCCAAAAACTACCCAGCATGACGGAGACTTAGTTTGGGACGACATCGCGTATATCCGAACACTCAACGCTGATCAAGCACGGAGGAATATCGAACAACATATCTGCCCGCTACCGCTGGATATTGTCGAACGAGCGTTGCGGCTCTATTCAATGGCTGATGATCTGGTTCTTGATCCGTTTGGGGGATTGCATACCGTGCCGTATGCAGCAATCAAGATGGGTCGCCGAGCATACGGGATCGAACTGCACGAGCCATACTGGAACAATGGCGTTCGCTATTGCCAAATGGCCGAAATTGAAGCATTGACGCCAACCTTGTTCGACCTCGTGGCGGCGTGAGGCGGGTATGCGATATATCAGTTTGTTCTCTGGCATCGGCGGGTTCGATGCTGGATTTGATTTAGCCTCAATGGAATGCGTGGCGCAGGTTGAGGCCAATAGTCAATGCCGCGAAGTCCTCGCAAAGCATTGGCCTAACGTGCCGCGCTATGAGGATGTGCGAAATGTTGGACGACACAATCTACCACCAGTTGACCTTATCTGTGGAGGATTCCCCTGCCAAGACCTCTCAGTGGCCGGCCAACGCCGTGGCTTGGATGGAGAGCGAAGCGGATTATGGTTTGAGTTCCATCGCATTCTTCGAGAGCTTCGTCCGCGATGGGTTGTCATCGAAAACGTGCCTGGCCTTTTATCCTCCAATCGTGGACGCGACTTCAGAATCATCATTGATGGCTTGGTCGAACTCGGGTATGGCGTCGCGTGGCGGGTGTTGGACGCTCAATACTTCGGAGTGGCCCAACGACGCAAGCGTGTGTTCATTGTCGGAAGTCTTGGAAGCGGACGTGCCGCCCAAGTACTTTTTGAGCCAAACAGCCTGTCAAGGCATTCTCCGCCGCGCCGAGCGCCGAGGCCGAATGCTGCCAGCGGGATTACGAATGGCGCTGGAAGCAGTGGCGAACTCGCTACAACACTCACCACAGAAGAAGGATTGCGAAGTCCTCGCGGCGATGGAACTGACAACCTTATCACTGGAACGCTCCGAAGCACCGATGCACGAGTAGCGGGCAATGCCAACGAGGACAGTTTCCTCGTTGCTCACACCCTAACGACTGGCATTGGCCGTCGAATGAACCCAACGGATGAAACATTTATCCATTCATTTCAATGTCATGGCGGCAATGTTGGCCCACACGGAACACTCCGAGGCGGTCAAAGCAACGTTCCTGCTATCGCATTTAGTCCAACGCAAATCACCAGTCCAGTCAACCGCAGTAATCCACAACCTGATGATCCGTGCCACACGCTCACGGATAACAAGGCACCTGCCATTGCATTCGCGTGGCAACAAGGCACTCAGGGCAATGATGATCGCATTGTACGAGCAGGTGACTACGCTGGCGCGGTATCCGCAAATCGCGTTGATGCGGTGCTCAACCAGACTGGCGTGCGTCGACTTACACCACGCGAATGTGAACGGCTCCAAGGCTTTCCTGATAACTGGACATCAGGCCAGTCGGACAGCGCCCGCTATCGAATGGCCGGCAATGCCGTAGCTGTGCCTGTTGCCGAATGGATTGGTCAACGCATTATGGTCATTGATACGCTGTTTGGTCGATCCTTCAAGCATCCAAAACCACCATCGCATAATGATAGCCACGCTTAATATGAAGCACGTCAATTCTTGTACATCATTACTGATGCAGACCCGTGGCATATCGAATCAATATCAGGCTGGGCCTGTGAAGCGTGGCTTGAAGAATTAGGCTTCGAGTGGAATGGAGCGAATTGGGTCAACACTGAGGACGAATAAATGAATATCGCACTTCCAAGCGACGTCAGCGCGGTTCTCAATGCGGGAGCCGCGCTGATTGTTTTACTGCGAGAGCCATTATGACAACAAAGCAAATCGCACTCTTTGAGCGCATGACGCTGCAACAGGCGCTTGACCAAACCGCAGCAAGCCTGAATGCCTATGGCAAACGCTACGATCATTGGGCCATCGCCTACAGCGGTGGCAAAGATTCGACGGCCACCGTTGCGGCGGTTGTGTATCTCATCAAAACAGGCCAAGTCAAAGCGCCGAGGTCACTTACCATTCTCTATGCTGACACACGGCAGGAATTGCCGCCGCTGCGGGATGCTCCACTCCAAATGATGAATGCCTTGGAGCAACGCGGAATCCGTGTTATCCGTGTTTTGCCGCCAATGGATGATCGATACATGGTCTACATCTTAGGCCGTGGCGTGCCACCGCCAAACAACGCGACGTTGCGCTGGTGTACTGAGAAAATCAAGATCAAGCCGATGGATGCAGCACTCCAAGCATTATCCAATGAACTTGGCGGTCAAAAGTTCTTGCTGCTTACAGGCGTGAGAGAAGGCGAAAGCGCGGCGCGTGATGGGCGCATTACCGCTTCATGCAGTCGCAATGGAGCCGAATGCGGGCAAGGTTGGTTCCAAATCCAACCGCCAAAATCCGCAAGCGATACACTCGCGCCAATTCTGCACTGGCGGGTCTGTCACGTTTGGGAGTTTCTGACGTTTTGGACGAGACGGCACGGCCTGCCAACGCAGTTTGTTGCCGAGGCCTACGGAGGCGATGAAGCCGAAGAGATCAACGCTCGCACGGGCTGTATCGGCTGCCCGTTAGCCTCCAAGGAAACCGCGCTAGAAACGATCCTGAAACTTCCGCAATGGGCATATCTCGCCCCGCTCCGCGAACTGAAGCCGCTCTACAAAGAGTTGCGCGATGATCGTTCAGGCCGTCTCCGTAAGGACGGCGAACGCAATAAGGACGGCAAGCTCTCATCAAATCCAAACCGACTAGGGCCGCTCACAATGGAGCGCCGTCGCTACGGGCTATGGCGCGTTATCGATATTCAGTATCGTGTCAACGAAGCTGCTGATCGCCTTGGGCGTCCTCGCATTGACTTGATCAGCAATGATGAGATTACCCACATATTGGCAATGCACGATAACAACGTTTGGCCTCAAAAATGGACTGGTGACGAGCCAACGGGTGATCAATGGATAGAACTAACGATTGCTGAGGGTGTGGTTCAGCCGTCATTATTTGTATGAGGCTTATATGGAACAACCAACTGAAGAATGAATCAAAGCGGCCCGGACGTGATCCTGAACCGCTTTACTTTTTGGCTGGGAGGTCGTCATTCGGCCTCCTGATGATGAGGAACCGAACGATGACGAAGAACGAACCACTACTCCTGACACTCGAAGCGATTGAATGGCGCGAACCAGTGCCAGGCAACAGCCTTGCCTTGGTTCAAATCCTTGCCGATATGGTCGAACATCAGTTTGAGATGATGGCGAAAGAGTGCGATACTGAGGCCCTTGACAAACCACAGGCAGCGTAGAGGTAGCCCGTATGCCGGAACTCCGAAACGATGACATAGGCCGCATCTTGCGGCGTGTCTATGTCGGCCCATTCGACGGCGAACCGCTGAAGTTCGTCTACTATGGACGTGTCTCAACAACAATGCAGGTTGACGGAACTGGGCTGGACGACCGTAAGGAATCCAGTGAAATGTGGTGTGATGAGCACAACATTGAAATCGTTGAATACTATGCCGATCACGGCATTTCAGGAGGAACAACCGACCGACCCGATTTTCAGCGGATGCTTCGTGAACTTCCCTACTACATCGCACATGGTATTCAAGGCGTCCTTACGTGGTCCCTAGACCGCTTCGCCCGCGATGTGCTCATTCAACTCCAAGAGATCGACCGCTTTACCAAGCTCGGCGTGGTATTCGTCAGCATCTACGAACAAGCCGACTATTCAACAGCCAGTGGACGCAAGAAGATTATCGACGATGCGAATGCAGCAGAGAATTATCGACTGCGTCACAAAGAGAATATGAGCAGGGCTTACCGTTTTACCGCCATTAAAAGGAAGCAGTGGGTTGGGCCACCACCAACCGGCTATCGTCGTGCTGGAAAGCGCGTTGGACTTGAGTCGAACGACGATGCCGCCGCGATTGTGGATCTTTTTGATTTGCTCGCTACGGATTGTTATAGCGCTGATGCGACGGCCATGGAGCTTCGGCGGCGTGGCTATCTGGGTGTTTGGAATGTGCAGACGCAAGCCTATACGCCGTGGAATCGCTATAATGTGTTGGATATTGCCCGTAATGCTGCCTATATTGGCAAGGTGCGTTATCACGATGAATGGTTCGATGGGAATCATCGAGCTATTATTGCTGATGAAACGTTCAATGCGGTCCAAGACATCCTGAATGGACGAGTTGGACAAAAGCGGATTATCCCTCGTGAAGAAGATGGGCTTATCGGTGGTCTTACATGGTGTGCATCCTGTAATAGTCCAATGTGGCAACAGTTGCGATCTGACCGGGGCTATATCAGTTATATTTGCTCAGGTCGTCAGAAACGACTCGGCTGCCAAGCGGTGGCGGTGCGTGATGATACGATTGAGCCGCAACTGTATCTGCTCTTTGAACGGATTGATCTCCCCCACGAGATCATCGATGCCGTCGCTGTTGAGTTGGCCCAGCGTGCAGCCCGTCGTGCGCGGCAACCAGTGACGCCAGCGGTTGATCTCCGCGCTATCGAGGAGAAGATGGCGCGATTACGCGAAATGTACATTGATGGGGATATTTCCCGTGACGAATATCGGCGACGGAAAGACGTTCTTGAATCCCAACGCGCCATTGGCACGCCGCTTGATAGCCCAACGCCACCTATCAATATCAAAGCTGCTGGTGCATTTCTCCAAGATGCAGCACGCCTATTCCGCGAATCCCCACGCAAACACCAAAGCCGATTGCTACGAGAATTATTCGAGCATATCTGGGTGGGAAACAAAATAGGTATCACTGCGATACAACCGCGTGATACCTATTTATTGCTCCTTGGTGCTATCCAAGGTAAGTCTGGTGGGCCGGGAGGGCTGTGGACAAGCACACCTTACCACATTCCACCCATTTGGACCCGCTTCCAAAGCCCGCTGTTCCCCAGTATAGCACAGTAGCAATAGCACCACGAACCGCTGAGCAATCGGCGGTTTTGTGTTTTAGGAGCCTGACATGTCGAATCCCGATGATAACAACGTTTGGCTACGCAATTTGGCGTTATCAATGTATGAAGGCGAACCGTGTCGAATTTGCGGGGAGATTCTTACCAAAGAAGCGATCCAGGAAGGCGCTGTATTCGCAGGTTATGCAAAAAACATTGCGAGCCGTGCTGCTCACAAACAATGCTGGGATGAATGGGGGAGCGATAAGGCAAGTTGGGCATTTTCAGAAGATGGAGCCTAATATGGCACGCCGACGAATCAACAACAGCAAGCGCCGTCGTGAATGGCGGCGGTTGCGGGCCGAGGAATTGGAGAGATTGCGAGCGCTTTGGAGAGATGCGAAGAAAACCTTCGAGCGCTACGAATCGCTGGCTCGGCGAGATTCATTGATTTTTCCATTCGCAGACCACGGACGTGAGCGGGTGCTTGTATTACAGCTAAGTTTGCGGGTCTTGCGCCGATGGAATGCCTATCGAGATGCAGTGAAGTATTGACCTGAATATGCACCACTGGAGGGACTAGATGATCAAAGCCTTACTCCGTTACAGGTCTAAGACCGTTTCCTTTTACGAGGCCATTGCCATTCTTGATTCTTGGGGAGAGCGCTATCTGGAAATGACGCTCTTCTCATTTGGGGCATCATCGTGGCTTGGGCGGTGGCCTGGGCGGTCACACAATTGGACGCTTTTTTGGTTCAAGGGGCAGCCACACGAACTGAAGGTCAAGCGCTGGTATGGAGCCAAAACATTTGGCCGTCATCATCGGATTCCCCGCCGTCTATTACCATAGGAGGCCTGAATATGCCGCAACTCATCGCTTTGACCATTTTCAACATTGCCCTGCTGATTTTTATCAGTTATCGGCTCTATGCCGTCGTAGGCGATTGGCGCAAAGTCTTAGCCAGTCTACCAACGCCAATGTTAGGTTTTGCATCATCCTACGGCGTCTACGCCTTCAACCGTTTGTATGTGCCGCCGTGGGTTGCGGTCGTGATGGCCGCTGCCTACGAAACGACCTATGTTGGTTTGGCAGCACTAGACAACCTTGACGATGCCCAACGCAAACGGGCCAAACGTATTGCTATCGTTGCAGCGGCTATCTCGTTTGCCCAAAACGCCATTGCGGGCGCATTCCACGCCGTGCCTGAGTTGCGCGGCTGGCTTGATGCGTGGCAACCGCCGCAACGGGTTGCGCTCTACAGCGCAGGCTCACTACTCCACGCAGCCCAAGTCTGGATCGCGTATGTGACGGCTGACCTGACATTGCACAGGCCAGCGGCACAGGCCGTTGCTCCAGTGCTAGACAAGTCGCAAGGTGTAAAGCGTTCCCCGTTTATTTTGGATGATGATTACGGGTATCCAGCATCAGCGAAACAAGTCGTTTATCCAGAGCCGCAACTACTA
>LLBY010017603.1_pt4 | contig 13055 bp, 12 predicted proteins | sample 1489401 | NCBI WGS metagenome assembly LLBY01 (sample SAMN04092656, study PRJNA295927) | soil metagenome | biome: Soil prokaryotic community; feature: Bulk soil; isolation source: soil from tomato rhizosphere | host: tomato cultivar Hawaii 7996 | place: South Korea | collected 2011-11-01 | reverse complement strand
CCTTGATTGCATACAGCACAAAGACTCGCTGAGGGAAGAGAACATGCCCGTGAGCAAAAAAGAATCAAACCTTAATAACAGGGAGTTGTTCAAAAAAAAGCACCCAAACAGGACTATCTCCTAGATCTGTCGATTATTGAGGCTATCTTCTGTAGAAAAATAGCCGTATCGAATTTCTTTGCCTGCGCTATACAGGAGTCTCTGTAGAACAGGGGGTTCCCGATGATCTTCGACTCGATCTCCCTGACCGCATTCTCAATGGCTTCGGGAGACGTGTCCGATAGCCGTATTCCGGTCCCGGCCACAACCGATTCTCTGTAGCCCCCTTCATCCGGGGCGATAACGGGTTTGCCTGAGGCAAGGGCCTCGACGGCAGCCATTCCGAAATCCTCCTTAAAGGATGTGGTTATAAAGCCGGTACAGTTGGCGTATAGCTCTTTCAGTTCTGCACGGGTCACCCAGTGCAGGATCTCTATGTTTGAGGACTGCTTTTCCGTGATTGTCTGAACGTACTTTTCAAAATGCCTCGATCCCGCCTCGTAGCTACCGACGATAATCATCTTTTTATCTTTCATTCGGCTGAACGCATCGAGTTGAAGTTCCACTCGCTTGTTTTTGAAAAGCCTGTTTACAGAAAGCCAGTAGCCAGCATTTTTCCTGTGATGATAGGATTTTGTGTCTATTGGCGGATATATCACCTCGGGATTTGCCCCGTAGAATCTCCTGACCCTGTCGCGGGTGTTCTCTGAGTTACATGCCCAATGGTCAACTTTGCGCGCATATCTCAAGGTCAGCCACCTATTGAGGGCGACCCACGCCTCGAATACGGGTTTTTGCCATGGAGCCAGCGATGTTTCTTTGATGTATTTTTTGAATTCCCATAATTCGTTGAGGGGGGAGTGCACGTACCACAGGTTTGGGTGATGATTAACGGCGGCTGACATGGCCCAGTCACCTGAAATAATATAGAAATCGTACCTCTCTTTAAGTTTTAGTTTCCTGAACTTGTACGAGGTGAGCTGCTGTTTGTAGGGTGCGTTTTTAGGTACGGTGCCAATGGATGTGATTCTAGGTATCACGTCCCTGAAACCCATTTTCTCAATTTTCTCCCTGTCAAAATTCGTCGTGTAGAGATGCGCGTTAAAATGCCTTGCCAGGGTGAGGGACACCATCTCTGCTCCACCTATGTTATCCATAAAGTTATGAAAAATGGCTATTTTCATGTTCTTTCGGGATGTAGCTCGAGCAGCATCAGTTTTAGATGCCTCATTCCGTCGATAATTTCATTCAGCTTTGATTTTCCGATTCTCTCCCGGTATCTTACCGGTATCTCCGCCATTCTCACCTTTTGTCTCGATGCCCTGATGATCATCTCTGTTGCAAACTCCATCCCTCCTGATCTAAGTGCAAGGTTGTTGTAGGTGGTCCTCTTTATCATTCTTGCCCCGCAGTGTATATCAGCAATATCGACATCGAAAAACATCCGAGTGAGACGGGAGAGAATCGGGTTTCCCAGGTATTTTCTGCCAAAAGACATCGCACCGGCATCCATTCGTCCCGCAAATCTGCTCCCGATGACAAAATCGTATCCCTCATGTATTTTTGATATGAAGTAGGGTATGTCCTCAAAGTCATATGTTCCATCACAGTCAGCCATGTAAACAAGATCCTCTTTTGCGTGATGGAAGCCTCTTTTGAGGGCGCTTCCGTAACCCCTCTTGTTTTCACTCAGGGTGATGACCCCGTCAAACCTATCCTTAAGGTCCCGCAAGATCAGGGGCGTGTTATCTGTTGAATTATTGTCGACAAAGATAATCTCGCCCCCGATACCATGCTTTCTCAGGGTCTCGCTGAGGGAGTTTAGGCAGAAAGAAACCCCCTCCTGTTCGTTCAGGCAGGGGAATACGATGCTTATTTTCTTGGTGCTATAATTCATGCATGCTTTTCTTGAATCTCGCCCTCCTGTTTTTTCCGTTCATCATCTTGTTCTTTTTCAATGACGCCAAAAAGGGATTTCTGTATAGCGTCGTATTTTTTTTCTCATTTCACCTGATCTCGGCTTTCGTGTACCAGTATTTCGGTGCGTTTGATTACGGAAACCTGGTTTTAGCTTCGATCGGGGGCATCATTTCTATCGCGCTTCCCGTTTCCATCCTGAAAAAAAGGCCCCGAATGATCAGCGTCAGACCCCTTTTTCTCATTGTTTTTCTGTGTATAGGCCTTCAGCTGTGGGGTGTTCACTATAATTATACAGGACCAGTTCAAACTCTCAATGGCACGCTTTATGCGGTTTCAGATTCTTATTCATACCCTTTGTTTTCTGATGAGTGGGTTGCGGCCAGCCTTTCTCGGCATGTTATCGATACGGGGCGTCTTCCTTTCACCAATCCGTTTATGCCCGGTTCTTTTTTCGAGAACCTGCTTTTTCCCTTCCATACTTTTATATCACAAATATTCTTGTTGTTACAGCTTGATCCCGTGGCGGATTTTGCGACGATCCCAATATTTTTGGGAGTTTTGACGTGTCTTGTTTCGTATGTATTTTTGAGGAGTTGTGATGTTTCTTCTGCCGTATCTCTGCTTTCTGTTGCGTGCATTCCTTTAATTACCCAGTCGGGTAGTTTGCCGGGAATATGGTTCGCCTTACCCTACAGTGTCGGTTTTCTGTTTCTATTGATTCATATAATAGGTTTGTCGAACAGGGACATGAGCCTGGCCATTTCGGGCGCTCTGATTTCTTTTATTTTCTATCCCCCGATAATCGTCTTTTTGGCCCCATCTATTGTGTATTATGCGGTGAAGCACAGAAAGTATTCACTGATTTTCATATTCGCACCTTCGCTTTTACTGTTCTTTGTTCCGGATATTCCCTCGAAAATTATAAGAGATAATCTTGATGGGGGAATATTGCAGTTCCCCATAGGCCTGATTGTACCGGTGCTATTAATTCCGTTTATGCTGGTGGGTCTATCTGTTCTGTATAAAAAAAAGATATACGAAGTGCTAATTCCGACACTCGTCGGTCTCGCGTACTGGTCTTTTTACTCATTCTTTCCTGGAGTCCTGATAATTGAATATCCCCGGGTCGTTTCGATCACGGCAGTTTTTCTTGTTTTGACTGCGGGCATCGGCCTGAACTTATTTGATAGATATATTTCAAAAGCAGCAACACTGAGCGCGCTTCTCGTCGCGCTGCTGTTCATCACCGCTGCTTATCCAAACAAGGAAAAATGGCTTTCGCTCGTACTTGTGCCCTCACCTCACCATCAGACAAACTTTATACCGGCTTCAGCCCCCGTTAGCAGATATCTGTCGAAGGAGGATCTGGACCTGTTTTCTTCCTTTAGCGAGAAGGTGTTCGTCGCCCCGCCCTGGAAGGGTCTCGTCCTCGGATCTGCGACCGATAATTTTCCGCTCGAAACAAAAGCTTCCACGATAACCACGATGATACTCTCTTATGATTCCTTTATGGGCGCGTCCTGCGAGGAGAAAGACTTGTATGTTAAAACCCATGACATAGCCTATGTCTATTCCTCTCGTATTGAATGTCCGAAAATGAATCCCGTTGGCAGGTCTTCAGAGGGCTTGACCTTGTATAGAATCGAGGATTCTGATTAGTTTGAACCTGTTGAAAGGCTCCATATTCCAACGTCTGTTGAGAGAACCCCTCTGCTATTGTTTCTAAAGATAAGTCTCTTCGGAACCGACTGGGCGGCGCTTGTCACATAGTATACGAAACCGATATCGGCCGAGGTCTGCGAGATGCTGGTGCTTGGCGCGTATGCAAAATTAGGCTGACCCGCGCCCGTTAGGGCCGGTCCTAGCGGTGGATACGCGATACCGTTATATCTACAGGCCCCTATGCAGTAGTAGCCGAGTGGGGGTGAGGGGTATTTTCCGTGATCGTTTTGATACAGCTCAAGCGCCAACCTTATCTGGTTGTACTCGAGTGATGTTTTTGCGTCAGCGGCCTTTAGTCTTGATGATTTTATGTTTGACAACACAACCGAGGAAATCAGGCTGATTATCGATATGACCACCAGTAGTTCTATGAGGGTAAAGGCCGTATTTTTGAGTATGGCTTTTCCCTGCCGGTGCATTCTTACATTTTTCATACTTACTATTATATACTATGAAGTGTATAGGCATGAGGGGTCTTGCTGGACAGAGCTTAATTTTTTTTGGTACGACAAGCATGGGTCTAATAAAAAACAAGAAGACGTATAAAAATAAGGTAATTTTTTTTGCGGGTCTTAGGGCCGTGTACGTTCCCATACCCAAGGTCGCATCAAGCAGCGTCAAGCATCATTTTGCCGACGTTCTTTATCCTGATAGGGCCGGAACATTTTCGGGAAAAATACATCAGTCAGAGATTTTCGAGTATCGCCTGAAAGAGAGTGTGGATTTTTCAGAATATAAGGATTATTTCAAGTTTTCTTTTGTAAGAAACCCCTGGGATCGTATCGTCTCGTGCTATGTCGACAAGATCTTAAACAGATCAGAGCGTGAGCTGTTCATGAAAAAGAGAGATACCCTTTTCTTGGAGTACCCGTGGTACAGACCCGGCATGACGTTTGATGAGTTTGTCCGCGGCGTCTCGAAGACCCCGGATTCAATCGCTGACGAGCATTTCAGATCCCAGACCTCCTTCATTGTGGATTCGAACTTCCGTCCCTTTGTCGATTTTGTTGGTAAATACGAAAATATCCAAAATGACTTTCTTCGTGTATGCCAGAGTCTGCAGATACCCGGAATATCCCTTAGGCACACTAATAAAACAAAAAAAGGCCACTATTCCTCATATTATAGCGAGGAGACGAGGGATATCGTGGCTCGACGTTACGAGGATGATATACGGATGTTTGGATATTCTTTTGAAAAGGCGGAATAGGCGTCTGGTATTTTTTTTGTGACGCATCAGGAGTCCTCGTGCCCGCAGGCATACTCTACGGGCGGCTGTCCGCCTTTTCCGCAACAGGGGTGACCCGTGACAGTTGCGGCGCCTCACTCAGGCTATTCTTGGTTTTGTGTAAGTCAAATCTACCGTATTGCGTGACCTTTAGTTGACTTTTCTATCATTTGTGGGATAGCATCAGCCCCGGATAGTGTTTTTAGGGCATGGTGCCTCAAAAACGTTTCAACCTACATTATAGTCTAGTCATGAAGCCCGCAATTCAATGTCCCGTTTGGAGTTGCCTTCCGCAGAATGCCGGTACGGTCCGGCTTGTTCTCGATCCTAAGGTGTCCCTGCCTCGTCGTGAGGCCAACAAGGGTGTTCCGATACTTCGGCTGCCTTTTCGCAAGGGAACGACCGTCACCGCCCTGAAAGCCGGTGAGTTTGTGGTTCATTATCCCGAGCGGTCAATCCCCTTGTTCGCTTGGCTTGGAGGCAGACCCCTGAACCTCGCGCGTCTCGGCGAGAGTCGTCACCCCAGCTTCACCCTGCTCGCTGGATATGATGGCGCGCCCTTTATCAGGGGCGTGCCCGAAGAGGTCTATCAGGCCTTCGTGCGATTCGGCGAGGAGGCGTTCCACAGAGCCCTTGTGCCGTCACATGTAAGTCGGCTTAAGGACGCCCTCGGCACCCTGCCGACTGTTCGACAAGGAAGCGTTTGGGCGGTGCGTATTCCTTTGGGGCTACACGAGTTGTCTGAGTGTACCACAGACCCTTCGGGACGTCGGCGCATCGGACGACTCGCGGACTATCTGAGTGGAAGGGCAGGGGGTTTGGTCGAGCCGATTCTCGGCACGAGCCATAACCTGTGTGGCAAGTCTGCTCGCGTCGACCTCAAGGTTGGCGGCAGCGTCATCGAAGGCGCCCGTATCGGTTCGGGTGTATTGTCTTCACCTGATTACGGATTGCTTGATGTCCGGGAGGGTCTTTATCTCTTCGCCCGAACGCCTTACGTCGATCCGAGCTAAGCGGTGTGTCCCCGCGGAATAGATATTCGAAGGCCCCGATAAGGGGCCTTTTTAATATGCACACCTCGGGATTTTAAATAACCATGTATTTAACATAGAAGAGTGTTAATATATTCTCATATGAAAAAAATAATAGTACCTTTTCTGTCTGCGTCGGTGATTGCATTGATGATGGCTTTTGCGGCACCAACGGCACATGCGTTGATATCTAATGGCGCAGATGCGGTCGACGTACTGGGACAGTTTGAGGGTCTCATCACCACTCCTGCTCCGTCATATACAAGGAATACCGCGGATGTTGGAACCACAAACATCAGCTTGAGAGGACCGAACGGGATTCTCGTCGACACGACCTATCACAGGCTTTTCATTGTCGACTCAACCAACAACAGAGTTCTCGTCCATGAACTGGACGACAACGACGAGCTCGTCGACTATCTTCCAGACTATGTGCTCGGTCAGCAGGACTTTGGCGGTTCAACGTTTGGCAGCACACAATCCGGCCTAAGCGTACCTGCAGGTCTTGCCTTCGACCCAGCGACCAACAGGCTCTTCGTCTCCGAGACCAACGGGCATCGCGTTAAAATCTTCGACGTCGCCGAAATAACGAACGGGGAGGACGCGATCGGTGTAATTGGACAATCAACCTTCACTGGGGGAAGTTCGGCAAACACACAGGTCGGCCTTAACTCGCCTATGGGTCTCGCCTTTGACGAGGCGACCAACAGGCTCTTCGTCTCGGAAGGAACCACCCACCGAGTGAAGGTCTTCGACGTCTCGACGAGCACCCTCGCGACCAGCACCCCGGCCGTCCGCGTCATCGGACAGTCAACGTTCACTGGAACGAGTGTCGGCAACACTCAGGCGGGACTCAATACTCCTCGAGAGCTCGCCTTCGACCCAGCGACCAACAGGCTGTTCGTCGCCGAGACTAACGGAAACAGAGTAAAGGTCTTCGACGTCTCGACGAGCACCCTCGCGACCAGCACCCCGGCCGTCCGCGTCATCGGACAGTCAACGTTCACTGGAACGAGTGTCGGCAACACTCAGGCGGGACTCAATACTCCTCGAGAGCTCGCCTTCGACCCAGCGACCAACAGGCTGTTCGTCGCCGAGACTAACGGAAACAGAGTAAAGGTCTTCGACGTCTCGACGAGCACCCTCGCGACCAGCACCCCGGCCGTCCGCGTCATCGGACAGTCGACGTTCACCGGAGCGACCTCGGGTAACACCCAGACGGGGCTCAACTCTCCTAACGGTCTTGCCCTTGATCTCGTGTCAAACACGCTCTATGTCGCCGAGCTGAATGGCAACAAGATAAAGACCTTCGACGTCTCGACGAGCACCCTCGCGACCAGCACCCCGGCTATAAACCTCCTTGGACAGACGGCTTACGCGTCAACCACGGCGACGAGCACGCAGTGGGGTCTCGACGGACCTCGCTCGCTTGCCCTCAACCCGACGACGGGGGAGCTGTTTGTCGGAGAGAACAACGGAAACAGGGTGAAGGTGTTTGACGTTGCCTCAATATCTGACGGCGAGAACGCGACAAACCTTCTCGGACAGTACACGAGCATGACGGGGACAACCCCTCTCTATACGTCGTCGGGCCTAAACATGTCCCCGAATGAGCTCGGACTGGACTCGCCGGAAGATGCTGTGATAGACGGAAATAACCATCGTTTGTTTATTGCTGATTACTCAAACAACCGCATCATCGTTCACCAGCTCGATGAGGACAACGAGCTCATCGACTATGTCGCTGATTACGTCCTCGGACAGTCAGACTTCAGGTCATCCTCTTCAGGAAACAGCGCATCAAAGATGAACGGTCCGATCGGACTCGCCTTCGACCCCAATGCCGACAGGCTCTTCGTCTCAGAGGAGAACACTGCTCGCGTCAAGGTCTTCGACGTCGCCGAAATAACGAACGGGGAGGACGCGATCAACGTCCTCGGACAGGTTGACTTTACGGGGAGCAGTTTCGATACAAGCACCTCAACGTTTAACGGGCCTTATGGCATGGACTATGATGCGGACAGGGATTTCCTGTTCGTGGCGGATCGGTACAATGAACGAGTTCTCGTCTTTGATGTTGTTGACATAACGAACGGGGAGGAGGCAATTAACGTCATCGGACAGGAGGTGTTCAACGACTACGACGGCTGTCCGACCAACGAAACGAGGTTGTGTAGCCCAAGGGACGTCGAATTTGATTCGGTCAGCAATAGGCTCTTTGTAGCCGATTCTGGGGAAGATCGAGTTCTCGTCTTCGACGTCGCCGAGATAACGAACGGCGAGGCTGCGGTAAACGTCATCGGAAAAACTTCATTCGCCGACTACTCGTACGTAAACACGGACGAGAACATAGACGATCCGTGGGGCATCGCGTTCGACGAGACGAGCCAGAGGCTCTTCGTTGCCGAGGGGTATAACAGCCGAGTGAAGGTCTTCGACGTGGCGACGTCGACCATCACGGACGGAATGACACCGTCAAATGTTCTCGGACAGTCGACGTTCACGGGATTCTCCGCGGCAAACACCCGATCTGGGCTTAATTACTCTTACGGAATCGACTTTGACCCTGTGACCGGATATCTCTACGTTTCCGAGCAAAGCGGAAACCGCGTGAAGATATTCGACGCATCCACAACAACACCTGAAGTGATTGAGGAGGAAGAGGAGGTTGTGGCGGAGACACCGGCACCAGCGCCTCGACCAAGCGGATCGTCCTCTGCACGACGTGCGGCAAACCTCGCGGCCATGACAAATCTGCCGGCTAGGATTGCCTCAACACCCGCTGTCGCTCAGGCAGACGGGACCCAGGGACAGTTTTCTTCCGCGGAGATAACCTCGTTTATCAGCAGGCTTATGAGCCTACTCGGAACCCCGTCTGGCGCAACGGTTTCGATCCCTGAGGCGGCGATCTCCTTCTCGGGACGGGATTTGACCCTTGAGTCAGAAGGGGCCGAGGTTAAGTCACTCCAGGAGTTCCTCATAGGAAAGGCCTCGGGAGCCTCATCACAGGCCTTGGCACAGGTAGGGGCAACGGGATATTTTGGAGCAATCACTCAGAGGGCCCTCGCCGAGTATCAGGCATCGGTCGGAATATCACCCGCACAGGGATACTTCGGACCAGTGACTCGTGCTCACATGAAGGCCATCGGATACTAAGAGCTGTCAGAGATAGGAAAAGGCCCCTTGGACGCATATGCGTCCAAGGGGCCTTTTCATGTATACTGGTCAGATGAAAAGCTTGAATGTCCTGTGTGTCGGCACCCTTGTCGCGCTTGTCGTGGTACTTGGAGCCAGGACGGCCGAGGCGACCGTCGGAGGCCCGACTTTTGTCGGCTCCTTCTCGTATAATCCCGAGAATGAGTCGGTTTACTATGTCCTGCAGTCACAGGACGGCCGAGGCTGCCCTCCGTTGCTTCAGAGCATCTCGCTGGCCGATGAGGCCGTGACGACCGAGCTTTCGTGCGATGAGGCCGAGGGTTTGGCGGGTGAGGAGTATTCGAATCAGGACAGGGTTTTCCAGAAGATCTCTGAGATTACCGAGGGCTTCAAGTATCTTTCGCCAATCAGCCTGTCGAAGAACGGGGTCGATGTTGAGGTTGCTTTTGTCGAGTCGGAGACGCTGGAGGACAGTCCCGACTTCGTCATTCGATCCTTGTTCTCTGCCGTGGTGTATCAGGATGGTCAGAAAATAGACGAGTTTGAGATTATCGGGTGTTCCGTCGATCAGCCGTTCAGTTTTGCCGGCTATGCGATACCTGGATTCGAGAAGAAGATAGTCCTTCTGTCGTCGACGAAGGGCGATTGCTGGGAGGGAGGCTACACATACGAAAGACTCCATGTGATAGGCGGTCTGAGCGTCCTCGACAGGGCCTCTTCGGGAAACGAGTACAAGAGTCATGCCTCGGCGCTCGTACCAAGCGCGGGAACTTTGGTTGTTTTCGAGAAAGAGGCGGTATCGATTGAGGTTCCCATAGAGGTCGACGCCTCTCGGGTTCCTTACGGCACCATTGGGACTGCGCTCATCACGCTTCTTGTGGGAATTTTCATCGGCAGGTCTTGTTTCTCAAGGAGATAGGTCGCATTGCCCATGAGCTATAGAATTTTCACCACCTCCGAAGAGACCTGGGCCGCGATGCTCTCTGACATCGCCACCGCCAAGAGGAGCGTCTATATTCAGATGTACATCCTGGAGGCTGACGCTCATGGCGAGATGTTCGTTGCAGAGCTAGAGGCCGCCGCGAAGAGGGGTGCCCGCGTCGTGATCCTCCTCGACAGTCTGGGGAGCATGAGTTTTCCGTCCGCCGTGTCCGATCGCCTGCGGGCTGCGGGCGCGGAGATTCTCTTCTACAGCTTTTTCTTTCAGAGAATGCACAGGAAGATCCTTATCGTCGACGAACAGGTTGCCTTTATCGGTGGGGTGAACGTTGCCAAGGCGTTCGCGTCATGGAGGGACCTTCAGGTTCGCCTGACGGGCCGTGCCATCCGTCACATGCTTCGATCATTCGGTCGGGTGTACGTCGATTGCGGGGGTAAGGGGAAGGTTCCCGTGCCGGTCGGCCCTCATCCGGGCAATCCTCGGGGCAGGGACATGCGCTTTATCGAACACCGTTCCGTGGGCAAGTTGCGCGAGCTGAGGAGGTATTATACCGAGCGACTTCTGGGGGCCAAGGAGTCAATCGTCATGGTGACTCCGTACCTCCTGCCTCCTCGATGGCTTCTTGCGCAGGTCCATCAGGCCATTCTTCGTGGCATCAGGGTCGAGTTCCTCATTCCGGCCGCAACCGATCACGCCTTCGCGAGCGCGGTGAACAGGATCTATGCTCCCGTCCTGACGAGGCTAGGCGCGCACTGCTTTGTGTCGCCGTCGATGAATCACGCCAAGGCGATGCTCATCGACGGCAGGGAGGGCATTATCGGATCACAGAATCTCGATCTTCTTTCCTTTGACTGGAATATCGAGGCCGGGGTGTTCTTCGACGAGCCGGGCATGGTGCGGGATCTGAGCGAGATAATCCTTCGTTGGAAGGGCGATTCCTCCCCCTTCGAGACCTCGGTTATGAGGCCTCGCTGGTTCGACGACATCATTTCGGTGCTTCTCAAGGCGCTTGTCCTGATTCCTTGGATGCAGGCAGAACCCTTGCATAAGACCAAAAAAAGAGGTATACTATAAAAGTAGATGATTCTACGGCTGAAAGGCGAGCCCCCGAAAGGGAGCTCCGTTTTATTTAGCCTCGCTCTTTGCGAAATAACGAAAAACACAAACGTCGGTCAACCAAGAAAGGTTTTTAGCTTGCTCACAGAATCAAAGAAAGCGCGACCGACTCACCACGTCGTCATCGGAAATGTTCGGGGCATATGCGCGGTCTCCAAGAGCCCGTTCTATGACCTCGATCATTTGATCGTGACTCCGAAGGACGGGGACGTCGGTCACGTGATATTGGATGGCCGTGAAGTCTCCGTATCATATGACGAGCGTCAAAGCGTCTGGGTCGGGGCGATGTTTCAGGAATCGTCTCAGGAACGTCGTCTGTGCCCACAAGGCATGAAGTCGTCAGTATCCATATTCTCCCCCAATTTTCCTAATGGGGCGTTGGCGGTATGAGGGTCTGCTCGGCATCGGTCCCGCATCGCAAGATGCGGGACTTTTTATGTGGGAGGGAGTGAAGGTCCCGTGCCCCTCTTGCGTCCCGAGCGTCTCGGGTGTAGAGTTTATGGGCAATGTCGAGCAATTTCACCAAGTTTAATTACGCCATCAAGTGCTCCCCTCGAACCATGGTTCAGGGGCTTGGTCGTGATTGTGTGAGATAGTTCGCATAAACCAATCATTAACCGGGCCCTCCATTCGAGGGTCCGGTTTTATGTTCGGCGCAACTGAATTGTTCTTTAACTGCAGTCAACAACAGAAAGGAGTATCATATGGCAAGACGCATAACATCGTCAGACTTTCATCCGTTGCGAGTGTTTCGTTCCCGGCAGGGAACGGAGCTGGCACGCAAGGGTGACGGCTTGGGTTGGATGAAGTCGGGCAGAACCAGGGCGCCGGTAGTCTTGGTCGACGGGGCCTGGGTTCATCCTGTGCTGGCCGAAAGGTTCAGCAACGGGCTCGGTCGGGCGGCATAAGCCCCGGCAAGTTCTTCGGACCCGCGCGGGCGGTTCGGTGAAAATAAAAGACCCTCAAACATGCATTGTTTGGGGGTCTTGTTCGTTGTGCTTCTCGTTCAGTGCCATAACTTCTTGAGGTGACGGTACCTTTTCCATTCGGCAACCCTGATCGGGTCGTCGATGATCGATCTGTCGCCTTTCTCAAGGGCGCTTTCATATTCAATCATGCGATCGCTCAGGCGCCCTGGCGCTTTCGGCGCCGTCTCGACTTCTTGCGGGACGCAATTCCTAAATGTTCCCGCCCTCGCGTCGAGCCGGTATTTTATTGGATGATCCGAATCTTTTGATCTTTCCAGGAAGTGCGCGTCAGCGAGCTCCTCCAATCTCCGCAGTGCGTCATTCCTGCGCATTCTCTCCCCTTCGTTGTGGGCGCTGAAGGCCTCTTTCCACGCCTTGTCGAAGCTGAACCATGACGGTCCGAAGCACTCTTCGAGAAGCCGTATGATTATGTGCGTTTTCATGTCTATATCGATTTCTATCACTCGCCACACTTGTGGTCAATGGGGCTGATGGTATAGTTGTCTTGTCATGGCAACCCCCTTCAAGGTAATCAACGAATTTAGCCCTGCCGGCGACCAGCCGAAGGCCATCCAGGCGCTCGTTAGGGGCGTTCGGGCGGGCATGCGCCATCAGACGCTTCTCGGAGTCACCGGCTCCGGAAAGACCTTCACCTGCGCAAACGTCATCGCCGAAATCGGCAAACCGACCCTCGTCATCGCCCACAACAAGACCCTCGCTGCCCAGCTCGCCCAGGAGTACAAGGAGTTCTTCCCGAACAACGCCGTTCACTATTTCGTCTCGTACTACGACTACTATCAGCCAGAGGCGTATATGCCGGTCACTGACACCTATATCGAGAAGGAGGCGATGATCAACGTCGAGATCGAGCGACTTCGCCACGCCTCGACCCAGGCCCTGCTCACCCGAAAGGACGTCATCATCGTCGCCTCGGT
>LLBY010006901.1_pt1 | contig 13094 bp, 12 predicted proteins | sample 1489401 | NCBI WGS metagenome assembly LLBY01 (sample SAMN04092656, study PRJNA295927) | soil metagenome | biome: Soil prokaryotic community; feature: Bulk soil; isolation source: soil from tomato rhizosphere | host: tomato cultivar Hawaii 7996 | place: South Korea | collected 2011-11-01 | reverse complement strand
CAAACTAACTTTAATGAAACAAAGTATGCGAATTGCAGTAGTGGGAGCAGTGTTGTTAAACCTGTTTTCTTGTGCAAAAAAAGAAGAAAAAGATGCTGAATATTATAAGAGCATTGCAATTGAAGGGCAAAAAGAGGCCGAGCTTACTGCGCCACCTTTAGTGCCAAAACCGGTAGGCGACCGTGCAGCTACCAAATTAGTGGTTAACATGGAAATTAAGGAGCAGGAAGGAGAAATGGTTGATGGTGTAAAATATACCTATTGGACTTTTGGAGGTTCGGTTCCGGGAAGTTTCATCAGAACCCGAGTGGGAGATGAGGTTGAATTTCACTTAAAAAACCATCCGGATAACAAAATGCCGCACAACATCGATTTGCATGCGGTGACCGGACCGGGTGGAGGAGCAACTTCTTCTTTGGTAGCGCCGGGACACGAGAAGGTGTTTAATTTTAAAACTATAAATCCAGGATTGTATGTTTACCATTGTGCCACGGCACCGGTTGGGATGCACATTGCTAACGGAATGTACGGTTTGATTTTGGTAGAACCGGAAGGAGGTTTACCACCGGTTGATAAGGAATATTATGTAATGCAGGGCGATTTTTATACCAAAGGAAGTTACGGAGAATCAGGGAAACAACCTTTTGACATGAATAAAGCTATTAAAGAAGATCCTGATTATGTAGTGTTTAATGGAAAAGTTGGCGCGTTGACAGGAGATAAATCTATTACAGCAAAAGTAGGTGAAACGGTTCGTATTTTCATGGGAAATGGCGGGCCAAATCTGGTTTCTTCTTTCCATGTTATTGGTGAAATTTTCGATAAAGTTCACATAGAAGGAGGCGATAAAATTAATAAAAATGTACAAACTACTTTAATTCCTGCCGGAGGTTCTGCTATCGTTGAGTTTAAGGTAGATGTTCCGGGAACTTTCATTTTGGTGGATCATTCTATTTTTAGAGCTTTTAACAAAGGAGCTTTGGGGATGCTAAAAGTAGAAGGCGATGAGAATAAAAAAGTGTATTCAGGAACAACTCAGGAAGGAATTTATTTGCCGGAAGGCGGAACGATTCAAAACATGCCAAGAGAAAACGGTGTGGCTAAAAAAGTGGCGGCTAAAACGCTTCCGGAACAAATTGAGTCTGGTAGAGAATTGTACGGAAGAACCTGTTTTGCCTGTCATCAGCCAAGCGGACAAGGAATTCCAAATGCCTTTCCTCCTTTGGCAAAATCTGATTTCTTAAATGCTAATCCGGATCGGGCAATTAATGCGGTCTTACATGGATTAAGCGGTGAAATTACCGTAAACGGGAAAAAATTCAACAATGTGATGACCAGTCAGAATTTAACGGATGAAGAAGTAGCTGATGTATTAACCTATGTTTATAACAGTTGGGGTAATAATAAAACGGTAATTACGCCGGCAAGAGTGAAAGTGGTTAGAGCAAAATCAGCTCCAAAAGCAGCGGCTGCACATTAAGATTTCTGAAAAACGGAATTGTGAAAAGTTTAAAAAAATTAAAAGATAATCAAAATGAAAAAATATGTATTTGCAATTGCAATGATGGGATTTGGATTATATGGTTTTAGTCAAAATGCTGTCAAAGGAAAAGGAGTGTATGACAAAGTTTGTATCACCTGTCATCAGGCTACAGGACTGGGAATCCCCGGAGCTTTTCCTCCTTTGGCAAAATCGGATTATTTAAATAAAGATGTAAATCGTGCCATTAGAGGAGTGGTAAAAGGATTAAGCGGACCAATTGTTGTTAATGGTAAAAAATATACTTCAGCAATGCCGGCACAACCCCTGACCGACCAACAACTGGCTGACGCTTTTACTTATGTGTACAGCAGTTGGGGAAATAACAAAACAGTAGTTACCCCTGCAATGGTTAAAGCACAAAGAAAATAAAGTTTAAAAAAATTAAGAATGAGAACCCTGTTACAGAGAAAAATAACCGTATTCATCTTACTGTTAGGAATAGTAACGTCTGTTGGTGCTCAACAAACTCCAATGGTTACCATAAAGAAGGGAAAGTTTGTCCCTCTTTATGGTTCCATTGATAAAAAACCGCTGGAAGTTGCCGCTTTTGAAATGGATGTTTATCCGGTAACGAATGCGCAATTTGTAGTTTTTCTAAAAAAATATCCGGCTTACGGTCGTTCTAAAATAAAAGGAATTTTTGCTGATAAAAGTTATTTGTCCCAATGGGAAAGTGATTTTAATTATGGCAAAAATAATTTAGGGAATGCTCCGGTTACCAATGTTTCCTGGTTTGTAGCCAAAAAATATTGCGAATGTCAGGGGAAAAGGTTGCCTACTATGGACGAATGGGAATATGTAGCCATGGCTGATGAAAAAAGAACTGATGCCCGAAGTCAGGAAAACTATACCAAATACATTTTGTCCTGGTATGAAAAACCTAAAGCTTATGCCAATCCGATAGGGCAAACCTTCCGAAATTACTGGGGCGTTTATGATATGCACGGATTGGTTTGGGAATGGACGTCTGACTTCAACAGTATTTTTCTTTCGGGAGAATCCCGAAAAGATAAGGATACCGATAAGAATTTATTTTGCGGAAGCGGTTCGGTTAACGCCAGCGATTTAATGAATTATGCCGCTTTTATGCGCTATGCTTTCAGAGGAAGTTTGAAAGCAAGGTACACTACGATTAACCTTGGATTTCGTTGCGCCAGAGATATTGCAACTCCTGCGAAATCCATTCAAAAAAGTAAAAAATGAACTCAAAATTTAAAAATAGTAATGTGAAAATTGCAAAAAGGCTACTGTTTTTTTTAGCGGTTTTCAGCGGCATTTTAATGATGCAATCCTGTAATCAAAAAGCTAAAGCGAGTGAAAAAGATACAGTTGTTTCAGATTTGTCCATTTATAATTTGCCTTCCCAATGGACGAATCAAAACGGACAAAATATCGAAATGAAAGATCTAAATGGAAAGGTCTTGGTAATGGTAATGATTTATACTTCCTGTAAGGCCGCCTGTCCGCGTTTGGTTGCTGATATGAGAAATATCGAACAGCGTTTACCTGAAAAAGGTAAGGACAAAGTAAAAATGGTTTTGGTAAGTATAGATACTGAAGTGGACACTCCGGAGCGACTTAAAGCATTTGCCAAAGAAAATAAAATGGATAGCGAGCCATGGGTTTTTCTGCGTTCAACAGAAGAAAATACCAGAGAATTTGCAGCCGTTTTATCGGTTAATTATAAAAAAGTTTCCCCAATGGATTTTTCGCATTCAAATATTATAAGCGTCTTTAATGCCAATGGAGAATTGGTTTATCAGCAGGAAGGTTTGGGCGTGAATTCCGATCCGACTATTGCCAAAATCACTGAAGAAATTCAAAAAATAAACTAAAAATGAAAATATTAAAAATATCAGGCTTTGTTCTTTTGGGAATGTTGAATCTGAAAACTTACGCACAGGAAGTAGAGGCTAATTTGCAAATAAGGCCACGTTACGAATACCGAAATGGTTTTAAAAGTCCTTTGTCAGAGGGAGAAGAAGCAACTTCGTTTGTCTCTCAGCGTTCCCGTTTGAATTTGAATTTTCGTCAGGACAAATTAAAATTGAAATTGGCTTTACAAAATATCCGAACCTGGGGAGATGTCGCTACCACTGCCACAGCTGATAAAAACGGAGTGGCGGTTTTTGAAGCCTGGGCACAATATGAGTTCAATTCCGATTGGTCATCCCGTTTGGGACGTCAGGTGATTTCCTATGATAACCAGCGTATTTTGGGAGAAATCGATTGGGCGCAACAAGGACAAAGTCATGATGCAGCCGTATTTTCTTTCCATCCTAATAAGCATCAGTTGGATTTAGGATTTGCCTTAAATTCTAATGCCGAAAATTTAGTTGCGCCCCAAACGCCTTATACCACTAATTATAAATCGATGCAATATGCCTGGTATCATACGCAATTTGGTAAAATAAGCAGCAGTTTTTTATTGTTGAATACGGGTTATGAATTCGAGAAATCGGTTGGGAATTTAGAGGTTTATTACAAGCAAACTTTTGGGACTTATTGGAGTTTTAAAAATAAAAAATGGGACGCCAATCTGGGTTTGTACGGGCAAACCGGAAAAAGTGCGAATGCTAAAGTGAGCGGCTGGTATGCCGGAGCTAATTTGGGTTATGCTTTAACGAATCGATTTAAAGCAACTTTAGGTTACGAATTTCTTTCCGGAAAAGATCAAACGGACAATAGTACAACTGTTAAATCTTTTAGTCCGCTTTTTGGTACCAATCATGGTTTTAATGGTTTTATGGATTATTTTTATGTGGGAAATCATCAAAATAGTGTGGGATTGCAGGATGCTTTTTTGAAATTAAATTATGCATTCGAGAAATGGCAATTTACAGTAACGCCTCATTTTTTTAGCGCTCCCAATACGGTTTTGGATGTTTCTAATGAAAAAATGGACGCTTATCTGGGAACAGAAATTGATTTTAGTTTGAATTATACTCTTCAAAAAGACATCGCGATTTCGGCCGGATATTCTCAGATGTTTGCGACTCAAACGCTCGAAAGAATTAAAAATGCAAACAATCCCTCTGAAACTAATAATTGGGTTTGGATCATGCTTTCGTTTCAACCAAAAATATTCTCATCCAAATAAAAGGGTATTAATTCTGCTTTAAAAAAGCCTCTGCTTAGAAACGATTTTAGTTTTTAAATAGAGGTTTTTTCTTTTCAGTTCTATTTGTTTTTCTGTTTGTTTGAGATGTAATAAATCTTATATGCCGGCTGACATTTATCATGTTTATAGATAAAGGACTATTTTATCTTTACATCATTATTAATTCAAGGGGTATGAGTAATTTATCACAATCACATCGCATTTTATTTTTGAATACTTTGGCATTTACCATTGGTTTTGCCTGTTGGACTTTGAACGGAGTTTTGGTTACTTATTTGGTAGACAAGGGAATCTTTAACTGGTCTGTTGTTGAAGTGGGATGGTTGTTAGGACTTCCTATTTTATCGGGAGCTATTTTTCGTTTACCAATAGGAATTTTAACCGATAAATATGGTGGGAAAAAAGTATTTGCTACACTATTATTACTTTGTTCTGTTCCGCTTTTTATGTTGCCTTTTGCCAGTTCTTTTTGGGAATTTGCAGTATTGAGTTTTTTCTTTGGATTAATAGGAACCAGTTTTGCGGTTGGAGTAGGCTATACTTCGGTTTGGTATCCTAAAGAATGGCAGGGAAGAGCCTTAGGGATTTTCGGAATGGGAAATGCTGGTGCTGCTGTAACTACGTTTTTTGCACCAACCGTATTAAATATTTTATCAGAAACAGATGCTGAAAATGGCTGGAAAATGCTTCCGGTGATTTATGGAATTGTGTTGGTAGCAATTGGGTTGTTGTTTGTGTTTTTTGCTAAAAATAAAAAAGCAGCAACAGTAGCCCGATCAACTTCGGAGTTATTGGCGCCTTTAAAAAATGTACGTGTTTGGCGATTTGGAGCTTATTATTTCTTAGTCTTTGGCTGTTTTGTGGCTTACTCGCAATGGTTGTTGCCCAATTTTATGAATGTGTATCACACCACTTTAGTAATGGGAGGAATGTTTGCCACGATGTTTAGTTTGCCATCAGGAATTATCAGGGCTTTTGGAGGTTATTTGTCGGATAAATTTGGTGCCAGAGCAGTAATGTATTGGGTTTTGGGGTCTTCAATTGTTATTAGTTTTTTGTTGATGTTTCCTAAAATGGAAATTTTTACATCTGGTCCGGGAGTTTTAGCGGCTAATAATGGAGTGGTTACCCAAATATCCGCTTCTGAAATTAAAGTAGGAGAAAGAACCTATAATGTTAATGCAAAATCAGCAATTAGTTCCTCTGATTCCGATTTTTTACCTGTTCGAAATTCATGGCAGGAAATTGTAGTCAAACAAAATCAGGAAGTCAAAAAGAAAGAACTTTTGGCTGAAGGAATTACTCAGATAAAATTTAATGCCAACATGTGGGTCTATCTTGTATTAGTGGTTTTGATTGGGATTTCCTGGGGAATTGGGAAGGCAGCTGTTTTTAAACATATTCCGGAATACTTCCCTAACGAAGTAGGAGTTGTTGGCGGAATGGTAGGATTAATAGGTGGTTTAGGCGGATTTATAGGGCCAATATTATTTGGTTACTTATTGAATGCAACCGGTTTGTGGACCAGTTCCTGGATATTTATTTTCCTGATTTCTGTAGGTTGTTTATTATGGATGCACCGAACCATTATTAACATTATGAGAGAAAAAATGCCTCAATTTACCAAAGGAATTGAGCGAAACCAATAAAATATAATAATTTAAAAAATAACATTATGGATACTTACTTAGAAAAATTAGGATCAGAGCCTGAAAATGTATCTAACGAAACGCAAACCAATCAAAGTAATACGTGGTTGACCAAGTGGGAGCCTGAGGATGAAACATTTTGGGCAGCAACAGGTAGTAAAATTGCATGGAAAACATTAACAGTAACCACTCTTTCTTTAATCTTGTCATTTGCTTCCTGGTTTATGATGAGTGTTATTGCAGTGAAACTTCCCGGACTTGGTTTTACATTTTCTAAAGATCAGCTTTTTTGGTTAGTGGCTATTCCAGGCTTAGCGGCCGGTTTTTTACGAATTATACATACGTTTATTCTGCCTGTTTTCGGTACAAGGCATGTAGTGACTGTGGCAACTTTACTCAAATTAATTCCAGCAATTGGAATCGGGTTTGCAGTGATGGATACCAGTACTCCATTTTGGGTATTTGTTCTTTTGGCTATTACCACTGGTTTTGGTGGTGGAGATTTTTCATCTTTTATGCCTAGTACAAGTCTGTTTTTTCCAAAAAGATTAAAAGGAACGGCGTTGGGAATTCAGGCCGGTATTGGGAATTTTGGGGTTTCTTTAGCTCAGTTTATTACTCCGATTATTTTGAGTGTTAGTATTTACGGGACCACTTCGGTATTTACAAGTATCGATGCCAAAGAAACACAAAATGTTTTAACAGACTCAACAATTGAAAAGCAAAAAGAAGTTTTTGCCGCTTTGGACGTCAAAACGCAAAATAAAATTTTGGCTACTGTAAAGAAACCGGTTTTAGATTCAGTAACAACTGCCGTAAAATCAGCAGATAATACAGTAGTTTTTGCAGCTTTGCCTTTGAAAGCAAAATCTAAAGCCATAGCTAATGCCAATCCTAAATTAGCTGAAAAAATATTAAACAAAATAAGCCCTCAAAATGAGGCGGTAAATAAAAGGAGTATCTATATTCAATCTGCTGCATTTTGGTACATTGGTTTTCTCTTGGTTTTGGCATTTATGAGTTGGTTTTTTTTAAAAAGTATCCCGATGAAGGCTTCGGTAAAAGAGCAGATGGATATTTTTAAAAACAAACATACCTGGTATTGTACAATTACTTATCTAATGACTTTTGGAACGTTTGCAGGATTATCGGCAGCTTTTCCTTTGATGATAAAATTTTTATATGGTGATTTTCCAAATGCTCCGGATCCGTTAGTGTATGCTTTTTATGGTCCGCTTATTGGTTCTGCCAGCAGAATAGCTTTTGGATTTATTGCAGATAAAGTGGGAGGAGCCATCTTGACAACTATTACAGGTATTGGGATTTTAGCAGGAGCTGTTATTTTAATCACTCAGGGATTAGTATCTCCTAGCAGTATGGATCAGTTTCCGTTATTTGTTGGAGTAATTTTAGCGATGTTCTTTTTTACAGGTATTGGAAATGCGGGTACTTTTAGACAGTTTCCAATTATCTTTTCAGAAAATCAAAGACAGGCAGCAGGTGTTATTGGTTGGACAGCAGCTATTGCAGCTTTTGGTCCTTTCATTTTTTCAAAATTGATTGGGAATAATATTTCAGCAAATGGCTCAGTGATACAATTCTTTACAGGTCTTATTGTATTTACGACAATAGCTACAGTTATTAATTGGTGGTTTTATAACAGAAAAGGTTGCGAAAGACCTAGTTAGTTAAAGAAATACTTAATTTGAAAAAAAAAAAAACAATCTAAGTTGTTGGTTTGTAAAGTAGTATGTTTTCATGGTTAATAGTGAAAAATAAGGGTTTGATAATAAGCGATGATGTTTATTGTTGTAAATTAGTGATTTGTACGTGTTTTATAACATATTTAGTCGTTTTTGTATTTCGAGTAAATACTTAAGTATTTTAACGTATTTTTTACTTATTTTTACTTTCGAAAAATAAAAAGTAGTTTTTAAGCACAAGTGTAATATTGGGAAATAAAATGAAAAACAGAAGCTATAATATAAAAGCGATGCTTATTGCTACGCTGCTTTCCGTTTTAATGGTTGTTTTAGTGTTTTACGGTTCGAGAGAATTGCAAAATTTTGACGCAGCCTTAGTGACGTATTTGTTTGGGACGGTATTTGCTTTTTTTGGGATTGTGTATCGTTATACCGTTTGGTTGCAAAGGCCACCTACGTGGATTTATTTTAAACGGGGAGTAGGATTTTTATTTACCGGTAAAATCTTTTCTCATTTTTGTTTTGCTGTCAAAGAATCCGTTGAAAATATTGCTTTTCAAAAGTTTATATATCCAAGAGGAAAATACCGTTGGCTGGCGCATTTTATGATTGCGGTGGGCTGTACATCGGCATTTTTAATCACGATTCCATTAACTTTTGGCTGGGTACATTTTACAATGGCTCCTAATTCGATTTCGGTTTATGAAGCGCATTTTTTTGGGTTTAAAGTCATGGATTTTGATTTGGATTCCATTATGGCATTCCTGACTTTTCATGCGCTAAACTGGTCTTCTTACATGGTGATTTTCGGTGCGGGATATTATTTAAGAAGACGTTTGACTAATCCGGGTTTGATTGCAACCCAAACTTTCGAAGGCGATTTATTGCCATTGATTCTATTAATTGCAATTTCGGTTACAGGATTAGGATTAACGTATTCTTATGAGTTTATGAAAGGTTTGGCTTTCGACTTTTTGGCCGTTTTGCACGCTGTAACCGTTATTTTATTTCTGATTTGGATTCCGTTTGGGAAGTTTTTTCATATTATCCAGCGTCCGGCGCAAATTGCCGCCCACATTTATCATAAAGTTGGAAAGCAACAGGGAATGGCTGTTTGTGAGCATACAGGAGAAGAATTTACAACAAATTTGCATATTAAAGATTTGAAAAAACTTACTAAAAAATTAGGTTTTGACTTTGACAGAGAAGACGGAACTTCACATTTAGATTTAAGCCCGGAAGGAAAAAGATCCCGATTGGCGCAGGCTCATTTAAGAGCGCGTCAGGATGGAGGGAATTTGTTTGGATAAAATAAAGAAAGATAAAAGCATATAAATATGGCAAAATTACCGGTTTCAGAAGAACATATCGTGGCGCAATTTGGTCCTCATCTTAATTATAGTCCTCAGGAAGGGTATGAAGGAAGAGATGAACCCGATCAACTGGTAAAAACACATTGTTGTTTTTGCGGTATGCAATGTGGAATTCAATTATCAGTTAAAGAAAATAAGGTAGTTGGTTTCGAACCCTGGATGGAATTTCCTTTTAATGAAGGAAGATTGTGTCCAAAAGGGGTACAGCGTTATTTGCAAAATAATCACCCGGACAGGCTTTTGAGTCCATTGAAACGTGTGGAAGGACAAGGTTTTGTGCCAACTTCATGGGATGAAGCGATGACGAAAACCGTCAGAGAAATTCAACGTATTCAAAAAGAATATGGAAATGATGCTTTTGCAATGCTTTCGGGGGTTTCTTTAACCAATGAGAAAAGTTATTTAGTGGGGAAATTTGCCCGTGTAGCCTTAAAAACTAAAAATCTGGATTACAACGGACGTTTGTGTATGGTGAGTGCCGGTGCCGGAAATAAAAAGGCTTTTGGTTTAGACAGGGGTTCCAATAATTATTCGGACTTAGAATATGCTGAGGTAATTATTGTTGCCGGAGCGAATATTAGTGAAACATTTCCAACATTAACCCACTGGATTTGGAAAGCCAGAGACCGTGGAGCAAAATTGATTGTAATAGACCCAAGAATGATTCCATTGGCGAGAACCGCGGATATTCATTTGAATGTGCGTCCGGGAACTGATTCTGCTTTGTATGGAGCGATGTTGAAATATTTGGTGGATCATGATATGCTGGATCATGATTTTATAGATAATCATACTTCCGGATTTCAGGAAACTATTGATTCAGTGAAAGATTATACTTTGGAATGGGCAGAAGAAGTAACAGGAATCCAAAAAGAAAAAATTCAGCAGGCTGCCGAATTATGGGGAAAAGCCAATACCAGTTTCCTGCTTCATGCCCGCGGAATTGAGCATCATTCTAAAGGAGTAGATAATGTTTTAGGTTGTATCAATCTGGTTTTAGCAACAGGAAGAATTGGGAAACCGTATTGCGGTTATGCCACCATTACAGGACAAGGAAACGGACAGGGAGGAAGGGAGCACGGACATAAATGTGACCAATTGCCGGGAAACAGAGATATTGAAAATCCGGAACACCGTAAATACATTTCAGAAGTTTGGGGAATTGATGAGAAAGATTTGCCTGGTAAAGGTTTGTCGGCTTATGAAATTATTGAGGCCATTCACAGAGGAGAAATCAAAGGTTTGTTGTCTATTTGTTTCAATCCGTTGGTTTCTTTACCCAATAGTAATTACGTTCGTGAAGCTTTGGAAAAACTGGAATATTATGTGTGTATTGACTTTTTCTTAAATGAAACGGCTCGTCATGCGGATATCGTTTTAGCGGGCTCTTTACAGGAAGAAGAAGAAGGAACTACTACTTCGGCAGAAGGTCGTGTGATTCGAATTCGTCAGGCGGTAACACCTCCGGGTGATGCCCGAACGGATACTTCGATTATTTTGGAATTAGCCAAACGTTTGGGAGTGCGAACCAAATTTGATTTCGAGAGCAGTGAAGCCATTTTTAATGAATTGCGTGTGGCTTCTAAAGGAGGAACTGCCGATTACAACGGAATTACCTATAAAAAAGTAGAAGACAATATGGGTGTTTTCTGGCCTTGTCCTACCGAAGATCATCCCGGAACACCGCGTTTATGGGAGGACAGAAAGTTTAAAACTCCTGATGGGAAAGCGCATTTTAATCCGGCACCTTATAAACTTCCGGGAGAAGTAACCTGTGTGGATTATCCGGTTATTTTGACCACAGGACGTGTGGTTTCGCAATATTTAAGTGGAACACAAACCCGCAGAATTGGAAAGTTAGTCGATCAGTTTCCGGAACCTTTATTGGAAATTCATCCTGTTTTGGCTCAAAAATACGGAATTAAACAAAGAGAATTAATTCATGTTTCCACCCGAAGAGGAGAAGGAATTTTTCCGGCCAATATTGTGGAAACCATTCGGGAAGACACGGTTTTTATACCGTATCACTGGTCGGGTAAAAAATCGGCAAACCAATTGACCATTGGAACATTAGATCCAATTTCTAAAATTCCGGAATTTAAGGTGTGCGCCTGCCAATTAAAACCACTCGGCGAAATCGCTCCGCCTTCGAAAGAATCGAAAGCTTATGCCAGTGTTTAATTTCTAAAGAATTGATGTAGATGAAATATAGTGGTTTTAATCCCAACGAAGAATTTTTTGTAGATATGCAGCGTTGCATTGGTTGTAAAGCCTGCGAAATGGCTTGTGCCGAATGCGAAACTAACGGTCAGGAACCGATGATTCATGTGAATTATGTAGACAGGGCTTCAACGGTTCAAACTACCGTTCAGGTGTGTATGCACTGTGAAGATCCGGTGTGTGCCAATGTGTGTCCGGCCGATGCGATTTCTAAAGATGAATTTGGAATTGTACATACGGCGAATACCGAAAGATGTATTGGTTGTTCCAATTGTGTGATGGCTTGTCCTTTTGGTGTACCCAAAAAAGAAGAGAACTACGATTTGATGATGAAATGTACCATGTGTTATGACCGAACCAGCGTGGGGAAAAAACCAATGTGCGCAACGGTTTGTCCAAGTGGCGCTTTGTTTTATGGTACAAAAGATGAAATTCAGGAAATGCGTCCAAACAGTACACCTGTAAATACTTTTATTTTTGGAAAAGAGACTGTGAATACCAAAGTGAATATCATGATGCCTAAGGGAAGTAGTGAATTAGTAATTTTTTAGTTTGAAAGTCATGTCAAAAAAAGAAGAAAATTTAAATAAAAACTGGAAGAAAGATTTTCCAATTGAAAAGCAACAGGCTACTAATGTAAGCCGTCGTGATTTTGCAAAATTCCTGACATTAGTTTCCGGTGGTTTGATGGTAGGAAGCGGATTAGTGGCAGCCAAAGCCTATTGGTATCCGAAAGAAGAAGTAGAAGGGGAACATTTTGTATGTAATAAAGCCGATGTGCCATTAGGAGGAACACATGCTTTTGTAGTTCAGGGGAGTACTATTCCTTATATATTGATTCATCTGGAAACCGGTGAGTTTAAAGCCTATGAACAGAAATGTACCCACCTTTCCTGTTCTGTTTTTTACAAGCCGGGAACCGGAATTATTCATTGTCCCTGTCACGAAGGTTCGTTTGACGCACAAACTGGAAATGTATTAGGAGGCCCGCCACCGAGAGCATTGCCAAAATTGGAGGTGTTTTTTAAAGGAGAAGCGGTTTATGTAAAAGCAGCACAACAGGAAAAAGTCAAAGTGATTTAATAAGATAAGGATATGAGTAATTTTAGAAGAAGTCAGAATCAGTCCAATCCGAATAAGTTGAACGCAATTCTTTCGACCTTGATTTTTGTATTGATTTTGAATGTTACTATTCAAATTTGGTTGTTGTATGCCGCATTAAATAATGCTTTGGATAATAATATAGAGATTCTTATTCCGGCTTTTGTAGCTTCATTTGGGTTGTTCTTGGTGTGTATTGTATTGCTTTATTATATGCCTACAGGAAATACTAATACCAGAAAATAATTTTTTTGAGTGATATAAAAGAGTTTTTCTTTTTAGATTGCCCCCAAATAGCGTCTAACTTTTTGGGGGCAGTTCATAAAGTCAATCCCTTTTTTTGTTTGAATAGGTAAATTATTTAACGTGAGTTCGATATAAACT
>LLBY010025943.1_pt3 | contig 13113 bp, 14 predicted proteins | sample 1489401 | NCBI WGS metagenome assembly LLBY01 (sample SAMN04092656, study PRJNA295927) | soil metagenome | biome: Soil prokaryotic community; feature: Bulk soil; isolation source: soil from tomato rhizosphere | host: tomato cultivar Hawaii 7996 | place: South Korea | collected 2011-11-01 | reverse complement strand
ACCACCGAGCCCGAGACCACCGAGACCACCACCCCCGGGACGACCACCCCGCCGACCGCAGTCGACGGGGCCGGTGGCTCGGGGTGCAGCCCGGGCCCCGATCCTGTCCTCCCCGACGGGGAGTGGTTCGGACTTGCCGTGACCACCTCTGCCGGCTCGATCGACTTCGACCTCGCATGCTGGTTCACCGGCGAGGCGGCGGTGGATGCCGCGGCCGCCGACGGCGAGGAGTCGCCACCACCCAACGACTACTACGTGCGCAACGAGAGCGAGACGATCCGACCGGTCCCGGTCACAGCCGATGCGCCGGTCGTCTACTACCCGACGGGGGACCCGACCGGGGAGACAACAGGCAGCTTCGAGGATTGGCGGGGGGTCCTCGAGACCAGGGGCGCGTTCTTCGGAATCTGGCTCGTGACCGAGGATGGTGCGGCGGTATCGATCAGGGAGCAGTGGGTGCCCTGACCGAGGTGCGGCAGCGGGGTGCGGTGACGCTCAGAACCGGCCCTCCCGCTTCCGTCCCAGATGCCCCCAGCGCTCCAAGTCCTCCATGGTGTCGAGGAGGGTCCGGTCCAGGTCTCGGTACTGGAGACCGAGGTCTCTCTTCGCCTTGCTGTTGTCGAATCGCTGACGCCCGCCGAGCGTGGCCTTGAGATAGGAACGGGACCCCGATGGCTGGAAGTTGGCGAAGAACCGCGACAGCGGGACACCGAGGCCACGATCGAGACCCAGGGACGGTAGGCGGTAGCGGTCGCCCCAGCCGTGGGCCCGAAGCAAGTCGATCACCTCGCGCAGAGAACGGGTCCCGGCGGCCACGATGTAACGCCCCTGTGCGGTCGGGCTCTCCATGGCGAGCACATGAGCCATTGCCACATCCCGCACGTCGACGATGGGCCACTCGACGGCGAGCACGCCAGGGATCCGCCCATTGGTGAGCCCGGTGAGGAAGATGTGACTGGTGTTCAGTGAGGGGACCAGGGATGGCCCGATCACGAAGAAGGGGTTGATCACCACCAGGTCGAAGTGAGGGTGACCGGATTCCATCGCGCTCCATGCAGCACGCTCGGCCACGGTCTTCGAGTAGTAGTAGGGGTTGCGGCTCAGGGTGGACTTGGTGTTCCAGTCGTCCTCGGTGAGGACATGTCCGTTGGCCTCGTCGGTGATCGCCGCCACCGAGGAAGTGAGCACGAGACGCTTGACTGTGGGGGTGGCGAGACACGCGTCCAGACACGACAGAGTGCCCTTCACCGCCGGTTCGACGAGGTCACGTTGCGGGTCCGCCACGTCGATCGCGTATGGCGATGCGGTGTGGATGACGTAGTCGCAATTCGTGACAGGGTCGTCGAAGGCGTGGTCCTCCATCAGGTCAGCCCCAACCAGCTCGAGGCGCTCGGCTGCCCCGGTGAGGCCGGTGAGATGCCCTTCGGCCCTGGCCCTCTCCGGGTCGCGGACCGTGCCCCGGACCCGATAGCCCCTCTGCAGCAGCTGGTCGACGATGTGCGAGGCGATGAAACCGGAGGCGCCGGTGACCAGTACAAGGGCGTCCGTGATCGGGCCGGGGCTCACCGGCTCATTCGTGTCGGTGGCGCTCGTCGGCGTCCCGGCCGACTACGAACCAGATGGCATGCACCGGCTCCTCACCGATGTTGAACAGACGGTGCGGCTCGGTGGAGTCGAAGACGATCGAGTCACCCGGGTCGAGGACATAGTCCTCGAAGCCGAGCTGGATCCCCATCCGACCCGAGATGACGTAGCCGTACTCCCGGCCATGGTGGCGCATCAGTGACTCGTCGGGGGTCGAGGCGCCACCCACCTCGTACACCGCATGGAGGAAGTCGACCCCATCCTCGGTCTCCGATGTGAGCTGCTCCCATCGAACCCCCGAAGCGAGGTCGATCACCTGACGCTCCCCGGGATGCACCAGAGGCACCCTGGCTCGGTCGGGCGGGATCTCGTCGACCTCTCCGTCCCGGGTGGAGTGCTCGTCTCCGCGGAGCAGCTTGTCCAATGACAGATCCAGCTCGGTGACGATGGCGTACAGGGTGCCCACCGAGGGCTTGGATAGTCCGCTCTCCAGCTGGGAGATCAGACTCGCGGAGAGACCCAGTCGGCGGGCCAGCTCCCGCTGACTGATCCCGGCTCTCGTCCTCTCATCACGAAGCCTGGCCCCGATTCCGTCGAGCTCTTCGGTCATCTGAACTCACATTGCGACAATTGGCCGACCATCTTCCTCACATCAGGAGCCAACCACCGTCGACGTAGAGGTTGACGCCGTTGACCGAACGATTCTCCAGCAGGAAGACCGTGGCATCGACCACGTCGGCCATGGTGGCGAGGCGCTTGGTTGGTGTGCGTGCGATCACCGCATCCAGGTTCTTGTCTTTCCAGTAGGGGCTGTCCCCGACGATCCCGGGGTGGATGGCGTTGAACCTGATCGGTGCCAGCTCGATGGCAAATGCGACGATCATCGTCGAGACCGCCCCGTTGACCGCGGTGACCGTCGTCGAGCCCGGGTACGGGCGGTCCTTGGCTCGCCCACCGAAGAGCACCACAGAGCTGTCGTCGGAGAGCTGGGGCAGCAGGGTGGAGATGGTCTGGGTGTATCCGACCACCTTCATCGTTGCCAGGTTGGCGGCCCCGACCGGGTCGTAGTCGCGGACCGGGTTCTCGTCACGGTCGATTGCGGAGAGGACGAGCTTGTCCACCGGGCCGATGCCGTCCAGGGCAGAGGGAATGGTCTCGGGCTTTCCCAGGTCGAAGGCGATACTGCTGACACCGTCCCCCAGCTCCGACGCGATCGCCTCACACTTGCCGGGGTCCCGCCCGGTAATGATCACGTCCCGACCCTTTTCCAGGTAGTGCCGGGCCAACTCCCGGCCCAAGCCCCCGGTGCCACCCACGATCAAGACACTGCCATCGGCCATCGGTCTGCTCCTCACTGAAACGCTGACCGATCCTACCCCGGGTGCAGTTGGCACTGTGCAGTGTGACTGAGCACCTCCCGAGGTCGGTATATGCTTTCGCCGTCGGCAGCCATCCGGTGGCGTCGACCGGAGGATCTTGAGCTACGACGTCTGTGTGATCGGTGCCGGCCTCGTAGGTCTCGGCGTGGCCAAGGCTCTGACCGATCGACATCCCGGCATCGGGGTGGTCGTCCTCGACAAAGAACCCGAGGTGGCGGCGCACCAGAGCAGTCACAACAGCGGTGTCGCCCACTCCGGCCTGTACTACCGGCCCGGCTCGCTCAAGTCCGAGCTCTGTGTCAGTGGCCGTCGCAAGATGAAAGAGCTGTGCCGGGCCGAAGGCATCGGCTTCGTCGAGTCGGGCAAGCTGGTCGTCGCCACCCGTCACGAGGAGTTGCCGGCTCTCGAGGAGTTGGAGAGACGAGGCAGGGCCAATGGGCTGGTCGGCCTGGAACGTATGGGACCGGCCGGTATGCGGGACATCGAACCGGAAGCGGCGGGGATCGAGGCTCTCTACGTGCCGGAGGCAGGCGTCGTCGACTTCCCCGGTGTGGCGAGACGTCTCGCCGCCCTGATCGGGGAGCGGGGCGGGGAGGTGATCACCGGGGCCGGGGTCACCGGCATCGACGTTGGAGATGACGGCGTGGTCATTCACCATGGGGAGAAGGCCCTTCGGGCCCGGGTGGCGGTCAACTGCGCCGGTCTCCACTCGGACCGGGTGGCTGCCCTGGCCGGGGTCCGGAGCCAGGTCCGGATCGTGCCCTTTCGCGGGGAGTACTTCACCCTGGTGCCCGAGGCGGCGGCACTGGTTCGAGGTCTGATCTACCCGGTGCCCGATGCCCGTTTCCCGTTCCTCGGAGTCCACTTCACGAGACGCATCGACGGCCACGTCGAGGTCGGGCCCAACGCGGTGCTCGCCCTGGGCCGGGAGCATTACCGGGAGGTGCCTGCGGACTGGCGGGAAGTCCGAGCCATTCTCGGATCCGCCGGTTTTCGCCGGTTGGCCGGGAGGCATTGGCGGACCGGGATCGCCGAGATGGTCCGCTCTCGGTCGCGGTCCCTCTATGCCCGATCCGCCCGTGCCCTGGTCCCGGCAATCCGGACCGAGCATCTGGTCCCCGGGGGCGCCGGGGTCCGCGCACAGGCGATCGCACCCGATGGGCGTCTGGTCGACGACTTCGTGGTCGAGGAGATGGGCCCGACGGTGCACGTGCTCAACGCGCCTTCACCGGCGGCGACGGCGAGCTTGGCCATTGGAGAGCACGTTTCGGAGATCGTCTCCCGAAGGCTGTGAGTTTGGGCCTGGTTCGGGGTGTGTAGTGTCACTAAGCATTAGCCGACAAGGAGTAGCCAATGGCCGATGAGTTCCCGGTAGCCACCAGCCCTGCTCCGGGCGTGATGGCAGTGGACTGGGAGACACGTGTCGACTTCGAAAGGCTCCGGCAGCATCGTCTGGCCCGAACCCGGCAGCTGATGGAACAAGAGGACCTCGGGGCCCTGCTCCTATTCGAGACCTCGAATATCCGCTATGCCACGGCAACCCAGATCGGCTACTGGGCCTTCAACAAAGGCGAGCGATGGGCCCTGATCACCAGGGAAGGTCGTCCCCGGATCTGGGACTTCGGCTCGGCGGCGAAGGCGCATCGTCTCCAACTCCCGCATCTCTACGACACCGAGAACTCGGTGGGCGGCAACACCGGGCTCCAGGGTGCCATCGGCCCCGAGGCCGGGCTCCACTCACGCGCCGCATCGGAGATCAAGGCCGCGCTCGAGTCCGAGGGCTTGGCCGGTGAGCGAGTCGGGGTCGACATGGCGGAGACCGGTGTCTTCCTCGCACTCCAAGCCGCCGGGCTGACCGTGGTCGACGGCCAGCAGGCGATGATGAAGGCCAGGGAGATCAAGAGCCAGGACGAGATCATCCTCCTCACTCAGGCCTGCGCCATGGTCGACGGGGTCTATCAGGACATATTCGAGGCTCTGAAGCCCGGTGTGAGGGAGTCCGACATCGTCGCTCTCGCCCACGCCAGGCTCTTCGAGATGGGCTCGGAGTTCGTGGAGGCGATCAACTCCATCGCAGGGGAGAGATGCAGCCCCCACCCCCATGTCTTCTCCGACCGCCTGATCCGGCCCGGGGACCAGGCCTATTTCGACATCATTCACGCCTTCAACGGCTATCGGACCTGCTACTACCGAACATTCGTCGTGGGACGGGCCACACATGGCCAGCGTGATGCCTTCAAGCAGTCCCGGGAGTGGATGGATGCCGCCATCGATCTGGTCAAGCCGGGCGCCACGACCGATCAGATCGCCAAGATCTGGCCCCGAGCCGAGGAGTTCGGCTTCCAGGACGAGATGGACGCCTTCGGGCTCCAGTTCGGCCACGGTGTCGGGGTGGGTCTCCACGAGCGCCCGATCATCAGCCGGCTCAACTCCCTCGACTCCCCGATCGAGATCCAGGAAGGGATGGTCTTCGCCCTGGAGACCTATGCCCCGGCGGCAGACGGGCGTTCGGCCGCCAGGATCGAGGAAGAGGTGGTGGTGACGGCCGACGGCTGCAAGGTGATCACACTCTTCCCGTGTGAGGAGTTGATGGTCGCCAACGCCTACTGAGACCGATCACCTCGGTAGCCTCGGCTGGTGCAACTCGCCCCTTCGTTACATCGGGTGGGATCGGACCTCGTCAACAGCTATGTGGTCGAAGACGGTGACGCGCTGACGGTGATCGACACCGGTCTCCCCGGCAACTGGCGAGATCTCCTCTCCGAGTTGGACATGATGGGACGATCGCCGGCCGACATCCGAGGAGTGATCCTGACCCATGGTGACACCGACCACATCGGATTCGCCGAACGCCTCCGAGCCGATCACGGTGTGCCGGTGCACGTGCACGCGCTCGACGCCGCCCGGGCCCGAGGTGAGGTGAGGAAGAAGATCTCCTGGGGGAAGGTCAAGATCGGTCCTCTCTCCCGCTTCATCTGGTACTCGGCGAGGAAGGGCGGTCTCCGCATCCCGTTTCTGAGCGAGGTGATCGAGGTGACCGACGGCCAGACACTGGATCTTCCCGGATCGCCGAGGGTGATCCACATTCCGGGTCACACCCCCGGGAGCATCGCAGTGCACGTGGCCGGGGTCGACGCCGTATTCGTGGGCGACGCGATGACGACCCGCGACGTGCTCACCGGATCCACCGGTCCCCAACTCGCGCCGTTCACACTCGACCGCGGGCAGGCGCTGGCGTCGCTGGCCGAAGTCGAGGGGTTGGGAGCGAGATGGGTGCTACCCGGTCATGGCCCGCCCTGGGATGGTGGTGCTGCCGAGGCGGTGAGACGGATCCGCCACACGGCTGCCGCCGGGTGATAGTCGCGCCTGCGGCACCTTTCGGCTAGCCGTGGGTCGGTCTTAGGCTGCCCCGGTGAAGCGTTCGATCCTGACGCTCATCGCCGTGCTCGCCGCGGGATGCACCACGACCCCCGACCAGGTCGGATCCATGCCCTCGTCGCTCCCGGTCACGACCACTGCCACCGAGACCTCGACCACGGCCCCCATCGCCTCATCCACCACGTCTCCCTCCGACGGCACCACCACCTCCGTGCCCGCTGCCACCGATCTCGAGCTCGTCTCCTACCCGGTGCCACCTGGGTCGGGACCTCACGACGTCGCCCCCGCTCTCGACGGTGGAGTCTGGTACACGGCCCAGGGCGCCGGGGAACTGGGCTGGCTGGACCCGGCCACCGGAGAGACCCTTCACACCCCACTCGGTCCGGGGTCGAGACCCCACGGGGTCATCGTCGACGAGTCGGGGACGGCATGGGTCACCGACAGCGGCCTCAACGCAGTCGTCGGCGTCGATCCCGAGACCCGAGAGGTGGAGGTGTTCCCGCTTCCGTCGGAGCGCCCCGACGTCAACCTGAACACCGCGAGCATCGACGGCCACGGAGTCTTGTGGTTCACCGGCCAGAACGGGGTCTACGGAAGCCTCGACCCGGAGACGGGCGAGATGGAGGTCTTCGACGCCCCCGAGGGGCGAGGGCCATACGGGATCACCACCACCCCGGACGGCGTGGTCTACTACGCGTCGCTCGCCGGATCGCACATCGCCAGGATCGAGGACGACGGAACCGCGACGGTCATCGAGCCGCCGACGCCCGAGCAGGGATCACGCCGGGTCTGGTCCGATTCTCGAGGCCAGATCTGGGTCAGCGAGTGGAATTCCGGGAGCCTGAGCCGCTACACGCCGGGCACCCGGAGTTGGACGACATGGCCCCTCCCCGGAGAGGCCCCGCAGGCCTATGCCGTGTTCGTCGACGACCTGGACATGGTCTGGGCCAGCGACTTCGGCTCCAACTCGGTGGTCCGGTTCGACCCGGGGAGTGAGGAGTTCGACTCGTTCCCGATGCCATCCCAGCCGAGCGAGGTTCGCCAGATCCTGGGCCGGCCGGGAGAGGTCTGGCTCCCCGAATCGGCCGCCGACAGCCTGGTCGTGATCCGGGAGCGGTCGTGAGGTTCTCCCGGGGTCGTGTCATGTGGCTCCTCTGTCTCTTGGCCACCGGCGCCCTGGTCGTTGCCCAGGCCGACCCCGCCACAGCTTCCGACACATCCACGCGATGGCACTCGTTCTCGGAGGCAACGGCTTGCGGGCACTCCTACACCCGCACCCCTCAGATGTCGAAGACGGGGGCGATCTCCGAGACCGAGCCGATACTTGGCCCGTTCGGGACCTACTTCGGCAGGTCGGTGAGCCAGGTCAGGTCGCAGCTGGTCGACTGGACCGTGCCCGGCAGCGGGGGAGTGAAGGTGAAAGTGCATCGTGCCGCACTGCCCGCCTTCCTGGAGGTGTCGGCCGGTCTGGCGGCAGAGGCCTCCGCCGGCCGGGTGTATCCGGTGACACGGGTCAGCTCCTTCTACGGTCGCACGATCGGTGGTGCCCACCAGCTATCGCGCCACGCCCTGGGGCTCGCCATCGACATCAACTACCACCTCAACCCGAATCGATCCGACGGGAGGCTGGTCACCAACATGCCTGCCTGGTACGTCCAGGTATGGCGTGACGCCGGGTTCTGCTGGGGCGGGGACTGGGAGGAGACGAAAGACCCGATGCACTTCTCCTGGATCGGGCCCGCGACCACGATCGACGACGCCGACGCCGTCGCGGCCCTGGCTCCGAGGACGGCGGTGAAGACCTTTGGCTCCGCGGCAGTGGCCCACGAGACGGTGTTCGCCCCGGTCCTCGATCGATACGCGTTCGGCATCGCCGACATGACCGGTAACGGGGCGCCCGACGTCGTGGGAGTCCGCAGCCATCCCACCGGGGTGGTGATCGACATCGCCACCGGAGCGCGCTCCTTCGACTCCTGCTCCATCCAGCGCTGGCACATCCCGGAGCCGACCCTGTTCGGAGCCGATCACCAATTGTTCATCGACGTGGACGGCGACTCCCGTCAGGACCTGGTCACGCTGGAAGTGGGCGCCAACGTGAGTGCCCGGGTGGCGACCAGGGCGGGCAGCTTCGACGACCTCGAGACCCGCCCGACGGCTCTGTTGCCCGACATCGCGGCGGTGGCGGGCGCCGACTACGACGGCGATCATCGCAGCGACCTGTGGGCAATCTCCTCCGACGGAACACTGCGGATCTACGGTGGAGACCGGTGGACCGCCCTGCTCCACAGCGCGCCCCTACCGTCGGGCGCACCTATCGCGCTCGGCATCGCCGATCGGGACGGGGGGGACCTTCCCGAGATCTTCGCGCTCCACGAGACCGGCAGAGTCGAGGTGCTCCGATACAGCGGCGGAGTGTGGGGCGGCACCCAGTCGATCCCAATCGATGCCACGGGGATCGTGACTCTGGCGGCCGGGGACTACGACGGGGACGGTCGTGCCGACATCCAAACCCTCGACTCCGCAGGGACGGTCTCGGTCTACCTGGGCAACACCTCGACCGGACGCCCGATCGAGTCGTGGTTCGCGCTCCGCAACCCGGACTGTGACGACCCGGTCCGGCTCGTGTTCGAAGGCAGCTTCTACGACGACGAGATGTCGGTGCATCGAAACGGCATCGAGGCAATGGCGGCAGCCGGGATCACCGCGGGCTGCAACCCTCCCTTCAACGACAAGTTCTGCCCCGAGAGGGTCTTGACCCGCGCCCAGGCGGCGACATTCACCGCCCGTGCCCTCGAGCTGCCCGATCCCGGTCTCGACTTCTTCACCGACGACGACGGTCACGTTCTAGAAGGCGGGGTGAATCGGGTTGCCGGCGCCTCGATAACCATGGGCTGCAACCCGCCCGCCAACACCCGCTTCTGCCCCGACCGCAACATGACTCGTGCCGAGTTCGCCACGTTCCTCGTCCGGGCGCTGGGGCTTCCGGGCTCCGAAGTGGACTTCTTCACCGATGACGACGGGCATGTCCTGGAAGGGGCGATCAACCGTCTGGCGGCCGCCGGCATCACCAAAGGGTGCAATCCACCCGCCAACGATCGTTTCTGCCCTCAGGATCTCCTCACCAGGGCCGAGACGGCGACATTCATGACTCGAGCCGGGCTCACCGGCGGCTAGTTGTCAGGCGGCGTCGTCCTCGATCGAAGCGCCGCGGATCGGCTCGGCGTCACTGGCCCTCGGCCGGGACCTCACGGTGGCGACGAGGGCGACGCCGGTGAGGATGAGTGGCAGGGCGACGAGGATCGGCCCGGTGATCACCTCGCCCCCCACGGTGAGCCCGAGCGCCACTGCCACGACCGGGTTCACGTAGGCGTAGCTGGTGGACAACGCCGGGCGCACGGTTTGCAGTAGGTAGATGTAGGCGGTGAGGCCGACCAGCGAGCCCATGATCGCCAGATAGGCGAGGGCTGCCCACGCCTCAGCCGGTGGCGGGCCCGTGATCCGCTCGCCGAGCAGCGGGCCGAGCGCGGTCATCAGCACGCCGGCGGCCAGCAACTCGATGGCGGTGGTGGTCACCGGGCGGGGAAGATCGAGGCGGGCTCCCCAGATCGAGCCAAAGGCCCAGAGGATCGGGGAGACGACGATGACCACCATTCCCAGCGGGCTCGCCTGGAAGTCGCCCTCCTGGGCGAGGACCAGGACTCCGACGAGACCGACTGCCAGTCCGAGCCACTCCCTGCCTTGCGGCCACTGCCCGAAGAGGCCGGCGATCAGGGCGGCCCACACCGGGACCACGGCCACCGCCGTGGCCGCGATGCCCGATCCCACCCCGAGATCCTCGGCGATCGTGACCAGACCTACGCCTCCCAACAGGAGGATGACTCCCATTCGGCCCGCATTCCAGACTTGAGTCCTGGTCGCCTGGAAGCTGCCCCGTGCCCTGAGGATCAGGTACAGGACCACCCCGGCGGTGAGAAACCGGAATCCGTTCAGCATCAGCGGGGGAAAGCCTTCGAGACCGAACCGGAGAGCGAGATAGGTCGAGCCCCAGATGAAATAGACGGCGAGGAGCGCGCCCACCACCAGCGCCCGGGGTGCATGCTTGATCCTCGTCGAGTTGGCGGTACTGCTCATGGTGGTTTGGCTGTAGCTGGCTATGCTTGGTACGTGCCTTACAGGTTAGACCGACCGCAGTAAGGGTCCAAATGGATTTCTCGCATTACAGCGACCAACCGGTGCAGATGGCCGTCGACCTCGTCAACACTTTCGACGTGCTCCAGGGCAAGGACAAACTGGGCTCTCCACAGGATGTCGCCTCCTTCGTCGAGAGTCACGGGGAGGACTGGCAACCTCGGGGATGGAAGGCCGACGAGAGGGATCTCGAAGAGATCAGAGCGCTCCGCACCCGTCTTCGTCGAGTGTTCGAGTCATCCGACGAGGCAGCGGCTGCTGCCGTGCTGAACGAGATACTGTCCGATGTCGGGGCGGTGCCCCGAGTCAGCGTTCACGGTCCCGGCCCTCATCTCCACTTCGAGTCCGCGGACGACCGGCTCCCCAGATACCTGGGGGCGGTGACGGCAATGGGCCTCACCGCGGCGCTCGTCGAGGGCGGGTTCGGGCGTTTCGGGATTTGCCAGTCCTCGTCTTGTGACGACGTTTTCGTAGACACCTCGCGGAACAAATCCCGCCTCCACTGCTCCGACACCTGCACCACCCGGGAGAATGTCGCCGCCCATCGCGCTCGGCGGCGGGATATCGGCTGATCGACCTTCGCCAGGCATCGTCGCTCTCGTTGCGCGAGAGTGGTGTGATGAAGGCGGAGCGTCTGACTGAGCCCGGTGCCGTCCTCGGCGAGGGCCCGGTCTGGGACTCGGGCACGGGGACTCTGCTCTGGGTCGACATCATCGGGCAGCGGGTCCATCGCACCCTTCCCGGCACCGGGTTGACCGAGACGATCGAGACCCCGAGTGCGGTGGGAGCGATCGCCCTGGATCGAGACGGCGGTCTGGTCGCCTCTCTTGTCGACGGTGTCTATCGCCACCGCGGTGCCGGATGGTCACCGGTGGCGGCCATCGAGGCGAACATGCCCGAGAATCGCGCCAACGAGTCGAAGTGCGATCCCTTCGGCAACTACCTCGTGGGCACGATGCCCTGGACGGGTGACCGGCCCGTCGGCGCCCTCTATCGCCTGTACCCCGATCACACCGTGCACAGACTCCGGACCGGGCTGACCATCGCCAACGGGTTGGCGTGGTGGGACGAGGTGATGTGGCACATCGACACGCCGACGAGCCAGATCGTGGGGTTCAGGTACAGCCCGTCTCTCGATCTCGGAGAGAGGGCGGGTGTCATCAACGTCGCCGGGCCGGGCCAGCCGGACGGGATGTGTGTCGACGCCGAAGGATTGCTCTGGGTGGCGATGTGGGGTGCGGGAGTGGTCCGTCGCTACACCCGTGAGGGGAGACCGATCGCGGAGATCGAGGTTCCGGCGACCCAGGTCAGTTCTTGTGCCTTCGGCGGGGACGACCTCTCGCTTCTCTTCATCACCACTGCCACCGAGAACCTGCCCGACCCCGCGGCCGAGCCCGAAGCGGGCGCCGTGTTCGTGGTGGGAACCGACACCAGAGGTCTCGAGCCCGATCGCTTCGCCGGATGAGCGGCTTGGCTGTCTCTGCTCGGATTAGCTTGAGGGTATGAAGCTCATTCTCCGGCTTGCGATCACGATGCTCGGGGTCTGGATCGCGTTTTCCATCGTCCCCGGTCTCGACTTCGAGGGCCCGTTCTGGAAACTGGTGGTGGTGGCGCTGCTCGTCGCCCTGGTCAATGCAATCGTGAAGCCGCTGATGAACCTGTTCAGCCTGCCGATCGTCATCCTCACCCTCGGGCTCTTCCTACTGATCACCAACGCCCTCGCCCTGCAATTGGTGATCTGGCTGTCGGCACCGGAGCGACTCGACCTCGGGATCACATCAACCGGCTTCTTCTGGGCCACCTTCCTCGGCGCCCTGGTGATCAGCGTGGTCCGCTTCATCGCCGAGCGCGTGGTGAACGCCGACTGAGGGCCAGGCTGGGAGGATTCCTAATGCAGGGCGTCACGGATATGTGACACCGTGCATGAGGTTTCTCTCAATCCTGCCAGGAGCGGACCCGGTCGAGTTGGATCCGGATCAGGACCGGGTACTCGGCGGCGAATTCGGGCGGGGTCCATCCGAGCCGGGTGATCTCACCTTCGTACTTCGCCAGATATTCCGGGTCTTCATGGGCCGGGGAGGGCGAGCGGTCGACGGTGGCCGTGCCCTCGAAGGTGGCGATGCGGTCGCCTTGGGCGTCCCCACGGAGGTTGAACGACACCTGGGGGTTGGCGGAGAGGTTGTCGAGCTTGCGGGCATGCGCCTGGCTGTAGACGAGCAACTCCTGCCCCCTGCGCAGGAACCAGACCACCGAGGTCTGGGGTCGGCCGGTCTTGGTCACGGTGGTGAGCCAGGCGACGAGCTCGGTGTCGAGCTCGGCCGCGACTTCAGGACGGGTGTCGAACATGAGGCGACGCTAGCCGGTCGGGGGTGGGACACAGGATGCCGATCGTCCCGATCCGGCGGTCTCCACGGAGGTGGCATTCCCGATGCACGGCGTCACGCATCCGTGACGCCCTGCATTAGGAAGCCGGTCTCACTTCTTCTTCTTGGCCAGGTCTCCGAGGATCTGCTGGGAGGCGAAACGACCCGGGGCCCCCATCACACAGCCGCCGGGGTGAGTGCCCGAGCCGCACTGGTAGTAG
>LLBY010010127.1_pt3 | contig 13131 bp, 11 predicted proteins | sample 1489401 | NCBI WGS metagenome assembly LLBY01 (sample SAMN04092656, study PRJNA295927) | soil metagenome | biome: Soil prokaryotic community; feature: Bulk soil; isolation source: soil from tomato rhizosphere | host: tomato cultivar Hawaii 7996 | place: South Korea | collected 2011-11-01 | reverse complement strand
TTAATCGAGGTTATTAAGATTAGAGATGTTGTTTGGTTGAACCCAGGTGGTAATGATCATCATTACAACAAAGGGTATTTGATCAGTTGCTAAGATGGTATTCTGATAATACATACGATTTGAGCTAAACAATAACCTATTTGGGTTCACGGTAACTCAATATATCAAGTATATTTAGGCAACTTTACATAAATTTTGCAATTAAATTGCCAATTTAAATAAAAATTACAAAGGAATTGCGCATATACATATATTGAGTAATACTAGTAATAGTTGAAAGAGTCACCACAATAATGGCTTTGCGTAAAGTCAAACATTCAGAGTTTTGGAGTAATTCTTTATCAGAACTAGAACATAAACTTCAAACATCACCAAAAAAGGGTTTGACATCTCAAGATGCAGAAAGTCGATTATTGTTTTATGGAAAGAATTCTGTGAAGAAGCATAAAAAAAGCCACAATCTATTATCATTGTGGGTCTCTCAATTCAAAAGCCCGATTATTATAATTTTTATATTTACGTCAGTATTATCATTTTTTCTAGGTCAGCCAGAAGATGCATTATTGATCATTGTAATCGTGATTGTAAGCGGATTTTTGGGGTTTTGGCAAGAGAGAGGAGCACTTTATGCCATATATAAATTGCAAGATTTGGTACAGTCAAAAACTACCGTTATACGTGACGGAAGTAATGTAATAACACCTTCAGAAAAAATAGTCCCAGGAGATATAATTATTCTCAAGTCTGGAGACAATATACCCGCTGATTCTATCGTAATTGAATCAAGGGATCTATTTGTAAACGAGGCTACATTGACTGGCGAAAGTTACCCGGTAGAAAAAATCTCTGGTGTTCTCCATAAAGATATACCTTTAAAAGAAAGATCAAATTCTGTTTTTATGGGTACTTTTGTGGTAAGCGGTACTGCAAAGGTAATGGTCGTCAAAACGGGATTTCATACAGAATTGGGCAGAATTTCAAACAAATTAAAGCACAAGAATCCTGAGACAGATTTCGAACATGGTGTAAGAAAATTTGGATACTTTCTTATGGAAATAACCCTGATTTTGGTAATTTCAATCCTAATAATAAATGTTTATTTTGAAAGACCGGTTCTAGAGTCCTTTTTATTTTCCTTGGCTTTAGCAATTGGACTAGCACCACAACTTTTACCAGCAATTATTAGTGTCAACCTTGCACATGGTGCAAAAAGAATGGCTAATGAAAAGGTGATTGTCAAAAGACTTGCAGCAATAGAAAATCTTGGGAGTATGAATATACTATGTTCTGATAAAACAGGGACACTAACTGTTGGTGAAGTAAAATTAAAGTCTGCAATCGATGTTGGTGGAAATGAAGACAATAAGGTTCTGTTATATTCGTATCTTAATTCTAAATTTGAAACAGGATTTACAAATCCGATAGATAAGGCTATCAGAGATTTTTGCACTGACAAATTCGATTTAAAAGACTACCAGAAGGTTGATGAAATTCCCTATGATTTTATACGTAAGAGACTTACCATTCTAGTTTCCATTACAAATAATCATTCAGATATTAAACTAACATGCTCCGATCATCCCAATCGTACTACAACTTTTGTAATGATCACTAAAGGAGCACTTTATAATATTCTTGATAGTTGTTCAAAAGCAGAAATTTATGGTAAAATCGTCGACATATCAAAAGTAAAACAGGACATTCTTCGTAGGTATGAAGAACTAGGAAAACAAGGATTTAGAGTTCTAGGATTATGCTACAAGAATATAATAGATGATAATAAAATGTTAGAAGCACCAAATATACGTATAGACAAGAAAGATGAAACACAAATGACCTTGTTGGGTTTTCTTGTATTCTTTGATCCCATTAAACCGGATTTATTAGAGTCTATATCTAGTTTACGTAAATTAGGTATTTCGGTCAAGATAATCAGTGGAGATAACAAATATGTTGTTTCAAGTTTAGGTAAACAAATTGGCATGCCAATTAATACTACTGCGAGTACTGATTTTGATACTGCTATTCTTACTGGACCAGAATTACATTCTATGAGACCGGACGCGCTAGTTACTAAAGTCAAGTATGTAGATGTTTTTGCAGAAATAGAGCCGAATCAGAAAGAACAGATAATATTGGCATTGAGAAAATCTGAAGGCAATGTAGTCGGATATATAGGAGACGGAATTAACGATGCTTCGGCGATTCATGCAGCCGATGTCGGGATATCTGTTGATAACGCTCCTGACGTTACCAAAGAGGCTTCTGATTTTGTACTTTTAGAAAAGGATCTTGGCGTATTAGCAGATGGTGTTAGTGAAGGAAGACGAACTTTTGCGAACACAATGAAATATGTATTCATGGCTACTAGTGCTAATTTTGGTAATATGTTTAGTATGGCAGGAGCATCAATTTTCTTGTCGTTTCTTCCTTTGTTGCCAAAACAGATTTTACTTATGAATCTGTTAACCGATATTCCAGAAATGGCAATATCTACAGATAAAGTTGATAAAGAAATCATCGAAAAGCCGAGACGATGGAATATCAAGTTTATCAGAAAATTTATGTTAGTTTTTGGTTTACTTAGCGCTGTATTTGATTTTATCACTTTTGGGATTCTTATTTTTATATTGAATCCTTCAACTACAGAACAGTTTCGAACAACCTGGTTTATAGAGTCGATAATCTCTGCGTGTTTAATAGTACTGATCGTACGAACTTCAAGACCTATTTTTAAGAGCAAACCAAGCAAATATTTGATATTATCCACGTTGGCCATGATTATCATAGTAACAATTCTGCCGTTTACCGCTGTTGGAAAGATCTTTGGTTTATCTGAAATCCCGATTTTTTATATTGGGATAGTGGGATTAATTGTTTTAACGTATTTAATTTCGGCTGAGGGAATAAAAAGAATATATTATAAATTAGTAGATCAGGAAGGTTTTTAGCAGGAACAATTGTAAAGAGCGAATTCTCATTATATCATTCACATATGACGCTTATGACTTGTGATTCCTTTTTGTCCATCATCATTACAACATCATTAAAGCCTAACTTTACAGAGATGGTAACTTTGTTTAGTGGTTGTTGATTTTTCCATTATATTTTTCAATTTTTTCCCGGCCAATTTTTGAACTGAAATCGATTCGGTTTCGGTCGAAATTGTGTGAATTTTCTCAGGAGTTTGCAACATGTTACAGAGAAAGCAAGGGAAAATTCAGATTCCTTCAAAAGCGAATGCAGTGTTATATTATAACAGACTAATAAGACCAGGAAATTGAGATACTGTTGTAAGGTACTCTAATTTTGCTTGCAAAATTCTCAATAATTGAAACTCAAAAAAGAGAAGTAAATGGTGAATACAATCATAGGAAAGAAAGACCAAATATAGTCGCTCTATTTAACTCTATATTTAAAGACCATTTAAATATTGACTTGTGTCGGTCATTATAGATCGGAACAAAAATGAATTTTAGTAATTGGATAAAAAATATCTGTAATAAGTTGAAAAAGGATAACAATATTGATAACCCTTCATCATCAAGAACTACAAGTGACACAAATAAATCGATAAATGGATAATGATGATATGTAAGTCTAGAAATTCATGGATACAATAGCATTAAGCCATAGCATGTCGTATTTCTTGTGTTGACTAAACCAAATATCCAATCATAAAACCCCGTGATTTAATATTTGGTTCTCAATATTACTTGTAATACATAAGGAACGCAGAAATAACAAGTCCCACAAGGGTTTGATTCTATGAAGAATAAAATCATATCAGCATATTGCAATGGAATCGAATAATTAATAGCATATTTCAAATTTCTTTGATGTAAAATTTATCTAGTCATTCTGATAGGGAGAAAGTACTAAAAAATCTTTGAGACAATATAAAAATAGGTTCAACGGAATATACACATTACTTTATCGTTCCCATTTTGTCGCACCAAAACAACAAGATGGATTTCCATTGGCTTCATAACCAGTTTCATTGATTTTCTGTAAGAGGGTATCGGATTCTATAGATAAAGTCAGGGTCCCATGATATTTGTTCGATCCTTTAGGTATATCAGCATATTCAGCTATTATCGTCCCATTATTTTTGTGAAAGTATCCTTTTAATACGTTGGAAAAAGTCTTTCCATCATCCGAGCCACTAATACCGAGCCACCATACATCATTGCCTATGTTTCTTATATAATAGATCCCGCCATCATCAGCTTTCCAAGTACCTGTTAAATTAATATTGAACGGGGGTTGAGCTGAAGCAGATTCAAGTGACATTTTAGGCAGATCCATAACTAATATAGTCATTCCAACAGCTAACAAGATCAAAATCGAGATTAGGCTACTTTGAGAACAATTTTTGTTTAAATGATTCATTATCTACAGCATTTTAGTTTCATATTTAAAATTTTAGAAACAAAGGGTAGAATCGAGCATTTCATCAGTTGGTTAGAACGAAATTAAGTATAATATGATTTTGGGTCTGATGGGATTAAGTTCTGTACGGTATAAGGGTTCGGTTCATTTGACTGGTATTGTATTAATTATTTAGATGTGATTGGAGGTGCAAGTCCGGAGGGATGTAATTCAAGAATGAATGAAATCTTTCAAATTTTATTATGATTTTTTGCAAATTTATTATTCTATCAATCCCCAGAGGTTGGGAAGTCTCAACTTTTGTCTAATACAAGGTTAGGTAAAAATCATATTATTTACAGGGGCTAAATCTATTCTCGACATATATATCGAATCTCTTCACGTTCAATGAATGACAGATAATAGTGTCTCTTTAGATTTAAAATATTCATCATAATCTAAAAAATCTGAATTCGTTGGATTACATGACATGATTGATGAACTTCCTTAAGGTTTTGGAATTTATTTAATTAGAAATTCTATACAACATAGAATCTATACACATAATACCAAAATTTTCAGTTTACCGATACCTTCTATTCAGTGTTTAGATTATCTATATAAGAAAGATCGGCGGTACAATTTTTGTTTGAATGTTAAAGGAAACATATGAAATTTTCAAGTAAAGTTTGTAAGTTGTAAGAATATTCTATTCTATATCTATTTATTGAATGCTCTTTTTTTAATAGCTAAATGTTAACTGAAGCATTGACCATTGCTTTTATAATAGGAACCTGTGGATTAATAGCATGGTTTGCCAAGAATAAATTTCAACCCGAAATTGAAGAAGATATAAAAAAGAGAGAACAAAAAGTTAATCAACAATTCCCTAAAGTAAAAAGGCTATAGTATTTTATATTATTCTGTTTTTATCAGATTGATTCGTTCGATATACTCGCTATGTCAGACATCTGAAAATGAGATCGGTCAGTAAGTGTTTTTACTATAATTTGATATAAACCATTCATTATTGGATTAATAATACCCCAAGAGAGGAGGGATCCCAAATATTAGTTACAGAATGATTAATTAAATATCCTCGTAAAAACTAACTCGATAAAAGATTTTTAATCCATTGTTAAAACTTTTTTGGCCATGTTTAATTTCTCAAATATCTCCTTGATGAAAATGTCTGCGAATTTATCAAACTCCGTGATCCCAAATCTCATTTTATAATCCTCTTTTCGCTTTTTAAATTCCTCTTCTAGCCATAAAAAGTCCGATTCTTTAAGTTTAATGATATATCGGCTAGTCCTAGATTTGGATTCAAACATATTCATCATAAATATGCCTGCAAACTGTGTAAAGTTTCTTGACCTGTATTTTTTCATATACTCTTCTTTGTAAATCTCATAGTTTTCTCTTAACCATGTTCTTACATCAAGCCTAATAGTTAATGAAACATAGCCTCCGGATAAGTCCAACTTCATGTTATGAGTTTCAACAGAATATTGCCCCCTTTTTATCTCGTTCATCATCATAATAAGGGCACTAGGAAGAAACATTCCGGGATAATGTTCATCAGTGCAATTTTGTAATTTAGTTAAAACTGATGGTTTTAGACCGATGGTTGCATATCCCTTCGTAGGCATCACCTTAGTATTTTCGCTTATACTTATTAATTTATTTGAAAACATTTGAAAGAAATGAGTAACGGGAGATTAGGTTTTAGGAGGAATGTAACCTTTCAAGTCCTCTCCGTTAACAACGTCCTCTTCTGGCGGCACATACTCAATTACTCCATGGCGTTTGGATCCGGGATATTTCTTTTGGGTAAGCAGTGCAACAGCTATGAACACTCCAAATGAAGCAATCGGCGGTATAAGTGTATCAAATCCCGCATACTGTACAGGGGTAATAAAGTACATCACTAATCTTAGAGCGGAGCCGAATATTAAAGAGGCCAATGCTGCAGGAAGATTAGATTTTTTCCAAAACAATCCCAATGTTAGAGGCGCCCAGGCTCCTGCAAAAACAATGTCAAATGCAAGTATTAGATAAACCCCAGGCCGAGGGATTGTTGACCCCAACATGAGCCCCGCCAACATAATCGGTATCGTGATACATCTAGTTGTAATAAGCAACTTCTTATCCTCTAGTCCGGTTTTTTTCAACCATGATCTTAAAATGTCTCTTTGTATCAGATTCCGCGCTATTACACTGGATATAGCTAACAATCCACCGTTAGATGTAGACATCGAAGCCCCCAGAACTCCCATCAATAGAGCAGCTCCTATAGGAAAAGGCAACAAATGTATTGCCATCAATGGATAAACGGTGTACGGATCCTCAACGTTGGGTAATAGATATAATGCAATTATTCCCATCATACCAACAGGTACTATAACAGAGATCGTTAAAGTGGCTCCCATAAGTGCACCCCTTCGTGCAGTCTTTCCATCCCTCGCCGAAAAGACTCTTTCCATAAAGTCTAAAGCCACCACATCACCCAATCCTAACGCTAGAATGCCTGCCCAGTTAACAATAGCACCCTTGTCCGGATCAGTTAGCCCACTTAAATCTAGGTAATCTGAAGGAGTCGATGCCAGGATAGTTCCGAAATCTACGCCGCCAAAACCTAATGCAAAGAACAAGAATGCCGCCCAAAAAGACCCAATTGTGAGATATACTTGAAAAATATCGGTATATGCTGAGGAGAATAGACCGCCTGCAAATGTATAAACTAAAACGGCAGAAGACACTATCAGCATTGCCCAAAAGAGTGGTATTTGCAAGACAGTCGATAATATAAAACCACCTGCTGCAAAGTTTCCTGCTACAAGAACGATAAAACTTAAGGATAGCAATATAGAGCTAATTCCTTCCGCTCCTACACCATATCTTCTATAGTAGAAATCAGGGAGAGTGAGCATCGACATCTTGTTCAGTTTTTTTCCGTAAACGGTACCTGTCAATATTAGGCACATTGCTAAGCCGATTGGTATTACCGCTCCAGCCCAAAAACCAAATTCATATACAAGCGCCACGTTACCAAGGGAGGAATTACCATCTATTGATTGGGCCGAAAGCATCGTTCCTACAAATAATAGTGGCAAGCTTTTCCCTGCGACCATATATCTTTTACTGCTTTTTTTGACCAATAAAGAAGTTAAAATACCAACAGTCAATACTAGGCCCATAAATGAAAGCACAGCTATTCCATAACCATCAATTACAACCATTTCCCATTTATATAATTAGTAAATATATAAATATTATTACAATTCATAGAACAGGTAAATCATAAGATACTGTAATTCAAAATCCTTACACTTCTATTATGAATTATCTAATTATTTAGATCTAATTTTGATAACTACTTTGGAATTTTCGCATCCTTTTATATCATACCGTCTAGACGTAATATACCTGAAAATGTTGATTCTGATAAAATTGTGTTCAAATAATTCGGTTGTCGAACTCTCTTCGAAACGTAGTTTACTTAACAATATTTAATTAGCTATTTGAATTAGTAAATATTGATATATTATGGGAATGGAATTTTATGGCGACTCATATAAGGGAAATGATGAACCTATTTTTGTTGGCATACCTACATTTCTTAAATTACCTTACATAAAAAAATATGAAGAATTAAAAAAGGTGAACCCAGATATTGCAATTGTAGGGGAGCCCTTTGATTTTGGGACCACAATTAGGCCTGGAACCCGTTATGGTCCCCGTGCTATAAGAGCTGCATCAACAGTTCCTTCTCCACCATATGAGCATTTTAATATCGAAACTGGTGTCGATCCATTCGGAATTTTTAAGGCTGTTGATTATGGTGATGTAAATATTTCACCTGGAGATGTTATCGAATCCCATAGAAGAATGACAAATAAAGTAAAAGAAATTCTTGATATTGATGCAATCCCTATCATACTGGGAGGAGACCATTCTGTTACTTTTGCAAATGTCCGTGCTCTATCAAAGAAGTATAAAAATATAGGAATGATACATATAGACTGTCATGCCGATTGCGCTCCACAGGGCTTGTGTGGATTCAAATACGATCATGGGGCCCATATAAGAAGAATTATGGAACTTGGGTGCCTTAAAGGAAAGAATTACACCTTGATTGGGCCACGGGGTTATTGGCCGGGTCCTGATCTTTACAAGTGGATGGCAGACCAGGACTTTCAATGGTTTACAATGCTGGATGTTGAAGAGCTTGGTATAGATCAAATCGCCAAAGAGGCTGCCGATAGGGCTAATGATAATGTGGATGCAGTCTATGTTAGTTGGGATATTGATACATTTGACCCCGCATATGCTCCTGGAACCGGTGAACCAGAGCCAAATGGATTGACCTCTAGAGAGGGAATGAGATTAATGAGATTGCTGTCTACATCCTTCGATCCTGATAGATTTGCTTTTGATTTGGTTGAAGTTTCTCCTACATATGATGTAAGCGATGTTAATTCATACAATGGAGGTATAACCTCGGGACTAGCAAATAGATTAATAGTCGAATTAATGGCAGGTTTATCATTAACTAAAAGAGGGGAAACCGAAGGAAGACCGGTACGACCTAAATTTTACAGAGGTAAGGGACATACATATGATTTTGGTAATGGTCCAAAAGCAAAGATACCAAAGAGGGACTAATGATCAGAATAAAAGTAAGTTGTATTGGAATAATGCCACCAACTCAAAAATATTTTTTTTTAGCTGATAACATAGATGAAATTATTTTTTATAATACCTATGAAAAGATCAGAACAAAGGTTAACCATGGATTAAGAGTTAACCTCGATGAATCGATCTGGCTGTACTGTGGATATATTATAAAAGAAATAAGACTCGGGAAGAATTTAAGTCAAATAAAGGAAAAGATATCAAAACTATTGTCTCATGATGGAGTGATGATTGGTGTTCCTGAAATTATGAAAAAAAACAACTTTGAAATTACAATAGGAAAAAAACAGTTTCACTTTGATATAGAAAATCTGATTTACTACTGCAGTGACTCAACAACGACTTCATGTAATTTAATTTAGACCGATAAGGCATTCAAAACGAAGATAAAATATCGCGGCAATAGGGGGGGACTATCATCTTTCGTCTTCCTAGTTAAAAATTTTTGTAGAAAATCTGCTCTTTCTCTATCTAGTGGGATATAAACAATTAGCTAGTTGAATTTTAAAAATAGTTAATAATAGTGATGATTTGGTCGCTGTTGTTTTCCCAGTTTATCAAAATAATGATCATGTTTCTCATTTCCGCCTTCATGGGAATGTACTGTTCCATCTTCGTGAGTATGTGTATTCATCAAAGGTTTTTTTATGATGATGTCGTCTATGTTTACTAGCAATCTACTTACTTCTGTGGCAGTAATCAATATCTGTTCTTTAACAACGGTGGGCTCTATTAATTCCCAATCCAGTTCGCAAATATTTCTTTTGTTGGTATCTATTCCAAACCACTTTATTTTCTCATCAACAATCTCTTTAGATAAGTTATGTCTTAATTTTATGAGGGAATCAATCACATTCATGCCTGAATTTCTAGCTAATGTCAATGGGATTTCTTCAATGGCATCGGCAAATTTTGTTAACGCTATTTGCTCTCCGCCGGAAATACTGTGAGCCTTTTTCCTTATGTAATGGGCTAAAATCGCCTCGCATGATCCACCTCCTATTACAATTGACGGATTTTGAATGAATCTTTTAGCCATTGTAATACCCCTAACAATCGCTCTATGGTATTCATCCAAAATCATTTTTGAATTTGCTCGTATCAATATTGTGACTGCCTTTGGAGAATTACATTTTTCAACAAATACCATCTTGTCGTCATTAACCTTCTTTTCGTACACCTTTCCTGAAAATCCAAGATTCCCTTTGATGTCTTTTACATTTAGTTCTTTTATTATCTTGCCTCCAGTGGCTTTCTCTAACCAATGCAAATCATTTTCCTTTACTCTCCTAACGGAGATTATCCCTGCTTTCGACAAAAGATCCTGGGCAAATAGTCCTATTCCCTTCCTACTAAATACTACATCGACACCACAATCGACTATATTTTGTAGTTTCTCTTTAATTATGTTATTTTCCTCTACGTAAAAAAGACCCATATTTTTCGGATTCTTGATAGACAATATGGCATCTGTCCTTGTTCTCTTGGGTTCTAAATCATCATCTAACAAAAGTATAGCTGCATTCTCCTTAACTCTTGGCATGTTACCATTATCTATTGTTTTATCAATCAGAATTCCATCAATTAGTCGACTCTCATCAACATTGCCTAATTTTTCTTCAATCTTTATACTATCAATGTCCAATGTATTGCCGTTGTTCATATACACCGTATTGATTGCATCAAAAACTAGATCGGCGATGCTCCTTTCTTTGGATTGATCTGACGGAAAAGACAGAATTTTTGTTCCAAACGCATTGGTTAGTACTTTTTGAACAAAACTCATATCAAATTTTCTTATATTCTTTGAAATTTTATTTAATGCCTCTAAGGAGTACTGTAATCCTAATGAATATCCATTGGATATTGTTGCAGGATACAAATTTGAAGATAGCATTTCTTCAGCTTTTTCCAATAAGACTGCAGAAATTATTGCCACCGATAAAGTTCCGTCACCAACCTCATTATCCACGGTATTGGCCGCATCTATCAGCACTTTGGCTGCAGGATGCTGAACATCAATTTTTCGTAAAAAAGCCGCACCATCCTTAGTAAAAGTTGCTTCGCCGATAATATCTATGTAAATCTTTTCATTCCCTTGAGGACCAAAGGATCTCTCAATTATACCTTTGATCAGCCTCGCTGCATGAATATTGAACTTTCTTACGTCCTTTCCATTTGTCCTGCGGTCATCATTGCTTAGTAACTCAAGATTTGACACGATTCTGGTATTATTTTGGTAGTTTATATATGGTAATGTGAAAGAAGTATTTTACACAAAATTAGAATTTGTTCTTAAATAATTAATGTAATCTACGTATCATATTCCATGTTCAGATATGTAAATTCCATTTATTTACAATACTTTTTTATAGTTATTATTTAATAATTCCATAATGGCAGTTGTGTCAACTGAAAAAGAAATTGAGGACGCTTCAAAAAAAGCATTAAACGCACTTTTCGGTTCTTCGGTCCAGAGTATCAAGATACGTGAAGTTTTTCCATATTCTGCGGATCAGATAATTACTCACAGCGATGATATGGATACTGAATCCCAGTCAAGAGATGGATGGGATGTCCAGGTGACCTTTATGCTAGACAATCTACAATACACTGTTGATCTGATAATACAGGAAAAAGACGGCCAAGTAATCTATTCTAGGCTTATAGACAAAATGGCCCCATTGTAAATAGTTATGCTCTTTAAAAACATTTTAATGCCGTTTGACGGTTCTGAAGCCTCTGCTAAGGCAACCGAATATGCTATTTATATAAGTGGACTCGAAAATTCATCCATTACTTTCATCCATATTTTGGATAATATTAAGCAAGGAGGGGCAATTGGATTACGTGCACGATATGGTGATACCAAACTGATCAACGGATTTGAGAATGCAAGAAGAAAAAATGCTTTAAAATGGATAGAACCTATTCAAGAAAGGGCTACTGCAAAGGGAATTAAAAATAACGTAGAAATTTTGGAGGATAAAAAAAATTCCAAGATTGAAACTATAGTCGATTTCATTGAGAATAATGAAGTTGATTTGGTTGTCATTGGATCACGTGGTTTATCTCGTTTTAAACAGATGCTCGTTGGAAGTATTGCTTCAGGAATAATCAGCCATTCAAAATGTCCTGTTTTGGTAATAAGATGAACCTACCTGCTTTTCTTTAGATATTCTGAAAGTATTTTCTTTACAAAGTCGTTTATATCATAGCCATTTTCTTTGGCCTTTTCTTCAAGGTCTTTCCACATTCTCTTATCGATGTCCTTTGAGGGATTAAACACTAGTCGGACGGTTAAGAGCCCTTTGGGTGCTCCTCTCTTGATTCCAAACTTTACCATTTCCTCAGATAAAGAGTTGGGTTCTGCCATGGCTAACTTGTTTTGTATTTCTACAGGTTGTCTTGCAATTTTGATTCCCTCGTGCAAAGTTATTTCACCGTTCTCAATTTTTCGTTGCAATTCCTTCGGAAGTGTAAGGATGCTTAGCCACTCGCTAACAGTACTTTTTGGCAGGCCGTATTTTTTTGACACCCCGGTGATCCCTGATTTTGTTGATTTCACTAACTTATTGACCATCTGAGCTTTTTCCAGTGGAGACAGATCTCTTCTAATCAAATTCTCAAATAATGAAGCCGCTTCTGCCTCAGCTCCACGTAGGTTTGATATAACCGCGGGAATTTCCTTTTCCCCTTTCTGATGCAAGGCATGAAACCTTCTCCTACCGATCAATAGTTTATAACGTTTTGTAAGATTATCAAATCTCACCACCACAGGCTGGAGTAATTCAAACTTTGATAAGTGATCATTCATTAAATCATCACTGGGATTATTCCCAAAAGAAAAATCCTTTCTAACGTTTTCATTAGCAATATCTATCAGATCAAGAGGAATATTTTTAATCTTCAAACACCATAATATATCTGATACATATATATTAAATATTTATTCGATAATACATATACAATTAATTCATTTGGTATAATACGTATAAAATGCCGCTCTTTATTCGTAATCTACTCTTATTTAATCAATGTTTATATCACCTAATCAGAAGA
>LLBY010000668.1_pt9 | contig 13135 bp, 11 predicted proteins | sample 1489401 | NCBI WGS metagenome assembly LLBY01 (sample SAMN04092656, study PRJNA295927) | soil metagenome | biome: Soil prokaryotic community; feature: Bulk soil; isolation source: soil from tomato rhizosphere | host: tomato cultivar Hawaii 7996 | place: South Korea | collected 2011-11-01 | reverse complement strand
ACGCGCAGGGAAAAGTAATATTCACCATCGTCGGCTGGAGGCTCGATCTCGATTCTTTGACCTTTAACCTCGCCTCTGAAATCCTCTTGTTCCTGCTCTGCACTAACTTGCACGCGAACCGTCCCCGGGTTGCCGGAACGGGCAGTCCAGATGAATTTCTGCAGCGGCTGGCTCTCGACCTCATCTGGCAGGCTGTCCCTCCCGTCCAAAATAACGAGTCCCTGTGCGAGCGATGGGGTGATAATGGCGGTCGGGCGCTGTTGAAGACGTCCCGTGATATTTATTTCGGGCGACAATTCTTCCTCCTGATTTGAATGTTGACAGACTGCTTTGATGGGATTCTCCCCCGACCGAATCGGAACCTCGGCCGTGAAGAAATTTTCCTGTAGCCCGGCCTCCACGCGCTCCTGGCTGTTGTCGACCCAGACCGCCTCACAGGCCGCCGGATTGGACATGCTGCCGTGGACCGGCTTGCGAAACGTCCAGGCGTCGGCGCTGGCGCCTTCGAGCTTGATCCCCGACGTGAGCGGAGGCCCCTGGGGAGTCGGCGTCAACGCCGATCGCGGAGGCTCGCATGCCGAGGCGACGGCGCTGCCCGTCAGTGCAAGGCTCAGACGCAGAAATTCGCGGCGATTCAAAGGGACGCGGGGCATGGTTTACTTGACAGGTGCTTTGGCCAGCAGCCTGGCAGAGAAGGCCGGAACAGATATCTGGATGCGCCCATTCGCTACGGCGGGCACGCTCTCATCCGCCAGCAGATCATACAGGTTACGATCGGTTGGCGTACCGAACTCCGCGGGGATATCGAACCCAAACGCGGCTGGCTCCTCTGAGAAGTTCAAAAGCACAAGGACCGGCGTATCGGACTCTTCGTCATAACGAATATAGCTGAAGACGGTCTGCGGAACCGCATCGGGCGTAATGAGGGACCACAGCCGCGAGTGCAGGCTCGGCACCGTTTTGTGCAAAGCGATCAACTTCTTGTGATAGTCCCGCAGACCCGGGAACTGTTCCTCAAAGATAAGCGGGTCCAATTGCTGGTAGGGCTCGAATTCGAGTCCGTATTCATCGCCTGTGTAGATCAGAGGAACGCCCGGTACTGTGAGCAACATCGCGGTTGCCACACGTGTCACACCTTCGCCGTGACGGGTGATAAAACGATCTCCTGTATCGTTATTGTTGAGGAAACGGAAGATCACGGCATCGGGGTGAAAGCCTTCGGGTCGATTGGTCAGGGCATCGGTCAAGTTGTAGGAGAGCAGTCGCAGTTTGTATGCGTCCCAGACGACTCTCCAGGCCCAGCCGCCGGGCTGATACGTCCAGTCATAGGCGACGTCGAAACCGTTGTCGAAGTAAAACGGTTCGCGCCCGGTGGCTTCGGCCAACAGCATGAGGTCGGGCTTGATGCGCTTCAGCTCCCGCCGCCACTCGGGCCAAAATTCAGGATGGCGCTCCCGGATGCCCCAGGCAACGTCCACGCGGAACCCGTCGACGTCGAACTCGCGTACCCAGTAGGAGAACGCCTCGATCATCATGCGTTGCACTTCTGGGTTGTCGTAGTTCAGATTCGGCAGGTTGCTCCATTCGAAGTAATAGGTGTAATTCCCTTGCGCATCCCGGTCGTAGAAATCCCAATAGTTAGATACGGGCCCGTTCTTGACCGCGTCAAGGAAATAGGGATGTGTATTCGATGTATGGTTGGGGACAAAATCCATCAGTACGCGGATGCCCACCCGATGGGCGGCCTGCACTAACTCACGAAAATCTTCTGGCGTTCCGTAGGCCGGATCCAGCCCAAAATAATCTTCCACTGCATAGCCATAATCATCGACTGGATGGACATTGATCGGGCCAAGCCAGATGACATTGATCCCCAGATCCACCAGCTCATCCAGCCGCTCGCGGACTGCCTGAAAGGCCGGGCTGCCGAACAGGAAAGGGATCACGCCGTACACGACGGCATGATCCACCCAGGCGGTATGCTCTTTGTCATAGTCAGGGATGAGAGGCTGGCCGTTTTCAACTACGAAATAAATCGTGCTGGTGTCTGCCCTTCCATCCTCGTCCATCACCTGCAAGCGCACATAATATTCCCCATCAGTTGTCGGTGGAGTGATCGCAATCGCTGGACCCTCGATCTCACCGATCAATTCTTGCAGACGCGCCGGGTTGCCCTCACGCGCCGACCATACATAGCCGACAATCGCCGACTCGGTCCCCTCCGCTGGCAGGCTCTGACTTCCATCCAGCCGAACCTGCCCGCCCTCGATGGCGATCTGAATCACCGCTCTGGGCACCTGCCTTAAACGAGAGATGTAAACAACCGGGTCGGAATGCACCTCGGCTCCGCCGGGAAGAACACAGGTGGCATTGACCTGATTTTGTCCTTCTGCGAGCTGGACCTCGGCTGTAAAGTACTCACCCTCGAGCTGGGCCTCGAGTGCCTGTCCATTCAGCTGGATCAATACTCTTTCACACGCGCCCTCAGACACGCCTACCTTAACCTGCTTGACCCATGTCCAGGCATCTAAATTTCCTCCGGGCAAGGTAAGCTTAACCGGCGAAGTGGGTGAAGGAACTGGAGTGCTCGTCTGAATGGCACTCGTGGGCGTCAAGGACTCCTGGCAGGCAGCCGCGATCGCGCTACCGGCGGCGATCACAGACAGATGCATAAAGCCACGTCGGCTGATAAGGCTCTTTTTCATGGCTCCTTACTTCATTCCGGTCAGGGCAATCCCCCGGATGAAATACTTCTGGAAGAAGATAAAGATCAATAAAACGGGTATGGTCGAAATCACAGACCCGGCGAAGACAATATCCCATACTGTGCGGTTCTTGATGACGAATAAGGCCAACCCGAGTTGGAGCGTGCGAAGGTCGGGATCGCTGATGACGATCAGCGGCCAGAAGAAGTCATTCCACACAAAGGTGAAGGTGAAGATCGCCTGCGCAGCCAGCACAGGACCGCAGAGCGGCATGACGACCTTCCAGTAAATCTGGAACTCGGTCGCGCCATCCATCCGTGCTGCGTCGAGCAGATCGTCAGGGATGCCCTTCATGTACTGGCGCATGAAGAACACGCTCCAGACGCTGAACGCGTAGGGGATGATGATGCCCCAGAAGGAGTCTAACATTCCATAACCACCCTGACCGAGGATATTGTTTCCTCCGAACAGGGGGGATCGTAGCAGGATCATGTAGTTGGGGATCAGGAAGAGCTGGCCGGGGATCATCAATGTGCCGAGCATCAGCAGGAACAGCCCATCGCGCCCGGGGAACTTTCGCTTGGCGAAGGTGTAGGCGGCGAGTGAATTAAAGAACAGCTGTATGACCAGAACGACAACCGCCAGGAAACCGCTGTTTAGCACCCAGCGGAAAAAGCCTTCGGCTGCGAGGAACTTCCGATAATTATTGAGAGTGAAGGTCTCCGGGATCCAGTTCGGCGGCCAGTCGAAGATCTGGCCGATCGGCTGGAACGAAGCCGAGACCATCCAGGCCCAGGGGGCGATGAAGATAATCGCGCCGGCGGTGAGCAGGATATACACGATCAGCTTGCCAAGCACATCCTGCCATTTGATCGTCCGGATGGCAGGTGTGCTGATCGGCTTGGAGACGCTTTTCTCAGTCTGGGTAATGGCCATATTGTTGCTCCTCTCTAATACTCAACGTCGCCACGAGTATATTTCCACTGGATCAAGGTGAAGACGAAGATCATTGCGAAGAGGACAAACGCCATGGCTGTGGCATATCCCATCTCCAGTTCGCGGAAGGCATTTATGTACAGGTAGTATCCAATGGTTGTGGTCCGGTTCAAGGGACCGCCATTCGTCATAATATAGACTTCAGTAAATATTTGGAAGGTGCCGATGATGCCGGTGATGGTGAGGAAAAATGTAGTCGGCCTCAGCAAGGGGATGGTGATGTAAAGCAGGCGTTGCAATGCACTGGCGCCGTCGACCTTTGCGGCGTCATACATCTCCTCCGGGATCGACTGCAAGCCTGCCAGATAGATCACCATGGTCGCACCGGTCCCACCCCAGATACCCATAATGATCAGGGCAGGCAGAGCCAGGTCTGGGTCGGCCAGCCAGACGATCTTTTGGTCGATGAGGCCCAGCTTCAATAGATAGTAATTGAGTAAGCCATAATCTCCCTGGTAGACCCATTTCCAGATGATGGAGGAAACGACCAACGGGGTGACAACGGGAATATAGAACAGCGTGCGGTAGATTGCCTGCCCGCGGACCTTGGTGTTGAGCAGCAAGGCGACAAATAACCCGGCGAGGAGATTCAGTGGCACGCCAACCATAAAGGTGAACGTGTTTTTTACTGCCCGGTGGAAACGCGCATCACTGATGAGGTCTATGTAATTCTCTAGACCCACAAAGGGTTTGTCCGGTTTGATAATGTTCCACTCATGGAAGCTAATATAGAACGCGAACCCAACTGCGAACAGCGTGAATATCGCGAAGTGGAGCAAACCCGGTGCGATGAAAAGATAAGCAGACCAGTTCTTACGAACCTGGCGCAGCGTCTCACGCAACCGCGCAGAAAAGGGACTTGATGTGGTAATTTCGGTGACGGCCATGCGTCTCCTTTCTTTCGTCCTCCCTTTTCAGCGCTGAAAAGGGAGGACGTTGAGCCGTTAATTCAAAAGCTTATTGCTCCTGGAGTGTGGCTTCCGCTTCTTCGGCAGCCTGGGTGACGGCTTCACTTCCTGTGACCTCGCCGTAGAACGCCTGACCCAGGTATTCTGTCAGGATTTCCTCAGCCATAAAGTAATTGGGTTGATCCGCGGTAGGAACATAAGCGCAGTCCATGCTGTCCTTGGAGGCCTGTAGATAAGGGCGGTTCTCGTACAGGGTCTCATCCTCAAGCAGCGAGGTTTTGGGCGGCAGCAATGTACCGGGCTCACTGGGATTACCCAGGTTGTACCCAATCATGTTTTGCGGTGCGGAGAGCCACTCGATCCACTTGTAGGCTGCCTCGGGGTTCTTTGAAGCTTTGAAAACAACGAGGTGGTCACCGGCAATCGTGGTGGCACAGCGTTGATCCTGCGGCAGCGGGGCGGAGGCCCATTTCCCAGTTGCATCCGGAAATTCCGTCATCAGAGTCCCGGCGAACCAGGTGCCCGCCATGTACATGGCGACGTCGCCATTGGCGAAGGGCACGCGGCCGTCCCACGATGTAGCATTCAATAAGTCAGGAGGTGAGTATTGCGCCAGGTTTGCATAAAAGTCGGCAGCTCGTTGACCCTCGGGACTATCCCAGATCACGTCATTTGGATCTTCAGTGCTCAACTGCTCACCACCAGCCTGCCAGAGCCACGGGTAGAAGTAGAACGCGGCCTCCGGGGCAAACACGGCAAAGCCATATTTCGCGTTGGCGGTATCAGTCAACTGTTCGGCGTACTGCTGGAATTCCTCCCAGGTCTCCGGTGGATGGTTCGGATCGAGTCCAGCTTCCTCAAAGCGGTCGGTGCGATAGAACAGCATCGTCGTCTCGCCAGCGAACGGCAGACCGTATTGGACATCGCCCACTCGAGAGGGCTCGAGATATGCCGGGACATAATCATTGACATCGATGATCGTGCTCTTGGCAATGTAGTCATCCAGAGCAACCAAACCATCGTTCTGCGCCAGGGCGCCGGTCATCCAGTCAGAGACGTATGCAGTGTCCGGTGGATTGCCAGCCGCGATCTGAGCCAATAGCTTGTCGAACATCTCTTCACTAGGCACAGATTGCACCTCAATGGTGATGTTCGGATGCACTTCTTCAAAGGCTGCTATGGTTGCGTCCCAGAAGGGGGAATCCGTATTGACCCAGGTAGCCCACGTCACAGTCACGGGTTCGGCCGGCTCCGGGATATCGGGACTGTAGTTCTCCCCGGTGATCACAACAGGTTCGCCCATTGCCGCAGGAGCTTCCGTTGCCTCTCCCGTCGGTGCTTCCGTTGCTTCTCCAGTGGGCGCTTCGGTTGCGGCCTCGGTCGGCTCGGCCGGCGCTTCTGTCGGCTCCTGTGCCGGCGGTTCGGTGGCCGCTGCCGTTGGCTGCCCCCCACAGGCAGAAAGCACTAACGACATCATCACGAGCAATGCCGTGACTGCCCAGACCAAAGATCGTTCCTTTCTCATTTCTTCCTCCAATGGAATGAATGTATTGCCCGGCATTACGATGGCGTTCCTGCTTGATCGAACGAGTCAACAGCGTCCGGGACTGCCGGGTTTGATCCAGGCGCTGATGAAACCATAAATTGATCCAGTTCTTTACGAGTGGGTAGGGAAGGTTGGGCGCCGGGCCGGGTGGCGGTGATCGCTCCGGCCGCGTTCGCAAATCTCACAGCATCAGAGACACTTTGTCCGCTTGCCAGGGCGACCGCCAGGGCTCCGTTGAACGCGTCACCCGAAGCCGTGGTATCGACAGGCGTAATGGGGAAGGAGGGGATAAGCCTCGTCTGGCCATTCTGGAGGATCGCTGCCCCGCGCGAGCCGAGGGTGACCACCAGGTTCGGCACCCCTAAAGCAGACGCCAGCCGGGGCAGAGAGTCGGGCCCAATCGAGGAAGGATCTTCACCCGCCAGGATAGCAGTCTCAGTTTCGTTCGGCGTCAGGTAATCCACTTTATTCAGTAGTTCGTGGGGCAGCCTGCGTGCCGGCGCCGGATTGAGAATGACCCTTACCTGATTGCGATGGGCGATTTCAGCAGCCGCCTGGACCGCCTCCACGGGGATCTCTAATTGCAATAGCACACAGTCCGCTTGCTCAATGGCTGTGCTCGCGGCGAGGACATCTTGAGCAGATAGGTGGCTATTCGCCCCGGGTCCCACGGCAATCACATTTTCCCCGCGCGGATTGACCATAATCAGTGCAATGCCGGAATGGATCTCAGGGTCCTGCACGATGAAATCGGTGTGGATGCCTTCCCCACGGTACGCGTCCAGAGCCTGTTCCCCAAAGCTATCTGTGCCTAAACGCGCCACGAATGTGACATCTGCACCCAGTCGCGCGGCTGCTACAGCCTGGTTCGCCCCCTTGCCACCCCGGACGACGCGAAATTTGTCACCCAAGACCGTCTCGCCTTTCGAGGGCAGTTCCGGCACACCGAGCACAAAATCTGTATTGGCGCTTCCAACCACGACGATCTTCGGGGTCATCGGTACCTCTTTTACTAGTGGTTCACGGACTGGGTGCTGCGCCGGACGATAAGCTCCGGTGGCAGGACAAGCCGACTGCGCGGACTGTTCTTTAGTGTCATTCGCTCGATCAACAGTTGGATGGCCCGCGCACCGATCTCTCTTTTCGGTTGGGCAACTGTGGTAAGTGGGGGATTGGTAAAACGTGCGATTTCCAGATCATCATAGCCGACGACCGCGATGTCCCCGGGAACGGAACAGGCTGCCTCGGCGGCAGCTCGCAGCGCGCCCAATGCCATGAGATCATTCAGGGCAAAAATGGCGGTCGGGCGGGGATGCATTTTGAGAATGGAATGCGTGATGTCCATGCCAGACTGTGCGTGATAATCCCCGCGCAGGATCAGGCTTTCATCGTAAGGTAGTCCTGCTTCTTCTACCGCTCTTCGATACCCGATAATGCGCTCTGCGCTGGGCGTGATGCTGGAGGGCCCGGCGATACATGCAATCTGTGTATGGCCAAGCTCGAGCAAATGACGGGTGGCCAGATAGCCTCCCAGCTGGTTATCGGTCAGGACGGCATCGACTTCCACGTTGGGCAGGTAGCGATCGATCATCACAACCGGCATGTTCCGCCGAACGAGGAAATCGAGGGAATCAGCCTGGTCTCCCGCTGCCACAAAAATGATACCGTCCACCTGTTTCTTGCTCAAGACATCGACGTAAAAAAGCTCGCGCTGTGTATCCAGCTCGGTGTTGCATAAAAAGACGCTGTAACCCTCTTTGAAAGCCTCGTCTTCAATGCTGCGGCTGATTTCGGCGAAGAACGGGTTGGCGCTGTCGGGCAGGACCAATCCCAGCGTGTGCGTCTTACCCTGCCGCAGTGAACGCGCAAGCGCGTTCGGACGATAATTCAAAGCATCCATCGCGGCCAAGACGCGCTCGCGAGTTTCGGGAGAGACGAGCCGGGTATTGTTTATGACATGTGAAACGGTGGCGTAAGAGACCCCTGCGCTTTCAGCTACTTCTCGGATGGTTGCCATCTATAGATTTCCTTGAAAAAATCGGGTATACTGAAATAGACGTAAACGTTTACGTAAACGTTTTTATCATTATAGCCAAAGGACAACCCTGAGTCAATCCCTTTTCACAAAGGCTCACGACTTTCTTAAGGTCCAGTTGGGGGTTTTATATTGCAAGGCAGCATTCGGGAGGGCACAGGGAAGACTTTTCGGTCCTTGGCCAGATCCCGGGAGTGATCTTTGAAAACAATTGCCGAAGGTACTTTGGAACATGTTAGACACCTGGCGTCCGATATCGGGAGCCGCCCGATCGGGTCACCCGCAAATCTGGCCGCCGCAGACTACATCCGCAGGGTATTCGAGGGCCGCGGTCTCTTGGTGGAAATGCAGGAGATTCCGTGCCCGGATTGGTCCGCGGACCTTACGTCTTTGGAACTCAATGGCGAGATGCTGGAAGCCGCTGCAAATACGTTTTCGCCGTCCTGTGACGTTACCGCGGAGATCCTCCCTGTGTGCACGCTGGCAGAGCTGGAAGCAGCGCGGATCTCTGACAGGATCCCTGTCTTTTACGGAGACCTGGCCCAGGGTGAGCTGGCGACCAAAGGGGGCATCTATATCTCAGACCGCGACAGGCGCATAGTGCAGATCCTGGAACAAAGACGACCGGCCGGGATCATTACGATCAATCCCACGCTGCATGCGCGCTGGCGTTTGATCGAGGACTTTGACCTTGACATTCCATCTGTCACAGTCTCTGCTCATTCGGGGCTCCAACTGCTAAAATGTCAGGATGCGACGGTCAGGATGAAAATCAGCGCGCGGCGCTCTCCGAGTCACACCGACAACGTCATCGGCAGGATGCCGGGTGAGATCCCCGAACGGATCGTGTTCTGCGCGCACTATGATTCAAAAGTGGATACGCCGGGCGCGTACGACAACGCGGCCGGGGTCGGCGTCCTCTTAACCCTCGTCGAGTTCCTTGCCGGGCGCAAGCAGCGACATACACTTGAATGGGTGGCCTTCACCGGAGAAGAGGGAGCAGGTCTGGGTGATATGGAATATGCCCGCCGGACCCGCAGCAATGGCAAGGGATTCGATCAAGTGACCGCAGCCATCAACATCGACGGGGTCGGGCCGTTCACAGGGACGACGACGGTGACGTCATTTGTTACTTCGCAAGCGTTCGAAAACCTGCTGGATGAGAAGATCAAGAAGTATCCTGGAGTCATGCGGGTTGAGCCCTGGCCTGCCAGCGATCATTATATTTTCTACTCCAATGGGGTGCCGAGTGTTGCTCTGACCAGCAAAGGGGTCAGAGATATATTTCACACATTGACCGATACTATAGACTGGATCAGCGGGGCCAAACTGGATGAATCGGTTCAACTAGTTCTTGATGTGTTCGAAGACTTGGACAAAAAGGATCCGTCGTGGAGTCGCCCGAAGTAATGACCTTAAGACCCGTCCTTGTGTCGAGGGGAGGGTATCTCCTATGAATCACTATATTGGCATCGACCTCGGTGGGACCAATCTGCGTGCCGCGGTCGCAGATACCGATACAGGCCAGATTTATCACCAGCGCAAGTGTCCCACCCTGGCGAATGAGGGACAGGAAGCCGTCATCCAGCGAATCGTCGGGCTCATTCACGACCTGAGGGAAGCGAGTGGCTCGTCGAACGGCACCATCAAGGGCATTGGCATTGGCGTTCCCGGAACCCCCGATATCGATACGGGGGTTATCCATTTCCTGCCAAATCTGCCTGGCAAATGGCTCAATGTGCCTCTGCAGTCGATTGTGGAGGATCGGGTGGATTTGCCGGTCGCGCTCATCAACGACGTGCGCGCCATCACTCTGGGTGAATGGACCTTCGGCGCAGGTCGCGGTGCGGATACCCTGGCCTGCCTGGCCATCGGAACGGGGATCGGCGGCGGGGTGGTCATCAACGGCCAATTCCACCTTGGCATTGGGGGCACGGCCGGCGAATTTGGCCACCATGTTGTAGAGCCAGAGGGGCTTCCCTGTGGCTGTGGCGGCAAGGGCTGCCTAGAGCTGTACGCCTCCGGCCCGGCGATCGCCGCCATGGGTGTGAAGGAAGTGATGCACGGCCACACCACGAAGATCGGCGAGCTCGTCAATCACGACTTGAATCGCATCGATGCGGGGGTCATCGTGCAGGCTGCGCTAGATGGTGATCCGATCGCGCAGGGCATCCTGCAGCGAGCCGGGAAATACCTGGGCATCGCCGTGGGAAATATCCTGGGGGTTATCAGTCCGCAGCGCGTCATCTTTAGCGGCGGTGTCAGCAGCGCAGGCGACCTGTTATTGCGGCCGATCGTGCAGACCGTGAACGAGCGCGTCCATGTGATTCCGCTGCAGAAGGTAGAATTTGTGATGGCCGAATTAGGAATTAATGGCGGCTTGATCGGCGCTGCCCTGTGGGCCAAACAAAGATGTGAAGAACGCAATGGAATGAGATAGGGAGATCGAATTGTATGAATAATCAAACAAATGCAGTCAAGCGGATCGCGATGGGAAGTGACCACGTCGGGTTACCGCTGAAGGAAGAGATCAAGAAGGTTCTGGGCGAGCTGGGATATCCATACCAGGACTTCGGCGCGCATTCCTCCGACCGGACGGACTATCCACTCTTCGCACGCGATGTCACCTCGGCCATTTCATCAGGCCGGGCCGACCTGGGAATCCTGGTCTGCGGCACAGGCGTCGGTATGTCCATCACGGCCAACAAGGTCAAGGGCATCCGCGCCGTGGTTTGCAGCGAGCCATATTCGGCGATGCTCTCGCGCCAGCATAACAACACAAATGTGCTGGCGCTGGGCGCGCGGGTCATCGGCCCCGAACTGGCCCGGATGATCGTCAAGTCCTGGCTGGAGGCCGAGTTCGAAGGCGGACGGCACGCCTCGCGTCTGGAGATCATTTCCCAGATCGAAGCGGAACGAGCCTCAGATGGCCGGACCGCGTCGACCGCGCATCGCCAAAACGGAGAGACAGCGCAAGCGGAGCTGCTTTCCCAAACCCGGAAGAAGATTGCCGAAACCGGACGCCTGGTCTTCGAGCGTCATTTGACGGATGCCGCGGGTGGCAACATCAGCGTCCGCGTGGATGCTGACTCGGTTTGTATCACGCCACGCTACAGCGGCAGCCGCCGTCACTGGCAGCTCCAGCCGAATCAAGTACTTGTCAGCGACATGCTCGGTAACAAGCTGGAAGGTGATGGAGATGTCTCGCGCGAATCGAAAGTGCATTTCCGCATCTATCACGAATTCCCGGATGCCAAAGCCGTTCTCCACTCCCACGCCCGCAACGTGATGGTCTTTGTCGCCTCGGGACAGCCTATCGAGCCAGTTCTGGAAGCCACGCTCAAGTTCGACACGATCCCGGTGACAAGGTTCGCGCCCGCGCATTCAGAAAAGCTGGCCGATGCGATCGTGGAACAACTGCGCGGCAAAGACGAAGCCATCCGCAGGTACGCCACAGCCGTGATCGCGCCCTGGCATGGATTGTTCGTGGTCGGCAAAGACCTCGATGCTGCCTTCGACCTGACGGAACGCATCGATACCAACGCCTATTGTATTTTGATGAGTCGTCTGCTGCCTGAAGGCGGACCGCTGGATCCGGAAACCATGCAAGCCAGATTACGCGAGGCGATTCAGACGTTCCATGATCATCACGTTAACCCCTAACACCGGGATCGACTTCACTCTCAAGCTATCGAGTTTTCAACTAAACAGCACCATCCGCGCTCTCGACTCCGCCTGGGGGATGGGCGGCAAAGCCACGGATGCCTCGTGGACCCTGGGCAAGCTGGGCGTTCCGACAAGGGCGCTCGGCTTTGCCGCGGGACCCAACGGCGCGCGCATGGAGAACATGCTGCGCGAGCGCGGCGTCCAAACAGACTTCGTCTGGGTCGAGGGGGAGTCGCGGCTGAACGTGATCGTCGTCGTCGCAGGCGAAGGGCAATCGACGATCACGTCTTCCAGTCTGAACGTTTCTCCGGTACATCTTTCTCGGTTTGCGGCGCGCTATGAAAAGGCTCTGGAAGACGCCTCCTGTGTTGTGATGGGCGGCAGTCTGCCGGCTGGTGTTCCGATTGATTTTTATTCACAGGCGGTTGCTCAGGCAAAGCAACGCAGCGTTCCGGTGATCTTCGATTCCAGTGGACCTTCACTGCACGCTGGCGTTAGAAGCCGTCCTGATGTCATCAAGCCCAACCTGACTGAGCTGGGCGAGCTGCTTGGCTCAGTGCCCGACTCACGGGGGCAGGTCGAGCAGGCCGCCAGGAAATTGCACGACGAATATGGCAGCAAGGTGATTATCACCATGGGATCCGAGGGAGCGATTGCCGTCTCTGGGGAGAGTTGTTATTTGATCCACCCGCTTTCTGTTCCCGTAGAGAGTGTCGCGGGGGCGGGCGATGGTGTGCTGGCCGGAATGGCGCTTGCCTATCTTCGCAACGAGTCATTTGAATATGGCCTGCGTCACGGGTTTGCACTGGCGGGGGCAATCTTGAAAACACTTCCGACGGCGGATTTTGAAGTCGAGGATTACCGGGATCTGCTTTCCCAAATTCAGGTCGAACGGCTTTAAAGAAACATGAAGTATCGCAGGCCCGGATCGCCTCTCTATTGCAACCGTTGATTCATGAGTGTCCATCCGGGGCTAAGATCTAACGATGTTATGCTCGCAGTTGCACTGCGGTCCTAACATCCTATTCACCTCGCAACGCAGCTGCCGCTTGCATTCGACCCAATCGCCAGGCCGGGTAGACAGCCGCTAAAAGGGCAGCACTGACTGCCAACAAGAAAGCCTCCACAAAAGGCCCAGGCTCTGCGTGCATTTGCAGGGTCCAGCCGAAAGACCGCTGGTTGATCACGAAGATCAAAATCCAGGCAAGGATGTAACCGGTAGGCAGCGCCAGCAATCCTGCCGAGGCGCCCAACAGACCCGTTTCTGAGAAAGTCAGGT
>LLBY010049629.1_pt3 | contig 13149 bp, 15 predicted proteins | sample 1489401 | NCBI WGS metagenome assembly LLBY01 (sample SAMN04092656, study PRJNA295927) | soil metagenome | biome: Soil prokaryotic community; feature: Bulk soil; isolation source: soil from tomato rhizosphere | host: tomato cultivar Hawaii 7996 | place: South Korea | collected 2011-11-01 | reverse complement strand
TTACGGCGGATTTAATATCAGTTTAACGCCAAATTTTAGTATTGCTAATGCAGTTTGGATGGAAAACGGAGGTGTTTTGGCTATCCCCAATTTACGAGGCGGTGGTGAATACGGGAAAGAATGGCACGATGCTGGAATAAAAATGCAAAAGCAAAATGTTTTTGACGATTTTGTTGCTGCTGCGGAATATTTGATGAAAGAAAAATATACTTCTTCCCAGTTTTTAGCAATTCGAGGAGGTTCTAACGGTGGTTTACTGNNAAACAGATTTTTTATACTTCAAAAGATGATACTAAAGTGCCAATGATGATTACGTACAAAAAAGGACTAAAATTGGACGGTAAAAATCCAACGATTTTATATGGTTACGGCGGATTTAATATCAGTTTAACGCCAAATTTTAGTATTGCTAATGCAGTTTGGATGGAAAATGGAGGTGTTTTGGCTATCCCCAATTTACGAGGCGGTGGTGAATACGGGAAAGAATGGCATGATGCAGGGACGAAGTTGCAAAAGCAAAATGTTTTTGACGATTTTATTGCGGCCGCGGAATATTTGATGAAAGAAAAATATACTTCTTCCCAGTTTTTAGCAATTCGAGGAGGTTCTAACGGTGGTTTACTGGTTGGTGCTGTAATGACGCAAAGACCAGATTTGGCTAAGGTGGCTTTGCCAGCCGTTGGTGTTTTGGATATGTTGCGTTACAATGCGTTTACAGCCGGAGCCGGTTGGGCGTATGATTATGGAACGGCGCAGGACAGCAAGGAAATGTTTACGTATTTAAAAGGCTATTCGCCTTTGCATAACATAAAAAAAGGAGGGCAGTATCCGGCAACGATGATTACAACCGGAGATCATGACGACAGAGTAGTGCCGGCACATAGTTTTAAATTTGCTGCCGAATTGCAGGCAAAGCAAGCCGGAGAAAATCCTGTTTTGATTCGGATTGATGTGAAAGCCGGTCACGGAGCCGGAAAATCAGTAGCGGCAACTATTCAGGAAAATGTAGATATTCAGGCTTTTACTTTATTTGCTATGGGCATTAAAAATCTCCAGCGATAAGATTCACAAATTTTTACTAATTCATTCGGTTTTTGTTTTGCGGTTGATTATCTTAGGGGAGTATTAATTTATTAACCGAAGACTATGAAAATACAATTTAACACCGACAAACATATTGAAGGGCACCAAAGAGCAGAAGCGTATTTTGCCAATGAAATTGAAACAGCTTTGGCTCGTTTTGAAGAAAAAATTACCCGTATTGAAGTGCATTTTGGTCATGAAAACAGTGCTAAAGAGGGTGTTAAAGACAAGCGTTGTATGATTGAGGTGCGTCCTGCAAAATTGCAACCTTTGGCTGTAACGGAACATGATGATACTAATGAGAAAGCTTTCAGAGGAGCATTGGAAAAGGTGAAAAAAGCATTAACAACTACTTTTGAAAAACAAAAATCACATTGATTTAAATTTATAGCAGAAGAAAAGGCAGCTACTTGAAAAAGTGAGCTGCCTTTTTTTATGGGAAAAGAAAAGGATTATTGTTGGAATAACAAATTGGCCAATAATTCATCTCTTTTGTAAATATCATTGTAAAAATGAATGGTTCCGTCATTGTCTGCCCAGGCGGTGAAATAGCCAATATAAACCGGAATTTTATTTTTTAGTGTGTACCAACTCTCTTTACCGCTGTTCATGGCTTCTTCAATTTTTTCAGGAGTCCATTTTGGATCGTCTTTTAAAATTTCTATTGCCAATTCTTTAGGTTTTGCTACCCGAATGCAACCATGACTAAAGGCACGGGTTTCTCTTTCGAACAAACTTTTGGAAGGAGTGTCGTGCAGGTAAATGTCATTCGAATTGGGAAATAAAAATTTAATCAGTCCTAAGGAATTTTTTGGTCCGGGTCTTTGTCTCAGTTTACCTTCGTTCCATTCCATATCGTGTTCAGCCAGATAATTTTCGTTTTGGGCAATTCCGGGAAGAATTTCATTTTTTAAAATACTGTTTGGTACATTCCAATACGGACTAAAAACAATGTATTTCATCGGAGCGCTAAAAATTACCGTTTTGTTCATGGTTTTTCCAACGACGACTTTGGAGCGCAATACCACTTCCTGATTTTTGAAATAAGAAAGCTGAAAAGAAGGAATGTTGATGGCAATTAATTCTTTAGATTTTGGAATATCTTCCGAAACCCATCGGCAGCGTTCCATATTGACAATGATGGTTTTGATTCTTTCACTTACCGGAATATTTAAATCTTCAATAAGAGATTTTGAAATAATGCTGCTGGAAAGCATGCCTCTTCTTGATTTGTAGTTCAAGATTCCTTTAGATAATTCCTTGTCGTAAATTGCGCTGCCCGAATTGTTTTGGATGTCTTCAGATAAAAATAGGCGTTCCCTGATTTGTGCAATGACCGTCGCGCTGTCACCAATTTTATAAGCGTTAACCGCGGTGTCAATACTAATGTTTTTCCAACCGCCTGCTTTTTCAATTTTGCGGTATTTTTGAAGGGCTTTTTTAAGCAAAAAGTATTGGCTGATTAGTTTTTTTTCTTCTTTATTTATCAATGAGGGATTGGTTAAAAGTGAGTCCAGATAGCTGATATAAGGCATTTTTTTTCGGGGGATGTACCATTCCGTAGCGGCTGATTTTTCGGAATCTAAGCCGTGATATACATTTGTAGCGTAAAACAGGTACCAGGCCGAATACAGGAGTTCGGTTTCTGTAGATGGTTTGAGTTTTTTGTCGAAATTATTGTGAATTTCTTCCAGTTTTTCCTGATACGGCACATTCATTTGAATGCCTTCTTCATCTAAATTATTGATTTTGTCGTAAAGAAGATTAGCAAATTCGTTTATCCCTTCTTTGTCAAACCAGATGTAGTGGTATTGGTGTTTTTGATAGAGTTTTTTTAGGTCGGCTTCGTATTTTTTCAGTAAAGGGTAGGTTTCTAAAAAAGTGTTTACTGCGGTGCTGTCAAAAGTAGTTTTTTCCTGTTCTGTTGTGATTTCTTTTTTGATAAGCTGACTTTCTTCATTTTTATTCCTGCACGAAAAAAGCAGGATTATAAAGAGTAAGCTAACGATCGATTTGGAGGCGTTTATTTTTCTCATAACAGGTATTTTTAGGTTTAAACTAAAAGCTGTCAACAAAATAAGTTGTTTTATTCAATGAAAAATTACAACTTTTTTTTAGTTTTTTATATTTTAAAGCTTTTTTTCTTTCAATTTTAATAGAGGTATAAAATGTTTTTCACATTGAAAAGTGTTAAATTCTTTGAAATTGATAATTTTTTATAACAAAATCCTTTTGGGAGGGTTAAAAAGGGGTGGTTTGTTATGGAGTTGCTTATTTTGTGTGGTATTGAGTGAAAAATATAAATTATTTTTAAATTTGCCCCCGAATTTTAATGGGTTAAAGAAAGAAGATATGAAAATTGAAAAGCGTTGGATCATTTCTTTTGTTATTATTAGCATTGTTTGTATTTCAGGACTTTTTTGGGAAGTTCCCTTGGAGCCTAAAAATGTTCATTCGCAGTTTGGAACTATAGACCAGATCATTCCGGCCGATGTGGCCTGGATGCTTACTTCCTGTTGTCTGGTTTTGATTATGACACCCGGATTGGCCTTTTTTTACGGAGGTATGGTAGGGAAGAAAAATGTAATTTCGACCATGCTGCAAAGTTTTATCTGTATGGGAGTAGTTACTCTTATTTGGGTTGTAGTTGGTTTTAGTCTTGCTTTTGGAGAGCCGTTAGGAATTCGAATAGGAGACGGATTTTATAGTTTTGTGGGAAATCCGGCGACTTTTACTTTTATGGATTATGTGGGTGTTTTGCCTCATAAAATGATTGCAAGCACGGTTCCTTTTATGCTTTTTGCATTATTCCAAATGAAGTTTGCCGTTATTGCTCCGGCCATTATTACGGGTTCATTTGCAGAGCGTGTTCGTTTTATTTCCTATTTATTATTTATCTGTCTGTTCAGTATTTTTATTTATTCGCCTTTGTGTCATGCGGTTTGGTATCCTACCGGAATTTTAGGTTCTTTCTTTGGTGTGAAAGATTTTGCGGGAGGAACGGTAGTACACATGAGCGCCGGATTTGCTGCTTTGGCGGGAGTATTGGTGTTAGGTAAAAGAAAAAACAGCAATCACGTTCCTACGAATATCCCGTTTGTTTTGTTAGGAACCGGAATGCTTTGGTTTGGGTGGATTGGTTTTAATGCCGGTTCTTCTATGGAAGCCAATGGTGTGGCGGCGATGGCTTTTGGTACAACTACGACTTCTTCGGCGGCAGCTATGCTTACCTGGATCTTTTTTGACAGAATAAATGGGAGAAAAGTTTCGGCTTTAGGAGCTTGTATCGGGGCGGTAGTTGGATTAGTTGCGGTTACGCCCGCAGCGGGTTATATTACGGTTCCGGAAAGTATGTTCTTTGGATTTGTAGCGGCTTTGGTTTCTAATAAAATCGTGTATTCTAAATATTTAAAAGGAATTGATGATACTTTAGATGTGTTTGCCTGTCATGGTGTAGGTGGAATTATGGGAATGATTTTGACGGCCATTTTTGCTCACGGAGAAGACGCGAGTTTGCTTCACGGAGGTTGGGAGGTTTTTGGACACCACATGATGGCCTTGTTGTTGGTTTCTATTTATACCTTCTTTGGGGCGTATTTCTTGTTTAAAATAACAGATAAAATAATTCCGATGCGTGTTTCGGAAGAAGCAGAGATTATGGGACTGGATTTGTCTCAGCATGACGAAACGCTTTTTCCTATTGAATGCGCCGAATAAGTGGTATTTAAGTATCAATTCATAGAGCAGGGCAGGTTTTTATTTTATAAAAGCTTGCCCTGAGTCTTATTTATTTGCTTAATTTTGCGCAAATATTTAAAAAACAGTGGGAAGTAAAAATAAATTAAAACGATTCAAAGAAAACGAAACATTCAATAATGTTTTTCAGCCAACAAGAGAAGAGGTAGTAGGCGATTTATTTCCGTTAAGAGGAAAATGGAATGCTGATTTCTTTAAAAATGATAATCCTATCGTGTTAGAGTTGGGTTGTGGAAAAGGAGAATATTCAGTAGGATTGGCTGAAAGATATCCAAATAAAAATTTTATTGGAATTGATATTAAAGGAGCCCGTTTTTGGAGAGGTGCAAAAACAGCAGTGGAAACTGGTTTGCATAACGTTGCTTTCGTTCGTACTCAAATCGAATTGATTAATCATATTTTTGCTGAAAATGAAGTAGACGAAATCTGGATTACTTTCCCGGATCCTCAGATTAAGTACAAGCGTACCAAACACAGAATGACCAATTCGCAGTTTTTACAGTTGTATAAAAAAATCCTCAAAAAAGACGGAGTTGTTAATCTGAAAACAGACAGCGAGTTCATGCATGGTTATACTTTAGGCTTGTTGCATGGTGAAGGTCATGAGGTTTTATATGCAAATCATAATGTTTATGTAAACGAAGGAAGTCCTGAGGAAGTAACGGCTTTTCAGACTTTTTACGAAAAACAATATTTAGAAATTAATAAAGCAATCACTTTTATTCGTTTTAAAATTAAAGACTAAACTTTATTTTAAAACTTTTTAGGGATTCCTGTAAATAGGCTTATGAATTTAATTGTATCCTTATTATCCGGTTTTATTTCGGCCTTTATAGGAATTACTCCTCCGGGTTTGTTGAATATGACGGCAGCAAAAGTAAGTATGAAAGACGGAAAGCATCATGCTTTTTGGTTTGTTTCGGGTGCGGTGCTGGTTATTTTTCTTCAGGTATATCTGGCGGTTTTATTTGCCCGGATTATCAATGCCCGTCCGGATATTGTATTGTTGTTGCGTGAAGTTGGTTTTGGGATTTTTGGTACTTTGACGGTTTATTTTTTATGGATTGCCAAAGAACCAAAAATGAAGAAACCTAAAATCAAAAAGTATAGTAAAAAGAAACGCTTTTTTTTAGGAATGTTGCTCTCGGCACTGAATTTTTTTCCCATTCCTTATTATGTTTTTGTAAGCATTTCATTGTCTTCTTATGCGTTGTTTTCTTTTGATGTTGCTTCCATTTTTATTTTTGTGAGCGGAGCCGTTCTGGGTTCTGCCCTTGTCTTTTATTTTTATATAGCCTTTTTTAAAAAAATAGAGAAAAAAGCCGATTATCTTCTAAAAAATATGAATGTTATTATCGGATGTATTACAGGAATTGTTTCGGTAATTAGTCTGATGAATATTTTAGAATATTATTTGAGATAATGGGTTTGTACTTAGTCAATTTAGCTATGAAAAAAATAAGACAAATTTTTCCAAATATCGTTTTTTTGAGCTGATATGTCGGATATTTTTTTACGACTGATTGGAAAGTTGGATAATTGTCTATATTTAAATTTTTTCAGAGTAAAATTGTAATCGATTATGTTTCTAAGTGTTGTGTATTTTATGACCGCTTTGTTGGGATTTCTGACATTAATGGTGCTGGTATCACAATACAAGTCTAATAGAAAGGTTAATTTTTACCTTCTGATTTTAATCTTTTTTGCTTCTTTTCGATTTTTTTTTATCGGGATTTATTCATTGGTTTTTTTTACGGTTAGCGATGATGTTACTGTGATTTTTCGTTCCTTCGGTTCGGGAATTTTCGCTTGTATTTATCTGTATTTTAAATGTTTGGTTGCTAACAGGAAGAATCCTGTGGCAGGAGATTTATATTATTTTAGTATTCCGGTACTATTCGGGATCTATAATCTTTGGATGCGTTATTATGCGGCTTCATGGTATTTATTGTCTTATTTTTTGTTTGCCTTAATTCCGTTGTTTTATTTAGGTTTAAGTTTTTTTGAATTAAAAAATAAGCTTTGGTTTCAAAAGTCTAAAACATGGCGTGTTCAAAAACAAAATATGCTTGTTAGAAATTGGAGTATCTTTTTCTTTGTTTTTTGTTTTTTAATTGTGTTGCGACTATTGGTGTCTTTGGTATTGGATATTTTTGTTGCGGGATATTCAGATGGGACGAGTTATTTTTGGTTGGCGGCATTGCTGTGTTTTGCACTTTTTTTTAGGCTTTTGTTTACTCCAATGATGTTGTATTCTAATGTGTTATTGGATTACGAAGTGAAATCAGAGGAATATTTCGAATTGGTTTTTGAAGATTTTTGGCTGGATGAATCGGATGTTTTGATTACAAATAGTCAGGATTTAAAATTGAGCGAAAGGGTAGAAAGTAATTTGGAATCCTATATTTATGAAATCGAGCGAATGGCACTGGAGCATTTTTGTTTTAGAAATCCGAAAGTTTCCATGCGTGATTTTGCGATTAGATTAGAAATTCCAAAGAGTCATTTGTTGTATTTTTTTAAATACCATTCTAAGGTGAGTTTTATCGAATTTAAACGTACGGTTCGTATTTATGATGCCATTAGTTTAATTGAAGAAGGTTTTTTAGAAAAACGTAGCGTTGAAAAATTGTCTAAGAAAACAGGTTTTTGTTCCTGTGATTTATTTTTAAGTAGTTTTAAAGAAATTGTAGGTGCGGAACCTCAGGAATACAATCAAAAGAGAAAAGAGTTATGCTAGCGAAGGATAAAACTAATTTTTTTGAAAAAGTATATATTGTAGCCAGGCAAATTCCTTACGGCAGAGTGACATCTTACGGTGCAATAGCCAAATATTTAGGAGCGGCACGATCGGCCAGAATGGTAGGCTGGGCGATGAATGCTTCGCATAGTATGGATGATGTTCCGGCGCACCGCGTCGTGAACAGAAAAGGAATGCTTACCGGTAAATTTCATTTTGACGGAACCAATTTAATGCAGCAATTATTAGAAAATGAAGGGGTGAAAGTAGTCGATAATCAGATTGTTGATTTTGAAAACTATTTTTGGGATCCGCAAGAAGAGTGTTAGAAAACTAAGTAGTTAAAAATCACAGCAAAACACTTTATAGTTAGAACCAATACCGGGATTAATAATTACAATTCAAATACTTTAAATTAAGAACTTAATCTCTTATCTTTGCTCCCGAAAGTATCGGGACTGAAATCAGTTTAAATAAATCTTTGTTTTTGAACTGAAAATAGCAATTGAAAAATAGTAAACTTAGTAATGAAATTAGATAGAAAAGAAATTCTTAAAGCTTTAGAAACAATTACTATTGCAGGAGAAGGAAAAAATATGGTAGAAAGTGGTGCTGTAACTAATGTGCTTACTTTTGGAGATGAGGTAGTTGTTGAATTGGTTTTACATACACCGGCGATGCATATTAAAAAACGTGCTGAAGACGATATCAAAAAAACAATCTTGGAGAAAGTTTCTGCTGAAGCTAAAGTTAAAGTTAATATTAAAGTGGAAGCGCCGGAAAAACCTGAAATTAAAGGAAAAGCAATTCCGGGAATTAAAAATATCATTGCGGTAGCTTCCGGAAAAGGAGGAGTAGGAAAATCTACAGTTACGGCAAACCTTGCAGTTAGCTTAGCTAAAATGGGATTCTCAGTTGGTGTTCTTGATGCCGATATCTACGGGCCATCTATGCCAATCATGTTTGATGTTGAAAGTGAAAAACCTATTTCGGTTACAGTTGACGGGAAATCAAAAATGAAACCTATTGAAAGTTATGAAGTAAAAATGCTTTCTATTGGGTTCTTTACCTCGCCAAGTCAGGCGGTAATCTGGAGAGGTCCTATGGCTTCTAAGGCTTTAAATCAAATGATTTTTGATGCCGATTGGGGAGAATTAGATTTCATGTTAATCGACTTACCTCCTGGAACTGGAGATATTCACCTTTCTATTATGCAGTCTTTGCCGGTTACAGGAGCTGTGGTGGTAAGTACGCCTCAGGCTGTGGCTTTAGCTGATGCTAAAAAAGGAGTTTCGATGTTTATGTCGGAAGCAATCAATGTGCCTGTTTTAGGAATCATAGAAAACATGGCATATTTTACGCCGGAAGAATTACCTAATAATAAATATTATATTTTTGGTCAGGAAGGTGCTAAAAATTTAGCTCAGGATTTAGCAGTACCATTTTTAGGAGAAGTGCCTATTGTGCAATCTATTCGTGAAGCAGGAGATTACGGTCGTCCGGCAGCTTTACAAACCGGTTCGGTTATTGAAACGGTATTTGAAAATATCACTCGCAGAGTGGTAGAAGAAACAGTAAGCAGAAATGAAAATTTACCTGCTACTGAAGCTATCAAAATTACTACTATGGCTGGTTGTTCAGCAGTAAAAAAATAATTTAATAAAAGAAATGACAACAGAAGAATTAACAATTGAAGTTCAAAAAGCGCTGGATGAAATCCGTCCTTTTTTAGAGTCGGATGGAGGGAATATTACGCTTATTTCTATTGAAGAGGATAAGCATGTAAAAGTGCGTCTTGAAGGAGCTTGTACTAATTGTAGTGTGAATCAAATGACGCTTAAAGCGGGTGTTGAGACAACGATTAAAAAGTTTGCTCCACAAATTGAAACTGTTGTAAATATCTTATAAGAGGTTTTCTTGAGATTATTTGCTAAATGTTTATTGTTCAATCAATCAATTCCTAATAGTAAAAAATGGATGTTTTAATAAAAATTAAAGACAGAGAAGGAGTAGTGCATGAATTACAGGCTCCTACAGATATGGCTATGAATATCATGGAGCTTTGTAAAGCTTATGAATTACCGGTAGAAGGAACCTGCGGGGGAATGGCTATGTGTGCTTCCTGCCAATGTTATGTGTTGAATGACGTAGCTTTACCGGAAATGGGTGAAGATGAAGAAGCAATGCTTTCGGAAGCTTTCTATGTAAAATCAAATAGTCGTTTAGGATGTCAAATTCCTATTACGGTTGATTTAGAAGGTTTGGAATTAGAATTAGCTCCTGAGAGTTAATAAAAAATCCTTAAAATATTAAAAAAGGCTATTTTCAAATTAGAAAATAGCCTTTTTTGTTTGGGTGTATTTTGAATTAAGCCATTTCGACTTTCATGGTGATTAATTCTTCAATGGCATTCCAAAGTTCAATTCTTTTTTCCAAAGCCAAAATAGAAACTTCTTCGACTTCTTTCCATTTTTGAATGTCGTTTCCGCAAAGTTCTTCAATCATTGCCATTGCCATCGGTCCGTGTTCGTCGGCATCTAATTCAATATGTCTTTCGAAATAATAAATCAATTTGCTTAAATCAGTTTCCGGGAATTGTTTTTCGAAATTTTTTAAAATTGCAAAAAACATACTCGGAATCAAATCTTCTCTTCCAAAGGTAAAAGCTGCCGCAATTTCATGAGGTTTTCCTTCTTCGATAACACGGAAAGTAAAATCTAAGAAAGCTTTAATGTTAGGGTGTAAATCACTTTTTTTGATGGCTACAAAAATATTTTGAAGCGATTGAATTTCTGAAAGGAAATGTTCTATTTTGCTGGTGTCGGCACCACAGGCTTCCATCGCTTCAATGTACATTTCGTAATGGCTTAGGTGTCTTCCGTCCAAGGTCAGGTCGGTTTCTTCGGCCAAAACAATTTCGTTTATTAAATAGCGGGTTTCCGGATTTTTAGTGGCAAACCAAGGGGTTGTTGTACAGGTTAAACGTTCCTGAAGCGCTTTTAATAAAGACATAAAATCCCAAACAGCATACACGTGGTTTTCTAAGAAGATTCGAAGGTCTTCTATGGTTTTTACCTTGCTGTAAAGCGAATGTTCTAATAAGGCGCTTTTTTGGGCTTTGATACTGTTATTGATGTGTAAAGTGTTCATCGTTTTATAATTTAGTGTAAAGATAAAAAAGCTGCTAGCTTCAGGGAAAATATCCCATCGATTTTATCAATACTTTAATAATTGTTTTTCTTTAAAATTATTTACGGAATTAATTTAATTATGGTTTTTGTGTAAATAGTTTTAAAGTAATAGAGCTAATTCAAAAAGTGTGCCTTTTGTCTACAAAAAGGATTTTTGAAAGTTTTATTTAAACGCTGAAATACCTGTGATATCCATTCCGGTAATGAGCAAATGAATATCGTGTGTGCCTTCATAAGTAATCACTGATTCCAGATTCATCATGTGTCTCATGATGGAATAATCGCCGGTAATTCCCATGGCTCCTAATATTTGACGTGCTTCCCGTGCAATGTTAATTGCCATGTGGACGTTGTTTCTTTTTGCCATTGATATTTGCGCTGATGTAGCTTTGTTTTCGTTTCTTAATACCCCTAATCGCCAGGTTAATAATTGGGCTTTGGTGATTTCAGTAATCATTTCGGCTAATTTTTTTTGTTGCAATTGCATGCCGGCTATGGGTTTGTCAAATTGAATTCGTTCTTTGGCATAGCGCAAAGCTGTATCATAACAATCCATGGCGGCTCCAATGGCTCCCCAGGCAATTCCGTATCGGGCAGAATCTAAACAGCCTAAAGGAGCGCTCAGTCCGGATTTATTAGGAAGCAGGTTTTCTTTTGGAATTTTTACATTATCAAATAATAATTCTCCTGTAGCTGAAGCACGTAAAGACCATTTGTTGTGTGTTTCGGGAGTAGAGAAGCCTTTCATGCCGCGTTCTACAATCAAACCGTGGATTCTGCCTTCTTCATTTTTTGCCCAAATAACAGCAATATCTGCAAAAGGAGCGTTGGAAATCCACATTTTAGCTCCGTTTAGCAAGTAATAATCTCCTTTGTCTTTGAAATTAGTGGTCATGCTTCCGGGGTCGGAACCGTGATTAGGTTCGGTTAATCCAAAACAGCTCATGAGTTCGCCGGAAGCTAATTTGGGAAGGAATTTTTGTTTTTGTTCTTCGCTGCCGTATTTCCAAATCGGGTACATGACTAATGAAGATTGTACTGAAGCAGTAGAACGAATGCCTGAATCACCGCGTTCTATTTCCTGCATGATTAAACCATACGAAATTTGATCCAAACCGGCTCCGCCATATTCCTGCGGAATGTATGGTCCAAAAGCGCCAATTTCGGCTAAACCTTTGATAATCTGATTTGGGAATTCTGCTTTCTGGGCGTAATCTTCAATAATCGGACTGATTTCTTTTTTGACCCAGCTGCGTGCGGCATCGCGAACTATTTTATGTTCTTCTGATAGTAATTCGTCCAGGTTGTAGTAGTCGGGAGCTTGAAATAGATCTGGTTTCATGGCGGCTTATGTATTAATAGTGATAGAACTTTCTTTTTAATGGAAAGTTTTGGGGTTAAATACACTATAAATTTACATAAAGCTTTTGTATCAGTCGTAAAAAGCTAATTTTTTTTGTCTTAATTAAGCTCTTTTTTATTTTTTAGTCATGGCTATTTTTAATCCCATCAAAATGTAAATTGCGCTGGATGTTTTGTTAAGCCAAAAATTGAATTTTTCGTTTGTCTTTAATTTGCTGGAGAATAAGGATGAAAAATAAGCAAGTATGAAACACCAAATTATGCCAAGTCCGGCATAAGTAAATCCTAAAATAAAGAAAGGTAATGCCGAATCAGTGTTTGTTTTACTGATGAATTGAGGGAAAAAGGAAAGAAAAAACAAAGCTACTTTAGGGTTGAGTACATTAGTGATTACACCTGATCTGAAACTTGCCCAAACGGATTCGGTTTCCAGGCTTTGTTCTTTGAAATTTAACGTTTCTTTTTTAGAAAATAAAGCTTTTAGTCCAATGTAAATTAAATAGGCTGCGCCGAGATATTTGATTAGTGAAAAGGCAATTGCCGACTGGGCTAAAATAATTGACAGTCCTAAAGCGGCAAATGTGGTGTGTACTAAGATTCCGCTGCAAATTCCTAATGAGGAATAGAATCCTGATTTTTTACCTTTTGTCAGTGATTTGTTTAGGATGAAAATAGTGTCTATCCCTGGTGTTAAAACAAAGATAATTGCTGAAATTAAGTAAAGGGAAAAATTTTCTACTCCTGACATTGCATTTTTTATGCAAATATATTTAATAATCTATTGGCAATACAGGTTCAGAAATGACTTTTTTTACGGTTACAGTTTTAAATAGAACTCTTTTGTTAATTCAATGTATTCCGGAGTGTATTGGTGTCTTGCTGTTTCAATGATTAATTCGTCAACTGGAAAATCAGATTTTTTATTTCGGCTAAAAGCCAATAAACTTCGTTTTATTTCGGAGTTTGGAGCTCCTTTTACACGAGTGATTTTTAACGGATATAATTCGTAAGTTTTGT
>LLBY010003074.1_pt2 | contig 13159 bp, 15 predicted proteins | sample 1489401 | NCBI WGS metagenome assembly LLBY01 (sample SAMN04092656, study PRJNA295927) | soil metagenome | biome: Soil prokaryotic community; feature: Bulk soil; isolation source: soil from tomato rhizosphere | host: tomato cultivar Hawaii 7996 | place: South Korea | collected 2011-11-01 | reverse complement strand
ACCTTCGGCAACGTCGTCACCGAGGCGCTGGCCAGCGGTCTGGTCTCGGTGAGCTACGATTACGCCGCGACGCGCGAGCACGTGCGCGACGGCGTGAACGGCTACGCCGCCGCCTACTCCGGCGCGGAGGCGTTTCACGCCTCGGTCGCGCGCGCGTTGGCGGAGCGGGCGCGCTGGCCGGAGATGCGCGCGGCGGCGCGGCGCACCGCGCTGGCCCTGACCTGGGATGCGGTGGTGGCGCGCTTCGAGGCCGACGTGCGCGCGGCGGCCTGGTTGTAAATCGCCGCGGCGGCGGACCTTACTTGCGGGCGGCGAGCAGGGCGGCGAGGGCGGCCTCGTTGACCTCGCCCTTCACGGCGTGGAGGTGGTGGAGCACGCCCATGCGGTCGTCCTCGGAGGAGGTGGAGATGTCGAGCATCCAGTCCTCGGTTTTGGGGGCGGCGACGATGACCTCGTCGGCCCACTTGATCACCTCGGCGGCGTCAACAAAGCCCTCGGTGAGGCCACGGATGAAAAATTCGGCTTGGGTGCGGAGGTCGGGAGCGGTGGACATGGTCGGAAAAATTCAGGCTTGGGGCTTCTTGCCGGCGGTCTTGGCGGCATCGGTCTTGGGCGCGGCGGGCTGGGTGCTGGCGGGCTTCTTGAAGCCGGGTTTGCCCGGGTTCTGTTTCCCTTGGTAGCGAAGGCTGGCCTTCTGGTCTTTGATCGTTGGCAGGTATTTGGCGCCCATGGGGGCAGAGCGAGGCATAATGGCCCGCGCGGCAAATGCATTTCTCGGCGACGGCGGTTCGGCTCGACGCGCGGGGCGTTTCCGCTCCCGCTGGCGCGCATGCCGCTGCTCGATGCGCTTTTCTCCGTCGGTGCGATTCGCAAAACCCTCTGGCGGCTGTGGTATCCGTTCCTCACCCGACGGCTGCGCCACGACGATGTCGTGTTTCTCAACTACGCCTACGAGACCGAGCCGCCGCTCGCCGTGCCGCTGGCGCCGGAGGACGAGGTCAACCGGCCCTGCATCCAGCTTTACCACGCGGTCGCGTCCGAAGGGGAGTTCGCGGGCAAAGACGTTCTGGAGGTGAGCTGCGGCCATGGTGGCGGGGCGTCCTGGCTGATGCGCACGCGGCGGCCGGCGCGCTACACGGCGCTGGATTTGAACGCGGCGGGCATCGCGTTTTGCCGCGAACGCCATCGCGCGGTGGCCGGGCTGGACTTTGTGCGCGGCGACGCCGGACGTCTGCCCTTTGCGGACGCCAGCTTCGACGTCGTGCTGAACGTGGAGGCCTCGCATTGTTACCCGGATTTCGCGGGATTCCTGGCCGAGGTCTCGCGGGTGCTGCGACCTGGCGGACGCTTTCTCTACGCGGATTTTCGTTTCGGCGGGGGCGCGGCGGGCGACGATTTTTCGGCTTGGGAACGCGCGCTGGCGGCCGCCCCGTTGGTCGAGGTGTCCCGACGCGGGATCAACGCCGAGGTGCGGCGCGGCATGGAGCTGAACGCGGCGCGTTCGCTGGCGCTCATCGCGCGGCATCTGCCGCGTTGTCTGCACGGGCTCGGTCGCGACTTCGCGGGCGTGCCGGGCTCGCGGGTTTACAACGCGCTGGTGGGCGGCGCGCTCTCCTACCGGATCCACGTTTTGGACAAAAAGTGAGCGGTCGGCGGGGAGGCGGCGGGGCGGACGGGGATTGCGTCCGGGTGCGTCGGGGGGCATGATGCCGGGGTCCGGCGATCATATCGTCAGCCAACCCTCAACCCCGTCCCGGTAATGAAAACGCTGCTTGTCTCAGTCGATTTTTCCGCCGCCACGCGACCCGTGATCGAGGCCGCCGTGGAACTTGCCCTCAAGACCTCCGCCCGCGTGGTGTTGCACCACAGTTTCACCGCGCCGGTCGTGACCTCCGAGTATGGCCTCAGTCTCGAGTTGATGCAGGAGACAGCCATGCTCGGCGAAAAGTCCGCGCGCCACCAGCTCGAGCATCTGGAGGACGAACTCACCGCGCGCGGCCTCGTCGTGGACACCGTGCTGACCCAGGGCGGCGCCGCCTGGCACATCCTGCGCGAGGCGGCCAAACGTCACGTCGATCTCATCGTGCTCGGGTCGCACGGGCATACCGCGCTCTACGATCTGCTGATCGGCAGCACGACGCACGACGTGCTCAAGAAGGCGACCTGTCCGGTGCTCATCGTGCCGCGCGCCAAAACCAAGGCGGCGGCAAAAACGGCCAAGACGAAGGCCAAGGCCGGCGCAAAACGCCGCAATGCGGCTCGCTAATCGGCGTTTTTACGCGGACAAACGCCGCACGCCGACGGGGAAACGAACATTCCGCCGGCGAGACAACCCACCGAAAGAACCCTCCCATGGGCGACCGCTCCCCAAAATCCACGCAGAAAAAAGCCGCGCAAAAACAATCCAAGTCGGACGGCGCGAGCCAGAAGAAGCAGGCGCTCATCACCGCCCAGCAGGCGACCAAGTCGAAGCTGGCCGCCGCCAAGAAGAAGTGACGCGTCCGCCCCGAGAGCGGGGCGGCGTTTTGTTTTCGGACGTATTCAATTTTAACCCGCATATTTCCCGGTGCCCCGGTGAAACATGCGCCCTGTCGGGCCGACTGTGTCGGGGTAAACCCACAACCCTTCCCTTATCATGGCCAAGACCCAGAATTCCCAGAAACAGACCAAGAAAAAAGCGCTCAAGACCCCGGCGGAGAAAAAGGCCGACAAACGCGCGAAGAAAAAGTCCTGAGCGGCGTTTCGGCGTCCGGCCCCTTGCGCTTACGCGCAAGCCTGCGTCCGGATAGCGGCGGTTAGTGGGCGAGGTTGGGAAGCGACTGGCGCCAGCCCTTCGTGTTTCTCTTCATCCCGTAGGACTGAGCGTAAGCTCAATTTCAGCGCCGTCCCCGGTGGCGTTGACGCCCGGCGCGCTGCGCGGAATCGTGCGCGCATGTGGAAAATCGAGCATCGCGCCTACCGGCTGCCTTTTCGCGCCGTCGTGCGCACGGCGCACGGGCCGTGGGCGGAGCGCGAGGGTTTTTTGATTCGGGCGGAGCACGCGTCGGGCGTGGTCGGCTGGGGCGAGGCGGCGCCGATCGCGTGGTTCGGCACGGAGACCCCGGCCGAGGCGGGTGATGCGCTGGCGGGTTTGCGCGGCGAGGCCGCGCACGTGGCCGACGCCCTCGCGCGGGTGCCGGAACGCGCCGTGAGCGTGCGCGCCGGACTGGCGGCGGCGCTGGCGGAAGCGGTGTCCACGGAAACGGAGGCGGGCGTCGGAGCGGGGGCGCCGGAAATTGGCGGCGCCGAGGCGGTGAAGTTTTTGCCGGTGGCGGGATTGCTCCCGGCGGGACGCGCGGTGTTGGCGGCGGTGGATGCGCGCCTCGAGCTGGGGTTTCGAACCTTTAAGTGGAAGGTCGGGGTGGGCGACGCCTCCGACGAGCGGGCGATTTTGGACGATCTGCTTGGTATCCTGCCCTCCGGCGCGAGGCTGCGGCTCGATGCCAACGGCGCATGGGACGCCCGCACCGCCGAGCGCTGGCTGGCCGTGGCGGCGGAGCGGCCGATGATCGAGTATGTGGAGCAACCGCTCGCGCCCGACGCGCGGGGCGCGGACGACGCGCTGCGCGGGTTGGCGGCGGATTACCCGGTCACGCTCGCGTTGGACGAGTCGATCTCCGGCGCTCGCGACGTGGAGCGCTGGCTGGCGGCGGATTGGCGCGGCGTGTGGGTGCTCAAACCGGCCCTGCTTGGCGAGCCCGCGCCCGTGTTGGCCAGGCTGGCCAAAGCGCGGGCGGACGTGGTGTTTGGCTCGGCCCTGGAGACCGGTGTCGGCGCGCGGGCGGGTTTGCTCCTGGCCTTCGCCTGGGCGGCGCAAAGGCCGGCGGCGGAGCGGCGGGCGCTCGGTTACGGGGTGTGGCCCTTGTTCGCGGATGCGCGAGCGGATGCGCCGGGTGCCGCGGCTGCGTTTTTGCGCCGCGAGGAGGTGGAGCGCATGGACCCGGAGGCCTTGTGGAACGCGCTGAGCTGATCGTCCGCCTGCGCGCGTTTGCCGGCGAGGCGCTGGTCGAGCGCGACGGGGCGTTTTTTCTCGTCGATCCCGGCTGGGGCGAACGCGAGCGCGCGCAGTGGGAGGCGCTCGCGGCCCGGCGTCCGGCGGCATGGGACGGCGAGCGGGGCTGGTTGTGCGTCCCGACCGGCGGCTCGTCGGGGGCGATGAAGCTGGCGCGTCACGACGAGCGCACTATCGGCGCGGCGGTGGCGGGGTTTTGCGCGCACTTCGGGGTAGAGCGCGTGGACGCGGTCGGCATGCTGCCGGTGTGGCATGTGAGCGGGCTGATGGCCTGGGCGCGGTGCGTCTGGACCGGGGGGACCTATCGAGCGGCGCGCTGGAAAGACGTGGAGTCGGGCGCGGCGCGGCCGGCGGGCGAGGGAGGATTCGTCTCGTTGGTGCCGACGCAGCTCGCGCGTTTGCTGGGCGACACGGCGGCGGAGGCCTGGCTGCGCGGATTTCGGGCGGTGTTGCTCGGCGGCGGGCCGGCCTGGCCGGAGTTGCTGGCGCGGGCGAGGGCGGCGCAGGCGCCGGTCGCGCTGAGCTACGGCATGACGGAGACGGCCGCGATGGTGACGGCGCAGCGGCCGGAGGATTTCGCGGCCGGCGACGATTCGTGCGGCCGGGCGATGCCGCATGCGCGGGTCGAAGCGGATGCCGACGGACGGATCGTGGTCGGCGGAGCGTCGTTGTTTTATGGATACTGGCCGGAGGGTCGGACGGAGGGGGACGTGAAGCGCTGGCGAAGCGACGACTTGGGCGAGGTCGATGCCGCCGGTCGCCTGCGGGTGCTGGGCCGCGCGGATGCGTTGATCGTCACGGGCGGTGAAAAGGTGAATCCGACCGAGGTGGAGGCGGTTCTTCGTGAGGTCGGCGGCGAGGCCCTGGCCGATGTCGTGGTGCTCGGCCTGCCGCACGCGGAGTGGGGGAGCGAGGTGGTGGCGTTTTATCCGTTGTCCGAAGGCTCGGCGCCTTTGGACGAGGCGGCGTTACGCGCTCGGCTGGAGCCACGCTTGGTCGCGGCGAAGCGACCGAAGCGTTATGTTGCGATCCCGGCTTTGCGATGGCCCCGGGATGAACGCGGCAAGGTCACTCGACCGCTGCTGGCGGCGTGGACGGCGGTGTGAGCGAGGCGGCGGATTCCGGTTCCGCCGCCGGTGTCGCGGCTGAGCCGGGCGAAGCGGCGTCGGGCTCGGTGGCAGCGGACCAACGCTGTAGTCCGATACGATCCTGAAAGACGATGATGCGCCAGGCGGTGCGTTCGGGCATGGCGGCGACGAGCGCGGCGTTTTTTTCGGCCGAGAGCTCGCGGGCGTAGAGGATGGAACGCTCTCTCCAGTCGCGCGGCAGATCGGCGGGTTCGATGCGGGCGTCGGCGGAAGGATCGAAGCGCACGAAGACCAGGTGCTCGCCGCTCGCCGTCTCGTGGATTTTTTTCTCCGTTTCGCGGATTTTGTCGGCGTAGGCGTATTCGGCGGGATGGGGTCGGTCGGTCGGTCCGCCGGGCAGCAGAATGACTTGGAAGAAGGTGATCGCTAGGAGGGCGCGTCTCGCGGAACCAAAATTCCAGCGGGCGCAGGTTTCGAGTCCGGTGGCGGCGAGGAGCAGCAGGGGAGGCGTGGCCGGCAACCACCACCCGGAGGCCACGGGGTAACGGAGCAGCATCATCGCCGTCGTACCGAGGGCCAGGAGCGAGGCGGCGCGAGTGACGCGCCCCGGGACGAGAAGCGCGGCTATCACGGCGGCCAAGGCCACACCCAGGCCACAGGCGAAGTGGAGGCCGTCGTGGACGCGGGCGAGCCAGACGCGATAGCCGGGCGTGGTAAAACGTGCCGCCGGCAGGGCGATGAGTTCGTCGTAGCGTTCGATCACGCGATCCAGCTCGGGTTGAGGAGCGCGCGCGGTTTGCCAGAACCATTCGGGCGCGGTCACGTTGCGCTCGGTGTAGGCCGCTCCCGGGGACTGGAAGGGAGTGTCCAGCACGGCTTGGTTACGGGCGGCGAGCAGCAGCAGCAGGCCAACAACAACCAAGGCGGTCTGGCCCAAGTAAGCTTCCAGGCTGTGCGCGCGGGCGACGGAAGCGCGGCGGCGGATTCGCCAAAAATCCACCGCGAACGCCAAGGTGGCGATCAGGGCGGAGGCCGATTCGGTGAGCAACAGCAAGCCCAGGCCGAGCCCGAGCAGGCGCGCGGTGCGAGCCGAGGAGCGTTCCCGATGCTCCAGCCAAGCTCCCAGGGCGAGCGCCGCTCCGGTGAGGAGCAGCCAGGGGGTCGGATCCACGAATTGCCACGCCTGCCCCTTGGAGACGGCGAGCAGGACAAGGCCGATGAGCGGGCCGGCGAAACTCGGGCGGATCGGGCTGGCGCCGCCCAACAACCACGCGAGCGCGGCGGCGGCGGCGGCAAAAGCCACCACGGACGCGGCCCGGGGGGAGCCCGCCGAAGCGGCGATGAGCAATGCGCTGGATTCGCGAGCGATCGCATGGCGCGTTCCGTTCTCGGGGTTCGGGAGAACATGTCTCTGAGCCCAGTGGTCGGCCGAGAACGGCACCAACGCGGTCAAACTGCCCGCCGCGTAATTCTCGGCCGCGAGGCGGTCGGCGCGTTCTTGCGGGGTGGAGGGGCGCTTGGGATCGTGAAAAAAAACCGACAACCAAAAGGCAAAGGCCAGGCCGCCGACGGCGAAAGCGAGGAGGCGGAGAGTCCGGGGTGTGAAAAAACGCATGGGCGAGCCCGTGGTGGTGGCTTTTCCGGGGTTGTCATGCAAGCACGCGACCGCATCACTTGGCGGGATATGCCCCTCGTTTCGCCGCTGGCCGCATGCCGTTCGTGGTTGGAGAACCGTCCTCTGCGCACGGTCGCGCTCGTGTTTGGCCTGATGGCGGCGCTTGTCTATTCGGCGATGCCGGCGGAGGAGCTGACCTTCGACAACGGATTTATAATCGAGGACGACACCCGCCTGCGGGAATTTGGCATCGAGTCCGTGATCAATATAGTGAACAAGGACTACTGGTGGCCGTCGCTCTCATCGAGTTTGTATCGCCCGCTGACGACGTTTTCCTTCTGGCTCGAATACTCGTTCTTGGGGTTTGCCAACACGCCTTTCGGCTACCAAGCGGTCAACCTTTTGCTGCACTTGGCAAACGCCTTGTTGGTCTGCACGCTGGCGTTGAGACTGAAGCTGGCGCGGCTCCCGGCTTTTATAATCACGACGATATTTTTGTTGCACCCGGTGGCCACAGAAGTGGTCGCGAACATCGTGGGTCGCTCGGATCTGTTCGCGACCATGGCGGTGCTTGGTGGATTGATATGTTATCTTAACGCATTGGAGATTCCGGTCGGGGATGGCCGACGTTTGCGCTGGCTGCTGGCCTGCGGAGCTTGCGGTTTGGCGGGGGTGATGGCGAAGGAAAGCGCGATCATGCTGCCCGCCTTGGTGGGGTGGCATGGTTTGTTGCGCATGGGTGAGCTGCGAAAGCCCGAGACCGCTCGCATGTGGTGCAAGGACGCCTTGGGCGCGGGGTTGAGCCTGCTTGCCTGTGTGGCGTTTATCGTTGTGACCCGGGAAATTTTTTCCCGCCAGCCCGGCGTGGGCGATCATCCGTTTATGGACAACCCCCTCATGGCGGAGGGGTTTTGGGTGACGAGAATCACGGCCATGGGGGTGTGGGGAATGCAGCTAAAGGAACTTTTTTTGCCGCTGTCCCTGTCGAGTGACTATTCATTTAACGCCATTCCCGTGGCCAATTTGGTGGATTATAACGCCACGACCTGGTGGGGTGTGGGCACGATATTGGCTTTTGTGGCCGCAGGCATTCTGCTTTGGCGCGTGAATCGCGACTTGCCGCTCGTGGCGTTTGTATTTGGCGCCTACGTTATCGCGATGCTCCCGACTTCCAACCTGCTCATACGCATTGGCAGCATTCGGGCGGATCGTTTTCACTATCTGCCGAGCGCGTTTCTATGGCTGGGCCTGGCCTTTCTGATTTTGCACGGTTGGCGATTGCTCAGGGAACGGACGGCGGAGCAAGCGGAGTTTGTGTTGGGTGCCGGGCGCTTCGCGCTCGTGGCGTGGGTGCTCTGTCTCGGCGTGATCACGCACTCTCGCTGCCATGATTGGCGGAGCAATTTGACGCTTTGGCGAAGCGCCCAGCAAAACGCTCCGGGTAGCGTGAAAACGGCGGCGGCGGCGGCGAACGAGATGGTGCGGGCCACCAACACGATTGAAGGAGCGCAAAGCGCGCTCGCCCAGATCGAGCAGGCGATAAAACCATATGCCGAGCTGGGCATCGATGAGGCGGACTGGCCGCTTGCGCTCTATTCGGATTACGGCGCGTTTTGCACAACACTGTACGACAAGCTTTCTCTTATAGAAGGCCGTAAGACCGAGGCAGACGCCTACTTGAGCGCGGCTTTGGAGTGGTTGGAGCGTGGCATCCACTATGAAGGCATCATGCGCAAGCGCTGGGCGGATCGTTGGGGGAAGGGCGATTTGGAGAAGGCTCCTCGTCTCGCCCTGTTGCATAAGAATTATGGCATCGCTTTGTTAAGGGCGAAGCGCTTTGAGGAGGCTCTGGCGGAGATTGATTTGCTGATCGAGCGCCAGCCTTATAAGCCCGATTTCCGCGAGCTTAAGGCGTCTATGCTGCATCAAATGGGGCGGGTATCGGATGCCGTGGACGAACTCATGCTGCTCTCCGTAATGGTGCCCGACAGCACGGCCTATATTCGGGATCTCGGGAATGCGCTCAAGGAGGTGAGTCCCGAGAGCAATCCCTTGGCTCGAGACGGGCAGGGAGCTTGGCGGCTGGACTTATCGGATGCGAAGGTTTTGGAGCGACTGAAGCGCGCCTGTGAAGCCTACAAAACCATGCTGGTTGAGGAAGGCGCGGAAATATCCATCGCCCGCTTTACACGTGTCGCCAAGCATGTGTATGGCCTCGAAATATAATTCCCTGGGATGCGTCTGATAAGGTTTCTGGAACCTGTATTTATAATGGCTCAGGGATGGGTGACCTTGTGTTGCTGCTTTGAGAGGTATCGGTGGAATCAGCCTAATATTAGCGGCTGAAACGTTCAGACTCTGATGACGAATGCACCGATAGGCACGGATCGGCCGGTTAGCATCCGTGAAATGATCAAAAGCGCGAATTTTAAGTCCATCTCAGGCTGTCGCATAAGGAAGTTGGACGATTAACAAATCGGCTCGGTTGAAATTGTGCGTGAACAAGCAGAGCTTGGATTTTGGTTATCGAAAATTGGGCACGAAAAAGGCCCGTCTTGCGACGGGCCTTTTGGAAGGAATGAATTAGAACCGATTAGTTTGCTCGGAAGAACGAGGTCGTCGTACGGGGCTTGGTCACGTTGATATCGTTCGACTGCGCACCATTAGTCGCGTTGATGAACGCGCTCTGGGTGTTGCGGTAGAAACTTACATTACCGCCGAGGAACACGATGTGACCGCCATCGGAGCCATAGGCACCGCCATCAGGGAAGGTGTTGGCGGAGGACCACTGGCTGCCGGTGTCGGCAAGGCCGCGGGTGAAGGCCACCGGAGTGGTCGAGGTGTCATTGGCGCTCAGGCCGCCGTGGTAAACGAAGCTCAGGGAGGCGGTGTTAAACTGGGTCTCCAAAGCACTGCGGGTGGCGTTGAGCACGGTGCTCACGGAACCGTTGTTACCAAGCGCGGAGTCGGCACCGGCGATCCAGATGGTGCCGTCGTTCAGGCCACCGCTGAAGGCGAGACCTGCCGCAGCGTTCTTGAGGCTGCCCGTTTGGCCGGAGTTGACGAAGGTGTTGTTGGAGAAGCCACACGTGGTGGCAGGGAGGTTGTCGCGGTTGTCGCTAGCGAAAATGAGCGAGGCTTGGCCGATTTGGCGGAGGTTGGAGGCGTCAACCGAGCGGCGGGCGGTCTCACGGACCTTGCCGACGGTGGGGATGATGATCGCGGCCAGGATACCGATGATGGCGATAACCGTGAGAAGCTCGATCAGGGTGAAGCCTTTGAGAAGGCGCTTGGTGGAGGTAGTCATAGGGGGATTTACAGGGGACAAAAAGTGCGTTCGGGAGTTCCGTTACAAGCAGAATCTCCGGCGCGAGCTGGACAATTTTGCTGACGCTCCGCAACGCTCGACCGCGATGAAGATCTATCTTGATGGCCAGTTCGTCGATCAGGCGGACGCCAAAATTTCCGTGTTCGACCATGGCCTGCTCTACGGAGACGGGGTGTTCGAGGGCATCCGCCTCTACGGCGGCAACGTATTCCGCCTGGAGGAGCATCTCGAGCGGCTCGAGATGTCGGCCAAGGCGATCCTGCTTGAAATGCCGTGGTCGCGGCGGGAAATTTCCGACGCCACCCGCGAGACCTGCCGGCTGAACGGCCTGACCGACGGTTACATCCGCCTGGTCGTGACGCGCGGCGTCGGCGATCTCGGCCTCTCGCCGTGGCTGTGCCCCCGGCCCTCGCTGATCATCATCGCGGCCAAGATCGCCTTGTATCCCGCCGAGCACTACACGACCGGGTTGAACATCTGCACGGTGGCCACGCGGCGCATCAGCCCGGCGGCCCTGCCGCCGGCGGTGAAGTCGCTCAACTACCTGAACAACATCCTGGCCAAGATCGAGGCGCGACAGGCCGGCTGCCTGGAGGCGATCATGCTCAACGAGCAGGGCTACGTGGCGGAGTGCACGGGCGACAACCTGTTCATCGTGCACAAGGGCGAGATCATCACGCCGGCCGCCTCGCAGGGGGCGCTCAAGGGCATTACGCGCGACGCCATTTTCGACATCGCGGCGGAGATCGGCGTGCCGATGCGGGAGGGCAACCTCACGCGCTACGACGTCTGGTGCGCGGACGAGTGCTTTCTCACCGGCACCGCCGCCGAGGTCATCCCGGTGGTCAAGCTCGACGGCCGCGTGATCGGCGCCGGCAAGCCGGGCGCCGTCACGGGGCGCGTACTGGAGGCCTTCCGCAAGCGCGTGCTGGTGGAGGGCACGCGGCTCTGACCGCACGCGGCGGCGGGTCGCTGTGCGTGCGGCCAGCGGCGTAAGGTCGCATTCATCCGACACAACCGCGCCGTCTTGGCGCGGTTTTGTTGTGCTCGCGAGGGTGGTTGAGCGCTTCATCCGCCAGGATGAAGCGATTTTTGACCCGGTTGCGCCGACGGCCCGAAGCGTGTTGCCGGCTGAAAGCCGGCGCTCCCCGGACCGCTTTCGCCACCGCGAAATAACGCTGGCATAAGCCCTGCAAACCCTGCGTGGTTTCACCGCTGCCAAATCGGCACGCGAAAGTCGAAATTCCCGTCTTTTCCCCTAATTTACCAGCATGGCCAGTCCTCTCAAATGCGACCTTTGCGGCAAAGCCGCGACCGTTCACCTCACGCAGATCGTCAATGGCAAGATGCACAAGGTCGATCTCTGCGAGGCGTGCGCCCAAGCCAAGGGCGTGACCGATCCGGGCGGCTTTTCCCTCGCCGACCTGCTGCTCAAAGCGTCCCTCAACCCCGAGGCGACGGGCGGCGCGGTGGTCGGTTCCGGCCCCGGGGTGTGCCCGGGCTGCGGCTTCACGCCGAACGATTTTAAGAAACACGGGCGCTTCGGCTGCCCGCAGTGCTACCGCACCTTCGAGGGCATGGTCGGGCCGATGCTGGACAACATGCACAAGGGCACGCGCCACGCCGGCAAGGTGCCGGTCAAGGCCCTCGAGCGCCGCACCCTGATCGAGCGCGTCACCGAGCTCGAGACCGGCCTTGCCGAGGCCATCAAGTCCGAGCGTTACGAGGACGCCGCGCGCCTGCGCGACGAGCTCGCCGAGGCGCGTCGCCAGGCGACGGCCGCCCCGTCCCCCGCCCCCGCCGCCCCCGCTCCGCGTCGCTGATCCGCCGCCACCCGCCATGACCGTCTCCGCCCTTCTCGCCAATCCCTCCGAGCTGACCGACACGTCGAGCTCCAAGTGCGCCGTTGTATTGATGACGCGGATACGTCTCGCGCGCAATCTCGCCGGCCACTCCTTTCCCGGCTGGTGCCGCGAGGCCCAGCGCGAGGAGGTGCTCGCGCGCTGCCGCGAGGCCGTCGCGGCGTCGGGCCCGATGAAGCGCTCGGTCAACGTCACCGTCGGCGAGCTCACCGACCTGCAGAAGCAGATCCTGGTGGAGCGCCACCTCATCTCGCGCGAGCTCTCCGGCTCCAAGCACGGCGGCGGGCTGGTGGTGAACCGCGACCAGACCGTCTCGGTGATGATCAACGAGGAGGACCACCTGCGCATCCAGGTGCTGCGCGCGGGATTCCAGTTGAAGAAGGCCTGGTCGCAGATCGACGGGCTCGATTCCGAGCTCGAGGAGCGCCTCGACTACGCCTTCGACCCCGCGCTCGGCTACCTCACCGCCTGTCCGACCAACCTCGGGACCGGCATGCGCGCGTCCGCGATGATGCATCTCCCGGCGCTGGTGATTTCCGGGCAGATGGAAAAGGTCGTTCGCGCGGTCAACCAGCTCGGCATGGTGGTGCGCGGCCTTTTCGGCGAGGGTTCGGACGCCTCCGGCAGCATTTTCCAGATTTCCAACCAGACCACGCTCGGCGAGTCCGAGGAGGCCATCCTCAAGCGTCTCGGCAGCGTGCTACAGTCCATCATCGAGCACGAGCTGAACGCCCGCGAAAAACTGCTCGAGGCCGACTCGCCCAAGCTCTTCGACAAGATCGGCCGCGCCTACGGCATCCTGCAAAACTGCCACCAGCTCAGCTCCAGCGAGGCGATGAACCTGCTCTCGCTCCTGCGCCTCGGCATCGATCTCGGGCTGTTCCCGGAGGCGACCCGCGCCGTGACCGACCGCCTGCTCATCGAGGCCCAGCCCGGCCACGTGCAGGCGGCGGCGCGGCACGACCTCGACCCGGCCCACCGCGACGCTCTCCGCGCCGAGAAGCTGCGCACGGAGTTTGCCACCGTGGCCCGACCTGATTTTAGCTTGCACCAGAAAAGCTGACGCGCCCGCGGCGTCGTCCCGATTCAACCCCGACCCACCCACTTTATGGAACCGATGAACAACTTCACCCCGCGGGCCCAGCAGGTCCTTGCGCTCGCGCGCAAGGAGGCGGACCGCTTTCACCACAACTACGTCGGCACCGAGCATCTCCT
>LLBY010028766.1_pt7 | contig 13180 bp, 12 predicted proteins | sample 1489401 | NCBI WGS metagenome assembly LLBY01 (sample SAMN04092656, study PRJNA295927) | soil metagenome | biome: Soil prokaryotic community; feature: Bulk soil; isolation source: soil from tomato rhizosphere | host: tomato cultivar Hawaii 7996 | place: South Korea | collected 2011-11-01 | reverse complement strand
TCTGGAGTGAGGACTTCAAAGATGAGTTCTTCATGCGGGGGATCCGCCAATGGCTGCAAACCGGGAGCATTGCTCACGACACAGGTCACGTTCGAGATCTGGACCCCTCACGGCTGCCGGTGGCCGAATCGCGGCTTGGCATTGCGCTGGCCAGACAGCTCAAACAGGATAAGGCCATCCTGGGTGTCTTTGATGAAGGTTGTATGGGGATGTACAATGCCATCATTGACGACGAGCTGTTGAACCGCTGCGGTATCTATAAAGAACGCTTGAGCCAATCCGCTTTGGTGGCCGAGATGCGCATGGTCAGCGACGGGGAAGCCCAGGCGGTGCGCACCTGGCTTGACGAAAAGGGGATGAGGTTTTTGGTGGGAACAGACGATTCCACCGAACTTACCGATGCCCAAATCCTCGAACAGCTCAAAATGTACATTGCCGCTGTGCGCATGGCCGATGCATTTGGATGCGACGCCATCGGGATCCAGTACCAGCAGGGGCTGAAAGATATGACTCCCGCCTCCGACCTCGCCGAAGGACTGCTCAACGACGTGGTACGACCGCCTGCATTCCACAGAGAAAGCGGCCAGGAGCTGTTTGCCGGGAACGCTTTGCCGCATTTCAACGAGGTCGATGAAGGTGCAGGCGTCGATGCGCTCGTGACAAACCGGGCCTGGAATGCGATGGGGCTCGATCCATCCACGACGCTGCACGATGTCCGCTGGGGCAGGCATTATCGCGGTGAGGGCATCGACGACTTCGTGTGGGTGTTCGAGATCTCGGGCGCGGCGCCGCCCTCGCACTTCGCAGGTGGTTATAAAGGGGCTGTCAGTGAGCGCCAGCCGGCCATGTATTTCCCAAAAGGCGGCGGGACGATTAAAGGGGAGAGCAAAGCCGGTGAAATTATCTGGAGCCGTGTGTATATCCAGGACGGCGCGCTGCATGTGGATATGGGTCGAGGCACAGTCGTCGAGTTACCGCCAGAAGAGATGCAGCTCCGCTGGCAATCCACGACCCCGCAATGGCCCATTATGAGCGCTGTCTTGCATGGTGTGAGCCGTGACCAGTTGATGGCGCGTCACAAAGCCAATCATATCCAGGTCGTCTACGCGCCGTCTGCAGAGCAGGCCGATCGGGCTCTGGCTGTAAAGGCCGCTATGTTCGCGGAAATGGGGATTGCGGTGCATCTATGCGGCGATGTGAAAGTCGGTTAAGCGTTCTATGGCACGCCGATTAAAGCACGGCTCAAGGAGACTTAGAACCCCAACACCTGATTCACCAGAATCAGTGTGACGTCGCGGCGCAGATAGGCAGGTTCCCCCTCGATGATGAGGATACGGTTAATGCGGCTGCCCGCCTGATTCCCCAGGCTTTTCTGGCGCTGGTCCTCCAGGGGCAAGACGTACTCACGTACCCGCCGCATCGCATCTTCCAGTGTGGGCGTGATCTTTTGCGCTCCTGCTACCCAGATCACATTGCGGCTGGTATACGCATAGGCGGGCAGCTGGCTGCCACTCCCGCTGGCGAAAACCAGCTCGCCTGTTTCGGCCAGGGCGTTGACACTCCCTAAAAAATATTCCGCGAGTGTTCCCTGGCGGCGCATCGCAGATTGTTTCACAGGGTCTTTTTCAGCAAGCAGGTCTGCTTTGAAATTACGCCAGGGATGGTCCCCGCTGATCAGGATCTCCTCAAAGCCAATCTGTTGAAGTGTGACAGATGCACCCGTCATCACCACGCAGCCAGATGGAATGAGCGCCTTGAGGCGCTCCAGGGCATCTTCTTTTGTTTGCACGAGCTCGGCACGGATGCCGCGCCCATTAACTGCCTCCACCGTTCGTTGGACGCGCTCTGGCGCAGGAAGAGTGTCGTAAGCCATCGTCGCCTCCTTTTGAATTTAGATCTGAATCACAAGCTCGAGATCTTCCACGAGTGGGGCATCTTCCAACAACGGGACGATTCTGCCAATGGCATCCCGGTAGTAGGAGCTGTTCGAACCGGTGACGTCGCGATCTTCCTCTCCTTCCCAAAGCGTGATCGTAATCCCTTTGCCTGTGCTCCGGTCCGCCAGCATCAGGAAGCCTTTAAAGCCGGTCTGTTGTTGGGCAGCGGGCACGACTTGTTCCCGCACGATGTGAACGGCCTCGTCTAGCCGATAGGGTGAAAACTGCGTCGTCGTGACTCTTGCATACATCGATATATCTCCTTGTTTGAATGATTGTTACCCAGCATTGACCTTTCAGGCGCGGGCGCCTGGCATCTCCAGGGAGGGCAGCGCCGCCTCGATCTGTTCGCGCTGTGGCTCCAGCCACGGAGGCAGAATCAATTGCTCGCCCAGGTGTTCCATATCCTCGTCGCGGTCGAAGCCGGGGCCATCGGTTGCCAGCTCGAAGAGGACTCCGCCGGGCTCCTTGTAATAGACCGATTTGAACCAGAACCGGTCTATCTGCGGCGTGGGACGTAAGCCGCCCCGGAGGAGGATATCTCGCAGAGACATCTGTTCCTCCGAATCCTTCACGCGCCAGGCGACGTGATGCACCGACCCCGTACCCCATTGGCCGCGGCGTTCCTCGGGCAGTTCTTTGATCTCGATCAGTCTGCCCGAGCCGCCGCCCTCCACTCCATAGCGGTGCCAGCCGTCTTCCGTGCCAAGCAGGCTAAAGCCCATTAGCGTGGTGAGCACCGCCTCTGTGGGCGCGAGCTGCCGTTCCCATAAGCGGACGGCGTGCATGCCTCGCAGCTGGTGCTCGGGTGGGACCGGGCTATCCTCCCAGGGGGCGAACTGTCTCTCGTCGTTGGTTTCAACCAGCGCGATCTGGAGTCCATGCGGATCCTCGAAGGGCAGGGTCATTTCGCCAAAACGGCTTTCCGCTGGTCCGGGTTTGACCCCATGCTGCTCAAGCCTCTCTTCCCAGTAGCCCAGACCCCCCATCGGCACGGCGAAAGACGTCTCCACCGTCAGGCCGATTCCCAATCGACCCGGCTCCATATTTGGCCAGGGGAAGAAGGTGAAATCGGTACCGGGGTTGCCTTCACGGTCGGCGTAGAATAAGTGATAGGTGCCCGGGTCATCCTGGTTGACACTCCTCTTCACCAGGCGCATCCCCAGCAACGCCACGTAGAAGTCCAGGTTTTCCTGCGCATCGCCGGCAATACACGTTACATGATGGATGCCATGAACAGAAACTGTCATATTGCTTTCCTTTCGTTCTAACTTACAGTCTCTTTTGCCTGTGCAAGCTGCTGGGCCTGTCTCACCATCTGGTTGGTGAAGCCCCATTCGTTGTCGTACCAGCTTAAGATCTTGATCAAGTCGCCATCGACGACGCGGGTCATGCCCAGATCGACGATCGAAGCGCGCGCGTCTTTGATGATATCGGAGGAAACGATCGGGTCTTCGGTCACGCCGAGGATGCCCCGGTAGCGGTCGCTGGCAGCTTCTTCCATAAAGATCTGGTTGATCTCCTCCACCGAGGTTTTTCGTTCCGCAACGATGACGATATCCGCCAGCGAGCCCACGGCGACCGGACCCCGTACTGCAATCCCATCGAATAAATTGTCCAACTGGGGCAGAGCTTTGGCTGTCGCTTTGGCGGCGCCTGTAGTCGTCGGGACAAAGTTGGCGGCACCGGCACGGCCTCGCTCAAAGTTCTTGCTCGGCTTGTCAACGATCCCCTGCGAGGCAGTATAGGCGTGGACGGTTGTCATGATGGCCTTTTTGATGCCGATCCGCCGGTCGATGATTTCCACGACCGGGGTGATGCAGTTTGTGGTGCAGCTGGCGCAGGCGAGGATGCGTGTGTCGCCCTCCAGGGTATTGACGCCGTGGACGACCGTGACCACGTCATCGCTCTTGGCCGGCGCGGAGAGGATGACATACTTAGCTCCGGCCTGCACATGTTTCTCGAGGTCCTCCCGTTTTGTAAACACACCCGTACATTCGAGCACGATATCCACGCCCACGCTGGACCAGGGCAGCCGGGCTGGATCTTTTTCGCTGAAGAAGCGGACCGATTTCCCATCGATGAGCAGGTTTTCCCCATCTTCTTCTACCCTCTTTTCATATCTGCCGTAAACGGTGTCGTACTTGAGAAGGTAGACAATATTATTGATCGGCACGATATCGTTGACTGCCACGAGCTCCAACTCTGGTGTTTCCAAAATGATCTTCAATGCGGCCCGCCCAATGCGGCCTAAACCGTTGATCGCAATGGTTGCCATACTTATGTTCCTTTCTTATTCCGTTAGAGGTTTAGTGATGGTGCTCACGCTCGTAAGCTTCGGCTTCTGCCTTCGTCTTGTGCACCGTGCCGTCAGGGTGTTCGGGCGGTGTGTAGACGGTGTACAGCTTGAGCGCCCCGGTAGAAGATGTGTTGATGACGTTGTGTTCCGCCCCGGCCGGGATCACCAACGCCGAGCCATCCGCGAGCTCATATTCCTGCCCGTCCAGGACGGCTTTTCCTTGGCCAGACTCCACACGGATGAACTGGTCGGTATCCGGGTGTGTCTCCTGGCCAATGTCCTCGCCGGGCTTCAAGGCCATGACGACGAGCTGGCTGTGCGGTCCTGTGAACAGGACCTGCCTGAAGTAATTGTTCTCCAGGCTTTTCTTCTCAATATCGGTGTGATATCCACTCATGTGCTTATCCTTTCTTTCTGAAATTCAGTCTGAGGCGTCCCCGGGAGTTTGGGATGTCTTGGCTTTGACGGCATCCAGCGCGCGGGTGGAATAGATCAGCGCAGACCCCGTCTTGACCTGGATCGCGACACTCAGCGCCTCAATGATTTCTTCCTCTGTCGCGCCGTTTTGCAGCGCCGCTTCCGTATGCACGACGATACAACCGTCACATTGCACCGTGACGGCGACGGCCAGCGCGATCAGCTCCCGTGTCTTCGCGCCCAGCAGGTTGGTTTTCTTGCCTGCGTCGCCGAGGGCGCGGTAGCCGCGCACAATATCGGGATTGGCGCGGCCGATCCCGGCGATTCCCTTGCGGACCCGCTCGTGATAGTCATTCCAGTTGATCATTCGACATCTTCTCCCATTTCGAATCTGTTGTTCTCTTCGAAACCATTGGCACGGGAATCCTTCTATTCGACCGGTCACGTGCCCATCTGCGGCTGCACTGCTGTTGGATTGCCAAATGATAGTATTATGATGTGATGATGATGGGGGCCGGACCTGTTCAGGTCCATTTTATGAGGCTATCTACATAAGCTAACGAAATTATACCCACCTTATTATGGTTTGCCTATCGACGGGGTCGATACAGGGCGCTAACAATAAAACCCCGTCACCTGGATGGAAGGAAACGGGGTTGTTCCGCGCGGCGCGGTGGGATCGATCAGGACGGCGCCAGTCCCAGCTGTTGTAGCACGCCGAGGAAGTCCATATTGGCCCAGTGCTCGACGATCTTGCCCTGCGCAATGCGATAGATGCTTGTGCCGGACACCTGCGCGCGCCGTCCGCTGGCAGGCGCACCCAAGAACGGCTCTCCGGTGTGCGTCATGGACATCGACCAGCGCTCCACCACTTTATCACCCTCGGCAAACAGATCCTCCGTCGTCGTCTGCAGGTCGGGGCAGGAGGCGATGACGCCCATATGAACCATCTTGCCGCCTTCCAGGCCTCGGGGGACGTTCGGTAGCAAATTGTGAGCGATCAGGTCCGCTGCGACGATCTCGTCCAGCAGGTTCAGCTGGTTGGAGTTATGTGCCTCGCGGTAGCGGCGCACGATTTCTTTGTTGATTTCCAGTGGAGCAGTCATGGTTTTATCCTTTCTATTTATAAAAGCATTTAATCAGGAAGGCTGGGGAATCACACCCAGCTGCTGCAGCAGGGCAAACATATCGGCGTTGAGCCAGCCCTCGACGACCTTGCCGTCCTGGACCCGCACCGTCACGATAGCAGTAACGACCACGGATTTATCGGTCGCGGGGATGCCCTGGAATGGCGCCTTGTGTGTGCCGCGGAAGCTGTGTCGCATGGCCACGCGGTCGCCCTCGGCAATGACGTCGTCGAGAGGCATGCGCGAGTCGGGGAAGGCGGTAAAGAACTCTGTCATGGCCGCTTTCACGCCCTCCCAGTTGAGCGCTTCGGGTCCAAACCCGTAGAACCCTACGTCGGGTGCGAACAGGGTCGCCAGCCCATCCAGGTCGCGGCGGTCGAGATAATCGAAGTACTTCCTGGCGAATTCTTCGAGAGGTTGCGTTGGCATGGTTATTTCTCCTTATAGATAAGCAAGAATGGAAGCTAGCTGCCCAATATGTTATGAGCCGGTAAGATCTGAGGCTGCGGCGGGGTCACGCCGTTTTTCTGTAAGATCGGCATTAACGTCCCGGCGAACCGATCGAGCGAATCGGGTGACTCCCAAACATCCACCACGAGCCAACCCGCCTCTTTTGAGGCTGCCACATGCGATTGGCGACCTTTCGGGTTTCCCGCGCCGGCTGCGTTTAGATCTCGCATCACCTGGTCATACTGTGCGGCAGTTACCCCGGGTAGATCAAAGATTGCGACAATTGTTGACATAGTAAATCTCCTTCTGGATTAGACGATTGAATACATCTTACTCAGGAAGGAGATACTCCGCATCGTGGTAATTACCTAGATTTTGGAAGGATCATACTTAAAATCTACACTTTAGAAAATTTTAAACACAAAGTACACGAAGGTCACTACGGAAAAAGATTATTGCAGTGTCTTCCCCAACCCCTTTTCTACAGCCCAGGCTGCGATCTGGACGCGTGTCCGTAACCCTAACTTCGACATGATGTTTGCGATGTGCGCTTCGACCGTCCGGCGGCTCAACACAAGGTCCGCTGCAATTTGATTGTTCGACAACCCTGCCGCGACCAGTGCGGCGATCTCGCGCTCGCGCTCAGTGAGACCGCTGAACTCGCTCCTGGCTTTTGTCCTTTCGGATGGACTGGGAATGAGTCCCAGCGCACGTGCAAGGAATGTTTTTCGCAGCGCGTCCTCGGAGATCTTGTCTGCCAGGTTCCGAATCGTCTCGCGCGCCGCTGAGAATTGTTCCTGCGCCTCGGTCAGGCGGCGCATCGGGCGCAGGATGGAGCCCAACTCGAGCTGCACACGCCACAGCAAGGGCAGGAGTTGGGACGTCCGAGCCGCATCCAATGCCTCGCGTAAGAGCTGTTCGGCATCCGCGTACCGCTCCAGCGCGCGCAAGGCTTGGGCGTGTAACAGCCACAGGGGCGCGGATACCGCTCCCTGGTCTGTGTGAGGCGTGGAGGTGATCATCTCCCGGATGAGCGCGAGGGCCGCCTCCGCCTGTCCCTTCTTTAACAAGAGTTCGGCGCGCGCCCTCCCCAGCCGGCGCATGGCCTCTGAGATCATCCGCGGCTCATCCGCCAGCCTCTCTGCCAGCAGGGTTTCCGCGAGGTCCCGTTCGCCAAGGTCCAGATAGGCTTGCGCCAGGTAACCCGCGATATTGTCAGAGACAAACGCGGCGCCGGCGTTTGCTGCCAGGGTGTAAGCCAGTTGCAGATGTTCGCGCGCCTTCTCAGGATCGAATAGCTCCAGGTGGAGGGCGCCCAGCGGCAGATGCGCCGTGATGACGAAGAAATCAAACCCCATCTCAATAGCCAGGGATAAGCTCCGGCGTGCAGCCTGCAAAGCGCGTCCGAACTCGCCATGCGGACCCAGGGAAATAGCCTGGAAGGAGAGCGCATAGGACTCATTCGGATGCCAGCCCATTTGCCTGGCGATCTCGATGGCTTCATCGCTCTTACGAATCAGATCTTCCATGTCCACCGGTGCGGGAACGGCGGTGCTGGTCATGTAGGAGCTGCCGCTGATGGGGTAAGCGCACAGGCAGGCGATTAACCCCTGGCGCTCTCCCAACGAACGGTGGAGCGCAATGGCCCGTTCATAATACACTCTGCCCTGGATGAGATCCCCGAAACCATAATGGCTGATGCCGAGCAAGTCCAGCGTGCTGGCCATCTCACGCAGGTCATGTATCGACTCGACGATGCCCAAGGCTTCTTTATGGAGCGCAAACCCTTCGGATGGCTCGCCGGACATGTAACGCCAGTTCCCAATTCGATTCAAGGTTTGCGCCAGCCGAGCCGGATCGTTCAACTGGCGGGCTGCCTCCAACGCCTGCTGGAAATATACGCCGGCGCGCTGGTAATCGCGGCTCGTCCACGCAAAGCCCAGATCGAGCAGGCTTCTCCACTCGTTCTCTGTATCCTGCGATTCACGGGCGACCTGCAGAATACCTTCATAATCGGCGCGGGCCGCCTCGAAGTCCCCCAGGGTCTGGTGTGCCTGTCCGCGCGCACGCCATAGAGAAAGGGACGGCTTCATTCCGAGATGGCTGGCTGCATCCAGAGCACGGGTGAAATGCAGGAGGGCGGCGCGGGTCGCTTCCAGAGATTGCGCACGTTCCCCGGCGCGGCGCGCGTACTCGAAGGCTTTGTTCCATTCGCCCGCTTCGAAGAAGTGATAGGACAAATCGTTCAAACGCGTTTCGCTGGGATCGCCTGCCCCTTGTTCCAGCGCGAGAGCAATCGACTTATGCAAGGCCTTGCGCTCGAGTCCCAAAAGATCCTGATAAATTGCTTCGCGGGTAAGTGCGTGCCGAAACGCGTAGACCTCGGCCGACTCTTCCATGATCATCTGCGCATCTCTCAATTCGACGAGGTGCGTCGCCAGTTCTGTATAAGGCTGGTCCATCAAGCGTTGCAGGAGCTCAACGTGGAAGTGACGTCCCACCACGGCTGCCAACGCAACAAGTTTTCGGGCCGCGGGGCCGAGACGGTTGAGGCGCTGTCGCATCGCGAGCTGCACCGTGCGCGGCACCCGCAACTCGCCGGCAGGCAGATGCTCCAGATCGCCTGTCTCGACGATAGACTTGAGAGCTTCTTCCAGGAAGAATGGATTACCCTCTGTCAGGCGATAGATCGCTTCCAACAGATCGTAATGGAGTGGGCGGTCGGTCTCCAGAATGGCCCGCAGCATATTGTCCGATTCCCCCAGCGAGAGGCGCGGCAGCCGTATTTCGGTCGCGAGGCGTAGACGGTTCCACTCTGCCAGCAGATGCTCCAACGCTTCATGCTTTTCGTCGGCGCGATAGGTGCCTGCGAACAGGATGGAACGAGGCGGGTTATGGCGTGTCAGGTAGAGTAAGAACTCCAGGCTGAGGTCATCACACCAGTGTAAATCCTCCATCACCACCAGGAGCGGCGTGCCGCGGCCAGATTCATCTCCTGCCCGGAGCAGGAATTGGGCCAGGGACTGAAAGATGCGTCGTTTCTCTGCCTCCGGATCGAGCATGGACGATGCCTCAACGTCCGGAAGATACATGGAAAGCTCCGGGAAGATTCTGGCCAACACAGCAGCAATCGGTTTGAGAGATTCTTCGATTTGCTCGCGGCTATGCGTGAGGCAAAATGTGTTCAGCAGGTCGACCAGCGGCGCGTAGGGCAGTGCCTGATCCTGCTCGAAGCAGCGCCCGATTAAGACGGCCATTCCTTGTTCCCGGGCGGCCGATGTGACCTCATTGACAAAGCGTGTTTTACCGATCCCCGCTTCGCCTGTGATCAGCGCAACTCGAAAAGGAGCGACCTTATCCCTGGCGCGGACATCCCCCACCAGCCTGCGGAACGACGCCACTTGCGGCGCGCGTCCGATAAAAACAGGGCAGATCACAGGTCCCGAAATCGCCATAGGAATATTATAGCGTGCATGGCTTGTGTCATTCATGTGTCGTTCGGCAGGAAGGTATGGTCAATTTGGCACGGATGCTTTAACATAAGCGCGATGCCAACCACATTTCCGGAGCTCATCCAATTCTTCATCAAGCGCCGCAACCTGTCTGTGGAGCAGCTGGCGAACCTTTCCAATCTCTCACGCAAAACTTTGTATCGCTGGGTGAATGGGGAGGTAGCCAACCCAAGGCACTGGTACCAGATTGTGGCGCTGGGCAAGGCGCTGCGCCTCAACGTGGAAGAAGTGGACCAATTGCTGCGCGTAACGAAGAACCCCCGGTTTCACGAGCTGAAGGATCTGGCGCGCTACGAATACGAGCTCGAGCTGTTGGAAGAGTTTTCGAAGATGGAGCCGGCAGAGAGCTCCATCCCTCGGCCGCAGGTCCGTGTGGAACCCTGGGCAGCTCTGGAGGCGCCGTCCGGTGCGGTGCATCCGCAATCCCCGTTTTATGTCGAACGGGTGGCCGACAGCCAGCTCCGCCACCAACTCGCCGGCCAGGGGACCACGACTACCATCCAGGCCGGACGTCAAACGGGAAAGACGTCTCTCTTAACCCACGCCATTAACACATATGAGGGAAAGATCATCTACCTGGATTTTCACCTGGTGGACGATGCCAGTGGGGAGAACCTGACCAGTCTCCTTCGATTTCTATCGGAGGCGATCGCCGAGCAGTTGGACCTGGAATGGGATGTGGTGGATAAGTACTGGCAAGTGGCGCGCAACCCGGCCCAGACGTTCAACCGCTTCCTGCAGCAGGAAATGCTGCAGCGTCTCGAGCAGCCAGTCCTACTGGCGATCGACGAAGCCGATCTGCTGCTCGGCGCGGACTATCAAAAACACTTCTTTGCCCTGCTGCGTGCCTGGGATTCGCGGCGGGCATTCGACGCGGACTGGCGCAAGCTCAACCTGGTGATGGTGATATCGACCCATCCGTATTTGTTGATCGACGACGTGAATCTGTCGCCGTTCAACGTAGGGCTGACGATCCGTCTCAAGGACTTCAGCCCCGAGCAAGTGGCGGATCTGAACCAACGTCACGGAAGCCCGCTCGAACAAAACGAGATCGCTATGCTGATGTCGCTGGTCGGCGGCCATCCCTATCTGGTGCGACAGGCCTATTACACACTGGTGAGCGAAGGTTTATCCCTGGCGGATTTGCTCCGGGTTGCTAACGCCCTCGACGGACCCTTCGGCAAACATCTGCTCTTTTACCAGCACAGCCTGAGGAAAAACCCGGTTCTCCTGGCTGCTCTTCAACAACTGCTTCGTGAACAGAAACTGCCCGAGGAATCGTTGTTGGAACGTCTGGCTGCTGTGGGCTTGATCCGACAAGAAGATGGCAAGTGGACGCCGCGCTGCGGCCTGTACGGCGAATTCTTCAAGCGGCAGGCGAATTAGATGAAGGCCAACTCTGCTCCATCTGCTCCGCAGGAATTCTTCGTCGCCGGGGGAACGCTCTGGCGCGAGGCGCCCTCGTACATTCGCCGCCCGGCCGACGAGGAGCTGTTCCGGCTGGCGCTCTCCGGCGAATACTGCAACGTCCTGGCGGCGCGGCAGATGGGGAAATCTTCGCTCATGGTCCAGACCGCGGACCGTCTCCATGAGGCCGGGGTTCGCACCGCCATCCTGGATATCAGCACGCTGGGCGGAGGGATCTCCACACCCGAAGCCTGGTTCTTTGGTTTTCTGGACGAGCTGGCCGTGCAACTGGGATTGGACGAGGATATCAATGCGTGGTGGGAGACACACGAACACCATAACCCCGTGCAGCGCTTCAGCAATTTCCTGCGGGATGTGCTGTTGCCAAACATCTCGGGTCCAGTCGTAGTCTTCGTCGATGAAATCGACTCGGCGCTTGGCATGGCATTTACCGACGATTTCTTCGCGGCGATCCGGGCAGCGTACAATGCCCGCGCCAGCCAGCCAGAGTTCCAACGCCTGACCTTTATCCTCCTGGGCGTAGCCCGCCCCTCCGACCTGATCCGCGATCGCAACCGCACGCCATACAACATCGGCACCCACATCGACCTCAACGATTTCACGCTGCAGGAGCTCGGTCCGTTTCAGGAGGTATTCGAAGCCGTCTATCCCGGCCGCGGCACCGAGATTCTCCAATGGGTCCTAAACTGGACGAACGGGCAGCCCTACCTGACGCAGAAACTGTGCGCGGAGCTGATCCCCACTTCAGAGGCTGCTCTCACAACTGAGCATGTGGAACAGACCGTCACCCGCCTGTTCCTGACGGAAGAGGCCCGCAAAGAGAGCAACCTGCGCGCCATCCGCGACCGCATCGAGAACAGCCCACACAAAACCAAGATGCTCCAGCTCTACGAGCAGATCCTGCGCAAGCGTCCCGTCCCGGACGAGGAACGCTCCCCTGCAAAAAACGAGCTCAAGCTGACAGGTCTGGTGCGTCCCACGCCTGGCGGGACCTTGGAGGTACGCAATCGCATCTATGGCACGGTGTTCGACCCTGCCTGGGTGCATAGAAACCTGCCTCAGCCTCGCACCACGCAAATCGTGATGGCGACCTCGCTGGTGGCAATTGTTGCACTGATCCTTGCGGGGTATGCCCTCTACCAGCGGCAAATCCAGCCCTCTCGCACCTTCGTGGAGCAATTCCAGACCAGCAACAGCCCGGACGTGAAGCTGACCAGCCTGGCGCGTTTGTTGGAGCTGGACGATCGAGCTGGCTTCGAGGCGCATGAGCTTTACGCCGGGCTCTCCCAGCAGGAGAAACTTGGCTTGTTCGCCGAACTTTCAGATCCACAAAATATCGCGGTGGAGCTTGTCAAGGTCATCGAGGCTGTCTATCAGGAGAACGAAAACACCCCAGCTGGCAATGAACTGCTGAGTGCAATGCGGACTGTACTCGGGCAGATCGGCGCGGCAGGCGCACCCAGCTTGAAAACGGAGATCGAATTCTGGCTCAAGGGCAGGGAGGAAGTCAACAACCAGAACGCATTGACCGCGGTCAGCTTTTACGACAGTGCCTGGGTCGAAAGTCTGGCGCGTAGACATCCCAACTATTCGGTTCGCTTCGACCGGGCTATGGCCCTGATCGCCTTGGAAGCCCCTGCCTCCGCCGTGGAAGATCTGCACGCGCTCTGGGAGCAAGGCCCGGCTTGGCAGGCCAAGGTCGCTGCGCTGCTCCACTCAAGCCCCGGCGTGGTCGCTTACCTCGTAGAACAACCAGATGCCAGCCCGGCACTGCGCGGTCTCATTACCCAGGACGATCTCAACTCCATCCCGAGGAGCATCCCAACACCAAGCCCTGCTGTTGTCCTTAGCCCCTCACCAGAGATCGCACAAAACCTGACCCCTTCTCCCTTTACGGATTGGATCGCGTTTGGCTATGGCCAGGATAACGCCCGCGAGATTATCATCATGCACCCAACAACCGGCTCTCGACGTGAAATCACTAACAACGGGTCGCTGGAGGAAGCGCCG
>LLBY010029420.1_pt2 | contig 13181 bp, 14 predicted proteins | sample 1489401 | NCBI WGS metagenome assembly LLBY01 (sample SAMN04092656, study PRJNA295927) | soil metagenome | biome: Soil prokaryotic community; feature: Bulk soil; isolation source: soil from tomato rhizosphere | host: tomato cultivar Hawaii 7996 | place: South Korea | collected 2011-11-01 | reverse complement strand
GCGCGATGCAGCGCCACGCTGGCGGCCCCTCCCGTCATCCCGAGCGACTGGGCAACCTCCGCCACCGCCTCATTGTTCAATTCGACGCGGCGCAACAGCTCGGCATCGCGCGGTTTTAGTTCCGGCAGGAGTCGCTCGAAACAGGCGCAGGCTGATCTTTCGATCTCTTCATCGCGGGAACCGACCTCCGTCATCCAGGCTTCGTCACGGCGCACATTCGCCGAGCGACTGCGCACATGATCGACCAGCGCATTGCGCAGCAGTCGGTAAAACCATGCGGTCAATTTCTCCGCGTCGTCCACCTCGCCGGCCGACCGCATTGCTTTCAGCAACCCATTTTGGAGCACGTCATCCGCATCGGCTTCGTTGCCCAAACGCGAAATGAGAAACGCTCGAAAGCGAGAACGCTGGGCCAGCAAAGAGTCGATAGAGCGGACGGGTTCCATGTGGTTATGAAGCAGAAGGCAGCCATCAGATTAGTTCCCGACCCTTGTCTTGCAACCCGCGTGATGGCCTCGCCCGAATTGCTTCGATGTATTTTATTGCTAGATATACAATGAGATAGCCCAGACCCGCCGAAGGTTTTATAAAACGTGAGGGGTTCGGCCGACCTGCGGTGTATTATTGGGAGAAACCACCATGAAAACCCATCCCCAAGATGACGCTCTCCACCAGTTGCTTCGGCACTGGACGGTGGAGCCCCAAGCCAATCCCGGATTCCGGGCGGCCGTCTGGGCTCGGATCGACTCCGCGCGTCGCATGCCCGCGACCTGGAGCGGCTGGCTCCGGCTAAACCTAGTCCGAGTGTCCTATTGCGCAGCGGCCAGCATCGTGTTCGCCGGCACCGGCGGCGGCCTTCTCGCCGCTTCTCAGGCCAACCGCGAACGCGAGCAGCTTATCCAGCGCTACGTCGTCAGCATCGATCCGCACCAGCAGGTCAACGCCCCCCGCTAACCATGAACTACCGCTGGATCACCGCCGGTGCGATCATCGCTCTCGCCCTTTTGGCCGGGGGCGCGTCCTACCTCTGCTTTCACCACACCATGTCGGTGTCGACCGGGCAGAACCACGACTCGCTCATGTGGGTGCGCCACGAGTTCAAACTCTCCGGCGAGAAACTCGCCCAAGTGGAGGCGCTCCACGAGGCCTACGAATCGGTTTGCGCCGAGCACTGCATCGCCATTGCCGAAGCCCGCGCGGAATTGAAACACTTGCAGGACGCCAAGGCCGCGCCCGTCGACATCGAAACCGCCGCCGCCAAAGCCAAGGCCGTGGACGCCCGCTGCATCGCCAGCACGGAAGCCCATATCAAGGAAGTCGCCACCCTGATAGGCGGCGACGAAGGCCGCCGGTATCTGTCCATCGTGCTGCCACGGGTGCTGATGTTTGACCACTCCGGCCCCGCCTCGCTCGACCTGCATTCCACCACCACGTCCGCGCATGACATCCCAGCCGGAAAATGACCCCGGCGAGGTTACCGACGAGGCGCTCATGGAAGCGCTGCAAAACGGCGACGACCATGCCTTGGCGACGCTGATGCACCGCTGGGAGTTGGGCGTGAAAGCCTTTCTCCTCCGCCTCGGTGTGCCCGCCGCCGACGTGGAGGACGTGGCGCAGGAAGCCTTCGTCCGCCTCTACCAAAAGCGCGACCGTTACCGTGCCGGCGCCGCCTTCAAGCCGTGGTTGCTCACCGTGGCGGGCAACCTTGGCCGCAACCGCCTGCGCTGGCGCTTTCGCCGACGTGAAGACAGCATCGAAGCGATGGACGACGCCCAACCGGGAGGCTTTGATCCCGTAGATACCTCCGCCCGTCCCGCTTCCGATCTGGCTGAAAAAGCCAACCTCGCCCGCGACGTGCGAAAAGCGGTCAACGCACTTCCCGACAATCTGCGCCAAGCCGTCCTCTGCGTGGAGTTAGAGGATCTCAGCTACGCCGAAGCCGGACAAGTCATGGGCTGTTCCTCCAAAGCAGTGGAAACCCGCCTCTATCGCGCCCGCGAATTGCTCCGCTCCACGTGCAAGGCCTTGCTCGGGCAAAATTGACGGGGAACCAGAGCTTGGTGGCCGACACCCGCAAGCCACTGCATCAACCTCGTCGCGCGCTCCTCGATTGATGCAGCCGCTTGCCCTTCGCGGACACCATGCGGCACACGCGCGAAGACACGGGCGCGTTCCTCGCCTCGCTTCTCCGTCCGCCTGCGCGGGCCTCCTTCGTCGGCACCGCTCCGGCTACCGGCTCGCTCGGCTCCGACCGACCCGAGACTTCGCGCGGGCCGCTAAGATTAGCTCATGTTGAGCAACCCACGGGAGCGCCATTCAGGACAGGGGCAGCCCTCTGTTTTTCCAGCCTACCACGCCCGGCAAGGTAGTGCGCTGCGCGCCTCCACCACGACCGCCCGCGCATGGGCGCGGACGGCCTTTGCCTGGGCGTGCTGACGGGCCGGGAGATCGGGCTGGCAGAGATACCCGGCACGGTGCCGGAATCCGACCACGCACGACCTCGCGACACACCATGAACACCGAAGTTCAACGCGACACCGCCATCCAAAAACTCCGTGAGGGCATCACGACCGGCGCGACCATCTACGTCGTCTTGCGCCGCAAAAACCAACTCGGCACCTGCCGCTGGTTGGAATTCTATCACGTCCACGAGGGCGAGCTGAAGCGCATCACCTGGGACGTGGCGCTTGCCATCCAATGCGAGTATTGCCGCGAACATGACGCGGTGAAAGTCACCGGCTCCGGACTCGATGTCGGCTTCGCCAGCGTGGACAGTTTGGCCGATACGCTTTTCGGCACCGGCCGGGCGTTGAAGCACTGTTGGCTTTGACCGCGACGCGAGCGCCGGCGCAACCGGCGCGCCTCACCTTGGCGATTTACCGCCGAGGTTTTTTGGCTGCCGACTTCGCCGGGAAAAACTCGCCGAAACGGCTTTCGTCGAAAACCAGTTCGACCTCGGCGACCACCAGCGGTGACGGAGTGCCATCGCGTCCGCCCAGCCGTATAAGCTCGGCGAGCACCATGTAGAGCGCGCGCCAACGCGAACGCGTCCCGCGCGTCCAAACACGTCTCGTCACGAGGGCTCCGCCGAAGCCCTTTTCAGTTTCAGGACGAACTCGGTGGCATCGGGGCCGGCATTCTCGACAAGGCGCAGCTCCCCGTCATGCGCACGCGAGATTTCGTAAGCCAATGCCAACCCCAAGCCATGACCGCCCGCCGCTCGCGCGGTGTCTCCGCGCATGAAGCGCTGAAACAGATGAGCGCGGAGGTTCTCCGGTATTCCCGGCCCCGTGTTTCCCACCGACAATAGCACGTCGTCGGAATCCGTGGTCAGGCGGCACCATACCCGACCGGACGGCCGGTTGTAGCGCGTCGCGTTGTCCAATAAATTAAGCACCACGCGTTTCAGTCCATCGGCGTCGGCGCGCACCCGGATGTCCTCGGTCACGTCGGTCTCCAACAGGACGCCGCGCGCCTCGGCCAAGATCGCACCGTCTTCGCACGCCTCGCTAACCAGCGCGGAAAAATCGACGCGGCCAAACTTAGGCTCGGTCGGCACGGAAGCGTCCAGCCGGGCAAGCAGGAGAAGATTTTCCGTGAGTCGCTGCAAACGGGCCGTGGCCTCCTGAACCCGGAGTAAACGAACCTCGGACTCGGCCGGCATGCCCTCGGCGCGCAAAAGCCGCTCCAGCTCGCCGCTCATGATTGTGAGTGGCGTGCGCAACTCATGCGAGGCGTCGGCGGTGAATCGCCGCGACTGGAGGAATCCCGATTCGATCCGCGCCAACATCGCGTTGAGCACTTCGCCGAGGCGGCGCAGTTCATCCTTGGCTTCGGGCAATGGCACACGCCGATGCAGCGCCCCGGCGTCGATTTCCTCCGCAGCCTCCTTTAGCGCGCGCACCGGTTCCAGCACGCGGCCCGACCACCACCACCCGGCGGCGGCCGCCAGCGATATCAACGTGATGGCACCCACCAAACACACCATAATCAGTTCACTCAGCACGTCGTCCACCTCTTCGAGGTCATAGGCGAGGACGTATCGGCCACCACTCGCCTCCACCCAAATGGAGCGCCACGCGCGATCCTCCGACCGCCAGAGGAACGGCCTCCGCTGCGTATGGTCTAGAGTCGCCGCCAGCAGCCCGGAATCCAGTGCGCCGTCCTCCGAAGGTGCCGCGTAACCGGTCAACAAGCCAACCGCGACAATACGGGTATGCGAAGGCAGCGTGTTGTTTTTATCGGAGACGGAAATATCGGCGACCTTCGCCGCATAGCTTTTCAGCTCCAGATCCACCTCCTCGAAAAGCTCGGCGCGCATGTGGGCATACACGGCGACCGCGAAGAGCACGACCACCAGAGCGGCCAACGCGGCGGCACCCGCCGCCAATCGGATTCGGATGGGCCAGCGAGAATTCATGGCGTGATCGAGATAGCGTAGCCCAGGCCCCGCACCGTTTGCAGGAGAGCGGGGGCGTGGCCGTCGTCGATTTTTCGGCGCAGACGCTGCACCGCCACATCGACGACATTGGTTCCCGGCTCGTATTGCAGATTCCACACCTGCTTGAGGAGTTCGGTGCGCGTGACGGGCCGACCCTCCGCGCGCAACAGGCATTCCAACAACGCAAATTCGCGGGTGGTGAGATCCAGCCTGTGATCGGAGCGGCGCACTTCGCGCGTGATCGTGTTCATTCGCAGGTCGGCCACCGCAAACAGATGCGTGGGTTCCGTCGCGTGCCGACGCAGGATAGAGCGCATGCGCGCCCGCAGTTCCGAGGCCGCGAAGGGCTTGGGCAAATAATCGTCCGCTCCCAAATCCAGACCCTCGACCCTATCCTCGATTGCGTCACGGGCGGTCAGCACCAGAACCGGCAGACGCCGCCCGGTGGCTCGCAGGCGACGCAGCACCTCCCAACCATCCACTCCAGGTAGCATGAGATCGAGCACGAGCGCATCATGACGATGGGTGCCGAGAATCACCAATCCATCATCGCCGCGCGCACAACAGTCCGCCTCGTGACCTTCGTCACGCATCGCCTCCGCCACCAGATTGGCCACCTGGGCATCATCCTCGATCACAAGCACGCGCATGGTATAGTCCCAAAAATGCCCGACGGGAGCCGGGTTGGCGAGGGGCAAGCCGGCCCGGCTCATTACATTGCTGTCATGCTTCTAACGTCGCGGCGCTTGGCGGGTCTTTCCCCTGCGAATGAACTCCACCTTGCCTTCCCAAGCGCGTCCCAAAGTCCCCGTCGTCACGCTACCACAACCGCCACGCGCTGCCTCTCACCGCCCCTGTTCGGCGGCCAAACCCGTCATCGGTCGCGCCGGGTTCGAGCGCATCCGCAAACCGGTCGCGCTGCTCTGCATCGGCGCTTGGGTTTATGCCGCGTTGCGCGTCCCGGTGCTGCACGGGGGAGGCGTGGAGTGGGCCGCCCTATTGGGACATTTGCTCGTAGCCGGAGCGGTCTTTGGTCGCATCTGGAGCACACTGCACATCGGCGGTCACAAGAACGGTCGTCTTTGCCGTAGCGGCCCGTATGCGCGTTGTCGTAATCCGCTCTACTTTTTCTCTTGGTTGGGCGTGACCGGCATCGCGCTCGTTTTTCGCGAGCCTTGGCTGGTGCCACTAGCTTGGGCGGCGTTTGGGGTGAGTTTCGCGCCCTTGATTTGGGCGGAGGAAAAACGTCTGGCGCTGCTGTTTGGCGCTGACTTCACCCGCTACAAAGCGGAGGTGCCCCGGTTCTTTCCCCGGCTCGAATCGATTAAAAACGCGGATGAAGCTGAAATCCAAACGCCCGGAAAACTGCCCCAGATTGAACGCGCCTTGGCCGACGCCCTCTGGTTCCTGATCGCTGCCGGCCTCATCGAGACGCTGATCGCGACTCATGCTTGGGAACGATTGCAGGAGGTGATGCGTTGAACACCGAAGCATCGCAAAAAATTCCCGCCGTGGGGACTCGTCATCACTTGCTTGCCGGGCTGCTGGGCTGGGCCCTCTTGGTCGGCACCGGCACGCGCTTGGCACTTTGGATTCAGGCGGGCAACGACCTTCCGCTGTCGATTCGCCTGACACTCTCCTTCGCTTGGGGTGTGGTCGCCGACGCGGCAGCCGCGCTCATCCTGCTCGCCCCGGTCGCCTTGCTGCTGGCGCTACTGCCGACCCGATTTTTCCAGCGAACCTGGGCGCGGGGCGTGGCACACGCCGGAATCATTGTTTACATCGCAGCCACGTTGTTTGTCGCCGTTTCCGAAGTTTGTTTTTGGGACGAGTTCGGCGTCCGGTTCAACTTCATCGCTGTCGATTACCTGATCTACACGCAGGAGGTGCTAGGGAACATCCGCGAGTCCTATCCGATGGGGCTCATCCTTGGTGGCTTGGCCCTTGTCACCGCCGCCATTTATCTGCTCTGGGTGCGGGGCGGGCGGGTGGATAGATGCCTCGATGCCACGCCCGCCCGCCTCGGCAGATGGCGGGACGGGACGGCATGGCTGCTCGGAGCGGGAGCGGCCGGAGCGTTCATCGCCTGGGCGCCGACTCCCGATTTCCCCAACGCCTACGTCGGCGAGTTGGCGAAAAACGGGCCGACCGCGTTTGTGGAGGCTTTCCGCGCCAATCAACTCGACTACGACCGTTTCTATCCGGTTCAGCCGATTGACGCGGCATTCGCACTGGTTCGTGGAGAATTGGGTTTGCCCGCCGGGCCTCGCGATCTGTTGCGCACGGTTGCCGGACGCCAGCCGCAGCGTCGTTTGAATGTCATCCAAATCACCGTGGAGAGCCTGAGCGCGGAATTTCTCGCCCGTTACGGGGAGAAGCGGGGACTCACCCCGAATCTCGACGCGCTGGTCTCGCGGTCGCTTGTTTTCGACCGTCTCTACGCCACTGGCAACCGCACCGACCGGGGTATGGAGGCGCTGACTTTGTCCGTCCCGCCCACACCGGGGCGCTCGCTCGTCAAGCGCCCGGACAATGAAAACCTCTTCACCCTCGGGTCGGTGCTCACGGCACGAGGTTACGCCACCGCGTTTCTGTATGGTGGATATGGATACTTTGATAATATGAACTATTTTTTCGGCCATAACGGCTATCGCATCGTGGATCGCTCCGCCGTGCCGAAAAACGAGGTGACGTTCGCCAACGCGTGGGGCGCGTGCGACGAGGACTTGTTGCGATGGACCTTGCGCGAAGCGGACCGCGACCACGCGGCCGGAACCCCCTTTTTCCACTTCGTCATGACCACGTCCAACCATCGGCCCTATACTTATCCGGAAGGTCGCATTGATCTTCCGCCCAAGGTATCGCGCCGGGCCGGCGCGGTGAAATACACGGACTACGCCATCGGCGAATTTCTCCGCGCCGCCTCCGCGCATCCGTGGTATCGCGACACCGTGTTTGTGATCGTGGCCGACCACTGCGCATCCAGCGCGGGCAAGACCAGCCTGCCCGTGAATCGTTACCATATCCCAATGCTTATCTTCGCGCCGGGCGGACAAATCGCCCCCGGCGTGGTGGACACGCTGTGCAGCCAGATCGACTACGCGCCGACCTTGCTGGGCCTGCTCGGCGGAGACTACCCAAGCCGCTTTTTCGGCCGGGACATGCTCGCACCGGATGACATTGCGTATCCACCCCGCGCTTATATCGGAAATTATCAGAACCTTGGTTTGTTTGACGGGGAGCGATTGGCGGTGCTGAGCCCGATGCTCAAACCCACCACCTGGAACTATGACCCGGTGTCGGAGGAACTCGCGCCCACCGCGCCCGACGCGCCGTTGATTGCCCGAGCCGAGGCCGGGTATCAGACGGCCAGTTGGCTTTTCAAGAATCGGAAATATTCGGCCCTGAACCAAGCCCCCGGCCTGACGGCCGGTAAATGAATGGCGGCGGGCGCGGACCTTCGATTTATTCCAGCTATGGGCAATAATTGGTTCACGTGGGCGCTACTGTCCGCCGTAGCCGCCGCTTTGACAGCGGTGCTGACCAAAATAGGTGCGACCGGGGTCAGCGCCAACATGGCGACGGCGGTCAGAACTGTGGTCGTGCTCGTGTTTGCCTGGGGGTTGGTATTCGTCGGCGGTGACACGGCGGAGTTCGCCAAACTATCGCGACGCAATTTGATGTTTCTGACACTTTCCGGTATCGCCACGGGGCTATCTTGGATCGCCTACGTGCGGGCGCTTCAACTTGGCGAAGCCAGCAAGGTCGCTTCCATCGACAAACTTAGCCTGCTCTTCGTGCTGGTTTTCTCCGTCCTGGTTTTGCGCGAGCCCCTATCAGCCAAGACGCTCATCGGTGCGGCCCTTATTTGCTGCGGCGGGGTGGTGCTCGCGCTTAAGTGATACGTTTCGTTGTATTGGGAAGATCCAACGAAAGTTACCGCGCTCACGCGGGGGAGTCCTTCGACACTCATCATAGGCAAATATTGCCGTCAGCATGGCATCTTACGCTCATGCGTTTATCCGACTGTTCTACCGCCGGGATTTTTTTGCCGCCGGCTTGGATGGGACAGGCGAGCAGCGGCGGAGTTGAATTTCGTCAAAGACGACCTCGATTTCCGTCACGGCCAAGGGCGGCACGAGGCCACCACGACCCTCGACCTGCTTGGCGATCACCGTGCGCTTGCCCTTGTCCGTGCAAATCCAGCGGCCTGTCTCCGTGAGAAATTCCTGACCGACTTTGAACTGATCGTGCGTCATCCCGACCGGCTTGAAGGCGTTCGCCACGAGTTCGCGGTCGATGATCGTTTTGCAGACGTTGACGCAGGACTCGCAGATTTGAACGCCGGGGCCGGCGATGATTTTTTTAACCTCCGCCTGCTCTTTCCCACAGAACGAGCAATAGACGAGCTTCCTTGGTTTCGTTTTGGGTGACGCCATGCGCTGACCAGCAAGAGCCTGCGAAGCGATCCGTTTCAAGCTAGACCACGCGGCCCGCCGCATCGGCGTGTGGGAATGGGCCTTCCCTCTGGACGCCCTATCTTATCACGCCGGGCAAGGTAGTGCGCTGCGCGCCTCCACCACGCCGGGCCGGACAGTCGTCCGGCCCGGCTTTGCCTCGGCGTGAGCGCGGGGCGCGAGATCGGGCTGACCGGACAACCCGGCACGTCGCCGGAGCCGCAAGCAGCGCGATTTCGCGTTCACCATGCAGGTCTATGAAATCACACCGCAGTATCACCTTGTCCGACTCGGCAACGAAGAGCCGCTGGATCGTCCCGAACAAATCGTCCGCTACATGGACGGAGCCTTTGCCGCCGAACCTACAGTCGAGTCCGTCTGGGTGATCGCCTTGAACACCAAGTTCCGACCACTGGGGCGGGTGAAGATCAGCAGCGGCACCCTGAATTCCTGCCTCGTTCATCCGCGCGAGGTGTTCCGCGCTGCCATCATGGCGTCGGCGTGCAGCATCGTGCTGGTTCACAACCACCCCTCCGGTGACCCCGCTCCGTCATCCGCCGACTGCACCATCACCCGGAAGATCCGGGAGGCGGGACAGGTCATGCAGATCGAACTGCTCGACCATGTCATTATCGGATGCACCGCCGACGATCCCCTCGGCATGGGCTACTACTCGTTCCGCAGCGGCGGGCTAATTTAAACACCGTCAGGCACCTCCAAGTAGTCACAGCCAAATCGCGGACGCGCAGCGGCGGCGCGTGCTCGACGGCAACGAGCACGCGAGGATGGCTACAGCTACGATTCGGCCAGTGGCCAAGTCGTGTTCCTTAGCTAAGAGATTCGGTTTCACCACGCATCTTTCAGGGCCGTAGCGTCACCTGTATGGTCGGAGAGGAACCTAAAATCGTAAGTGTCCTGGATGCGCGGGTCATGGTGACATACAGCGATTCGGCTTGGGGAAACTCCGCCGAATTCAGAACAACAGCGTGATCACACTGAAGACCCTTTACCAGCAAGGGGGTCGAAAGGCAGCGAGGCGGAGGTCTGCGTCCAACCCGCCTCATCAGATCGCGACGTTTCCAGATAGCATCCCGAATCGAAAGACCTGGGGTCGCGGCGGCCGTGCTGACTCCGTCCATAAGCCCCTGCCAAACCTCTTGGCTTCTATATTTGGCGTTCGGAAGGGCTCCGATTGCTCTCATGGCGGGGACACACGCTCCAAGGTCGCTCTGATCACGGACGGCAGCCAGTAGCGGATGTATAGCGATGATGAGCGGGTCCCGAACCGCCGGTGGTTTGTTTTTTGCTAGGCTACCGATCAACGCATCTAAATTGTGCGCACTAAGAGTCAGCCACTTTTGAGCGGTGACCACCACAGCCTTTACCCGGTCGATGCCTGCGCTTCCTTCGATCAAACGCGCCGACGCCAAGAGGTCTGCACCTTCAGCGTCCTCGAAAACCGAATACAGGTTGCCGAGTTGACCGGAAAGATCGTGGCAGCGGTTCCGCATGGCACGCATAGCGATGACCGTCTCGCCCTTGCATCGAGCCAAAGCGTAGCAGATGTCCCGCTGTTCTTTGGCAATCGTCGCGTGAGTTATGGGTATGTGTGTGACGAAGCGAACACCGCTGAGGTTGATTGGCTGGTTTTTCAGCAGCGGCTCGCGTATTTCGAGTAACCATTGTCCCAATTTTTCATTTTTCCCCGTCCATCTATGCGGGGTATTGAGCTGCGGGAGCTGCGGGAAGTCGGCTTCCACCTTCCCCCACGATAGCGAATCTTGGTTCCGGTCGTTCATCACCGCGAAGACGGCTTGTAGCGGATCGCCTACGATTCGGCACGGGAGCACCTCCGAAAGCCGAGTGATCAGCGCGTGCTGGTGGAGTCCGCAATCCTGATACTCGTCCACGAAAACACCGCCGTAGGTGGATTGAAGCACGTCTGCGATGGCCTCCAACTTAACCACTTTCAAGGCGGCGGGGCGTAACTGAGACCACTGGGCTCGCTCGGGTTCTTTCACCGTCCATCCAGACACCGAGGGGTAGGCGGAGGCGTAGCGTAGAGAAAAACTATCGAGGGTTGTGATGTGATAGGCATCGGGAGGAACCTGTAACTCATCCATTCGATCACGCAGCGCCTTCACGCCAGCGTGGGTGTGCGTGAGAACCAGCTGTCGTCCGCTGCTCTTCTTAACTGCGGCAGCAATCAGGTGCGTCTTGCCGCACCCGGCAGGGGCGACCACGAGCGCTTTTTTCGCATTCGCAAAATCAGCTGCTAGATCAGGCATAAATCCAGTCAGTGACTTCTTTGAGTTTTTTAGCCAGCGGGGTGGTGGGAACTTTAGGAAGCGCGGTGCCTAAGAGTTTCCCGAGCGAGATGCCGAGGGAAATGTTTTTGAACCAACCTTTCCCGCCCTTCTTGGCAGCTTTTCCAATAGCAGTGCGGATATCGGCTTCGTCGTATATGAGGAGCCAACCGTCAACATCCTCTCCGCCCAGATCAATTTTCCCGAACTCTTTGATGTGAGCATGGACAGGGCCTTCCTCCAAGAGATCGACGGCCATGTTTATTAGCACCTGCAAGTCCTCCATCGCGATATCCGCAGTGATGCGCTCTTCGGTTGCCATCTTGCCGTCCCAAAGAAAAACGGGGATTCCCGCAGCACGAAGAACCGCTTCCGTTGGATTCAAAGGCTCATCAGCGTCGCCCAGCATCGAGACTTCGTAGCCGAGGCGCTTCAGCTCCATGGCAATGGGTGGTGCGCTGGTGCATCCGCCGCCGTTCAAAGGAACGAATCCAAGATGAGTAGGATGAACAGCGTCGTGCTCGACACACCAGGTATCCAACAGCCCGCGACACATTCCTTCTTCCGTTGCTCCTTCGCATACCAGAATTTTTCGGGCGAAGAGGGCGTGGGAATACGAGCGAACGTATCCCTGCATCTTCGATTGATGCTCGGGACCTACCTCCGTGATCGTAGTCTCACCATTCTTGGAGCGAACAAAACGAAGGTGTGCTATCGGCAAAGGAATAACCGCTGATGGAGAGTGTGTCGTGAAGATTACCTGCCCCTTCACCTTCGGTTTCTTCTCTGGATTTTGGAGACAATCTACCAGATGGCGAACGCGGTGTGGCTCAAGCCCAGTCTCGATCTCATCGATCAGAAGGATGGAATCCGCTCCGACGCCTGTTTGCTGGATAGCGAGCGCCGCGATGCGCCTCGTTCCTAAGCCCCACAATCGAGCAGGGACGTTCGCGTCTTGAAGTCCGAACGCCGATGAACCGAAGGACAACCCGCTAACGTCCAAGCCAGGCTTGAGGTCTTTGAAGCCGGCTCCGAGCAGTGCTGCTTGAGTCGCAACAACAGCGGCAGCCTCGTTGAGTTCTTTTTTTGGAGCCTCGTTGAAGACGCGATTAGCCTCACGGGAAACAGTTGCCACGACCTGCGCCGTAGGCGCACCGGCCTGGTCATCTGTCAGGCGTGTCAGGGCAGACCCACGTGCCCATGTCATGTGTCGGTCAATGTCGCGCCCGAGATGGTTAACGCCGAGACGTTCACGGTCCTGCCATGTGATCCGCTTTTCATCGCCCTCGTTTACCACGGCCCAAGTTGGCTCAAGAGACGCATCAAGCTCGAACCGAACGGTGAGCGCCTTCTGAAGCCCATCCGCCGGTGCTGGGGTCAAGGTCTTGTTGGCTGTGTCGTAGCCTCGAAGCAAAAGACCAAACTTGCTGAGCTCATCCAGAAGGCTGTCGGGGAGGTCACCGAACGTCGCCTCTATCACGATCTTGTTGGCGGTATCTCCCTTGTGAAAATCAATCTCTGTGAATGCCGCGTTATACCTCGGCAGAGACACGAGCTGAATCGCCTCTAAAATCGTAGTCTTCGTGGCATCGTTTGGGCCGATCAGGCACAACAGCCTTCCGTTTGGATACCAGTCGAGTGATTTAATACCCCTGAAATGGCTAATTTTGAGGTGATAAAGAAGCATGGGTGACGCACTTCTGAGTGGTCTGGCTCCTTTTTACGATACGGAAGCACAGGGATTCCACGTTCCCCCCTGCCGCAATCCAACTGACCGCATGCTTTCAAGCTAAGCTGGTGCGTGGCCGTCCCGCACGCACGTCCCGACGAATTCCATGCCGGCTACAAAAACGTCGAATGTCTTTCGGTCCTACCGTGATCCCCAGATCGGCCAGATAGGTGCGGAACTCTCGCGTGCGGTAGAATTCTCGCGGGTGCCGCAGCATGTAGAAAAGCACGTTGAGCTTCCACCAATCG
>LLBY010049667.1_pt1 | contig 13189 bp, 16 predicted proteins | sample 1489401 | NCBI WGS metagenome assembly LLBY01 (sample SAMN04092656, study PRJNA295927) | soil metagenome | biome: Soil prokaryotic community; feature: Bulk soil; isolation source: soil from tomato rhizosphere | host: tomato cultivar Hawaii 7996 | place: South Korea | collected 2011-11-01 | reverse complement strand
CCTGAGTTGTTCCACGCTTTTATCGGCACGGGACAAATGGTGGCATTTCTCGAAAACGATTTGATGTGCTATGACTTTGTGCTGGGTCTGGCAAAAGAGCGAGGCGACATCCAAAAAGTGGAGCAACTCACAAAGCAGGGACCGCCTCCCTATTACGGTAAGGGCGTGGCGATGAAGGAAGCCGCGTTCCTGATGGAAACCTTCAACTACATGAACGCGGATCCTAACATTGCAGACGATGGGTTTAATACCTTTCAGGATCTGGCGGGCACTGAGTACGGCCTGTATGACAAAGTAAATTGGTTCCGCGGCGCGCTCGAAACAATGGACGCCGTCTATCCCCAACTGTGGAAGGTGGATTTCCGCGTACAGGCAACACAACTTGAAGTGCCCGTCTACTTCCTCATCGGGCGGCATGACGTGAACGCACCTCCTGCCCTCACGGAAGAATATTTCGGATTACTGCGTGCTCCTCATAAGGAGTTGATCTGGTTCGAACATTCCGGTCACAATCCTTGGGTCACTGAATCAGCCGCGTTCGTGCAAGTGGTGGTAAATAAGGTGCTACCAGAAACATACGCTTCTGGTGATTGAGCGACCTGTCCGCCTGACCAGTGAAAAACTCTCCTGTCGATGGGGGAGTTTTTTGTTTGACCAGTGTATCCTGATGAAAGGAAATCTTTCAAGAGGAGTGTATGATATGAAATCCACATCCTGGTTACACTATTTTTGGAAACTGCCATTCTGCGGACTTCTCTTTTTCCTCGGCCTAATTCCGGGCAACCTGCTGGCAACCGCGATCGGATTACCCGCGCCGGAGATACCCGTCGGCACAGATGAAGCGACCTTGGGCCAATACACTATTCTAGCAAGTCTGATTTTAGCCCTGGGTTTGGCTGCCCTCGGGCGCGGACTCTCGGGCAGCTTCCTTGCGCGGTGGCTGATCCTCTTCTTCTTTACCTGGATCGCATATGCTGTGAACAATTATTTTGAGGCTGCGATTTTCACCACCATGTCTGCAGCCTCAGTTTTTTCGGTTGTGCTCTATCTGCCCGCCTCGTTACTGTGTAGTGCAGCTGTCGCCTGGCTTTTCCCACCGGATAGGCAGGGCGAAAGTTTCTTTAATCAAGCCAAAGCTTTCTTCGCGGGGCGAACCGTTGGCAACTGGGCATGGCGTTTGTTTGCTGCATTCCTCGCGTTCCCACTCGTATACTACTTCTTTGGAAGACTGATCGCGCCCATCGTGCTGCCATATTATCTTCAGGGCGTGAGCCAGCTCACCTTACCAGGCTGGAATCAAATTCTGCCGGTGCTGGCTTTGCGCAGCCTGCTGTTCCTGCTGATATGTCTGCCCATATTGATTACCTGGAGGCTTTCATACGGCCGCCTGTTCCTTGCATTGGGACTGGCACTGTTTCTGCTCGTAGGCGGAATCAGCATGATGTATGCCTATTGGCTTGCACCGGTGCTTCGGGTGACGCATAGCCTGGAAATTCTCGCGGACGAATTCTTTTATGCTGGTGCATTGATCCTCCTGTTAGGCAGACATATGACACAACCAGAAGGTAAACGCGTTCTGGTTCCTGGACGGAAAGGAATATAAACCATGAAAACTATTGCTCAACCCGCGGTAATCACCCCAACCATTATCGGGCTGGCATTGCTTGCCGTTGCAGTGGTCTATATAGGCATGACCGGCAAAAGAGTTCCCCTGCTCTCCAACATTCGCGTGGATATCATTTTGCTGGTCATCATCGGCATGGCAATCTGTACCCAAGGCGGAATCGGACGCATCGCGGCAACGGGCGAGTGGTCGCATCTGCTATCGATCCTTGGCTATATTCTCGGCGGATTGATCCTGCTCATCACACTGGCTGTGTTTGCAGGATGGAAACTTCCGTACATTCAAAGTGACCAACAAGCTTTGCTTGCAATTGCGATCCTTGCAGGTCTCAAAGTAATCAATGCGGTTTCCCATTATTTACTGGCGCGTGCATAGTTCTGAAATATACAACAGAGAAATGCAACGCGCAGCGATGATGGAAAGGAGAAAACATCCATGACCACCATGACCGCAACAACACTAAAGCAGTTTTTTGAAATTCACTGGAAACCCAATAAGGATTTTGCGGCTGTCGTCTTATCCTGTTTTCTTGTGGTTGGCTCTTTATACACAGCCACCGTAATCGTCGGTTCGAATGTTTGGGGCGGGATGGCGTATTTCATTCTTTACGCCGTGGTGGGCGCCCTGCTCTTCGGAGTTGGATTGCCATTGTATTGGATGGTTGTTGTCCGTAAACGCCCAATAGCAGATTTGGGATTCACCACTCGCTGGCTGGGCGTAAGCATCATTCTTCAACTGGTCTTTGCGGGGTTTCAATTTATGGGCACATTGGCAAAAAACCCGCTTCCCCCATTTGAAGAGCTCGTACCATTAATTGCACTTGCTCTATCCATCGGATTCTTCGAAGCAGTATTCTGGCGTGGATGGGTCCTGTTGCGCCTTGAAGAATCCTTTGGAACAATCCCAGCCATTTTGTTCGGTTCCGCCTTGTATGCCGCATATCACATTGGCTACGGAATGCCTGCCAGCGAGATGATCTTTCTGTTCTTTATCGGGCTCATGTTCGCTACCGTCTTCCGCCTGACGAAGAACGTATTTATCCTCTGGCCTATTTTCCAGCCGATGGGACAATTGGTTACCTTAATCAAAGATGGGTTGACCCTGCCGCTTCTGGCGTCGCTCGGCTTCATCGAAGTCTTGATCGTCATGCTGGTCCTCGTCTGGCTCGCTGCACGGTACCAGAAGAAGCATTCCAATTATGACAACGCGATTTGATCCTGCTCATTGCGGTGAATACGGTAACGCGTGATCTATTATTACAAGGATAACGAAATCTTTTCTACTCCTTGCTTGATTGAAGAATAATCCGTGACAAGACTCGACCCTTTCAATGGGCTCGCATAAGAATATCGATGACAAGATGAACACAAACCACCCGAAGTATCGCGTTCTACCGTATCCACGCGAACGCCTCGTGGTCGTGGAGGGTGGGCGGATTGCTGCACGCAGACATACGGTTCATGGCTTGATCGAAGTGGACGTAACCGCGGCGCGGCGCGCGATCCGTGAATACAAAGCGCGCACGGGAGATACATTCTCATTCACCGCCTTCGTGATCGCCTGCCTCGGCAAAGCGATAGAAGAACACAAAATGGTGCACGCCTATCGAGACTGGCGCAATCAGCTCATCCTCTTTGATGAAGTGGATGTGAACACGGTGGTTGAGATTGAAATGGACGGGCGAAAGGTGACCCTGCCCCATTTCATTCGCGCTGCGAACAGGCGCACGGCGCGCGAAATTCATGATGAAATTCGCGCAGTACAAGCCCAGCCTGAGAAAACAAACGAATTTGGAATATTCTGGTTTGCGCGCTTACCGCAATTTATCCGGGACATCTTTTACTGGTTCGTTTATAAGAATCCGCATTGGCTCAAAAAGAGCTTCTGCACAGTAGGTGTGACGGCAATCGGCATGTTTGGGAAAGGCGGTGGTTGGGCGATTCCCTTTGGCGTGCACACCCTGGACGTCGCGCTTGGCGGCATCAACGAGAAACCGGGCGTGGTGGATGGGCATATTGAGATTCGCGAATATCTCTGCCTGACATTGATGTTCGATCACGATATTGTCGACGGCGCGCCTGCTGCCCGCTTTACACAGCGTTTCAAAGAATTGATCGAGGATGGCTACGGGCTTTGCGAACAAGATCCCAATGCAAGCCTGCACACTATGGGAGCAAACACCCTTTCGCAAGGCATCGGATTTGCAACAGTCGAAAAGGCTCAGCATCATGATTAAGTGCATACCGCCTTCACATCGGGATTTGATCGACGGACCCTATGTGGTCGCGTTGTCCACGGTCATGCCCGATGGTCAGCCGCAGACAACACCAGTCTGGTGCAACCGCAGGGATGATTGCATATTCATTAATGTCATGAAGGGCTTTCGCAAAGAAAAGAATATGAGGTTGAACCCGAAAATATCGATACTGGCTTATGACCCGAAGAATCCATTGCATAACATCGAAATTCGCGGTTGTGTGGTCGAGATGACAGAAGTGGGAGCGATTGAACACAATGATGAACTCGCCCGGCTGTATTTGGACAAGCCGGATGCCCGTTTCTTCGGCGATGCCGTTCCGGCAGAATTGCAGTCGAAATATAAGCCGATACGCGTCACGATTGCACCGATCCGTATTCGGGTGGAAGGATAAGCCAGGATGACTGCTGCCATACCAGATACACATCATGATCTGCTGCAAACACCTGTTCATGGCGTGCTGACAACAATGATGCCAGGAGGCACGCCCCAGTCCAGCGTCGTCTGGGTTGATTACGATGGCGAGTGCGTATTGATCAACACGACGATGGAAAGACAAAAGGGGCGAAACATGCAGGCAAATCCGAAAGTGACCTTACTGGTCATTGACCCCAACGATCGCAGCCGCTGGGTTGAAGTGCGCGGGCATGTTCGGGAAATGACTCGAGACGGCGCAGAAGCCCACGCTGATAAGCTCACCCAACGCTATTGCCCCAACAAACATAAATTCTATGGCGACATTTATCCGATTGCACAGAAGGCAAAAGAAACACGCGTGATTGTAAAGATCGAACCCATCAAAGTTTCGCGAGATGCAATATTTAGATAAGCCAGGCGCTCTGGAATCCATCGCGGATTCCCTATTACGCGCGAAAAATGAATTGAGGTAAATATGACAACGGTAATCTCTCAACTTGGACTCAGGCCTGATGCTCTGCAAGGAGAAACGGTCATCGTGACTGGCGCGGGCGGCGGCATCGGTTATGAAGCCGCACGAGCCTTGCTCTGGCTTGGCGCCAATGTGGTCATCGCTGAAATCAATTATCAAAATGGGTTGAAGGCGACCGAATCATTAGCCAGGGAATTTAACTGCGATCGCGTGTTATTCGTCCATACAAACGTGGGCGACCAGATTGGCGTGGAGGAGCTTTATAGGAGATCTGCCGCTCACTTCAGCAAAGTGGATGCCGTTATCAACAACGCGACCATCGCAGTGCTTGGTCAGGTAAAAGATTTGCCCATCGAGGTGTGGGATCGAAGCTACCGCGTCAATTTGCGCGGGCCCGTTTTGATGGCAAAGGCTTTCTTGCCAGACATGCTCAAACGGAATCACGGTGTGTTCGTCTGTGTCTCTTCCACAGGGACCGCATTTCTTGGCAGTTATGAAACCTTTAAAGCCGCACAGGTGCATCTTGCAAACACATTGGATGCGGAACTTGAAGGCACAAACGTCTTCGCCTACACAATAGGACCCGGACTCGTGCCCACAGAAACTGCATTGAAGGCCCTGAGTCAACTCGCGCCACACATGGGCATGAGTGTGGAACAATTCTTTGTAATGAACAGAAATGCCGTGCTTTCCATTGAGGAGGCCGGCGCGGGATTCGCGGCATCTGTGGTCTTCGCGGAAAAATTCCGCGGGCAGGAGATCTCTTCCCTCCAGGCGCTCAAGGCGGCAGATATTAATTTCGGCGCGGCGGCAGAGGAAGATGAGTCAGTGGAGATAAGCCCTGAGAAGCGGAAGGAGGCACAGGCGTTGTGTGAGGCAGTGCGCGTCACGCTGAAAGAACAGTCGGAGGGCTGGAAGAGTCGCTCGTTATTTGAACGTCAATGGGTTGTCCGCGATTTCAAGAAAACAGCAGGGATGCCGGTCGAAGAATGGCTGTCATCACTCGAGCATTTGGAGGCTGGCTTGCGGGATGAGGAGACAGTTTCGCATCCGCCGCTTGAAAAACTAGCGGCCTACTATGAACATCTCGCGGACCTGGCAAAAGGCTACGAAAAGGACCATGCAAAGCTGGAGGAAAGTTTGAGGCATGTGTATGGCTGGCGCGATGAAGTGCAAGCGCTCGAGAAGATATTGTGACACCTCGCCACTTGACCAGTTGAAGACCTCCCGAATGGCAGGGGAGACTTTGGTTTCTTCCTATTAAACTAAATATGGAAAGAATATAGAAGAATTGGCAGCCTCCAATCTGCCTATGGAAAGGAGAACCCAATGAGTAACCGCATTCTTGTTACCTATGCCACCCGTACCGGTTCCACCGCGGAGGTGGCAGATGCAATCAGCTCAGTTCTGAGCTCGCGCGGTTTTGCCGTGGATGTGAAACCGGTGAAGGAAAAACCATCCGTCGAAGGCTATCACGGAGTGATCCTGGGAAGCGCCATCCGCATGGGTGCTTGGCTGCCGGAGATGCTTGATTTCATACGAACCCACCAGGCACAGCTGCAGCGGCTCCCCACAGCCATCTTTACAGTTCACATTCTCAACACCGGCAAGGATGATGCCAGTCGCACTGCGAAGAATACCTATACGGCCCCGGTGCGGAAATTGATCACCCCTGTCGATGAAGCCTTCTTCGCGGGCCAGATTGACCTTGCCAAGCTTTCATTCCTTGATCGCGTCCTCACCAGAATCATGGTCGGGGAGGCCAGCCCGAAGATCGGTGACTACCGCGAATGGGAAAAAATTCGTGCCTGGGCCAGGCAAGTCTCGGTCTAGTGACAAAGGATTGAAACACGTTACAGGAGGTTTCCATGATTACCGAAACAGGCTACATGATTCCAGCTCTGTTTTTCTTTCTGCTGTTTCTCTACAGCCTGGCGTGGGTTTACGAAGACGCGAATGCCCACGGTAAGACCGGTTCTTTGTGGTTGTTGATTGTCTGGTTCACCTGGCCCATTGGCGTGTTAGTGTATTACCTGCTTCGTAATAAGCCGGTTCAACTCTAGACAAGCAGAATCAAGCCAGACCAATCATCAAATATTTGAGCCTATCCACTTGACCAGTGCAAGACTCCCCAATTAGCAGGGGAGTCTTTTGTCTACCAGACTTATCATTTCATCATCGAAAACCAATTTCTTGGCCGCTACAGCATATGATGAAAAACATAATTCACAAAGAAACACTTGCCCGATCCATGACCAGAGCTGCCAGCCAGCAGGCATACTATACGATTCGTCTTCTGGTTGACCGCGAACGCGTTGCAGATGCATACCGCGCTTATGCCTATTTCCGCTGGGTGGATGATGTCATTGACACAGGATTGAGATCCGTTCCTGAACGAATCGACTTCCTGGAACGGCAAAAACATTTGCTCCAAAATTGTTATGAAGGCGAGGTACCGCAAAACTCAACAGCAGAAGAAAAAATGCTGATCCAATTGCTACGACATGATCACGAGAAAAGCAGCGGTTTGAAAACGTACCTCCGCAATATGATGAAGGTGATGGAATTCGATGCAGGACGACGAGGTCGATTAATTTCACAAGCTGAGTTGGATGAATACACGCGCTGCCTTGCCAGCGCGGTGACTGAAGCCATGCACTATTTCATTGGGCATGACTATTATTCACCTCACAATGAATCCCGCAATTTGGCTGTAACCGGCGCACACGTTGTGCATATGCTGCGAGACGCATATGAGGATCTTCAGGCGGGTTACTATAACGTTCCGCGTGAGATACTTGAGGCGGCTCACATACAACCACAGGACATACCAAGCACGGGATATCGTGCCTGGGTCCAGAGTCGTATACAGTTGGCTCGCAGGTATTTCAATGCAGGCAGAGAATACATTGCGCAGGTCGAGTCAGCGCGCTGCAGGCTGGCAGGCTTTGCTTATATAGCACGCTTTGAATGGTTATTGAACACCATTGAAAGGGAAGCTTATATACTACGCCCAGAATACAGCGAGCGGAAAAGTTTAAGAACAAAATACCGGATGGGATTGCTTACCTTTTCTTCAATGTTCCAATCGAGAAACAAGCAGTCTATCTACCAGCCTGCCCACCCACAAGTATGGAGGAAGCCATGAAACCGAAATCTGTGATTGTCGTTGGCGCCGGGATCGGGGGAATCGCGGCTGCGACTCATCTCGCGCGTTGCGGTTTGAAGGTCACCGTAATCGAGAAGAACCCGCGTCCTGGTGGGCGCTGCAACCGCATCAGCCGCAACGGACATCACTTTGACACAGGACCAACCCTGCTCATTATGCCCTTGTTATATGAAGCAGAGTTCGCAGCATTGGGAACCCCGTTGCATGAAATGCTGGATCTCCAACGCGTTGACCCCACGTATCATTTGGTTTTCGATGACGGGCAGCACCTGGACCTGACCTCTGATATGAAGTATATGCAGGAGCAATTGGAGGCTCTTGAGCACGGTAGCTTCGCCAGTTTTCTACGTTATATGGATGAAGGTTATCGGCATTATCAACTGGGAGTAGAGAAACTGGTCAACCAGGACTTCCGTACACCATCTGATTTCTTTAGCCTGAGCAACCTGCCCCTGTTGTTTCAGATGAAGCCTCTGGTCAGTCATTACCAGAACATGTCTTCTTACTTTCATCATCCGCGTTTGAAAGCCGCTTTCACGTTTCAGGATGTATATATGGGGCTCAGTCCCTTCGAGGCTCCAGCCACATTTTCGATGATGTCTTATACCGAACTTGCCCATGGCGTCTGGTATCCTAAAGGAGGCATGTATTCCATTGTGGAGGCGCTCATGGAATTGGCATATCGCGCGGGCGTGGAATTCCATTTTCGCACATCCGTGGATCGAATAGAGTTAAACGGCAATCAAGCTGAAGGCGTAGTTCTAACCGATGGTCATCGTATAAAATGTGATGTCGTCCTCGCTAACGCGGACCTGCCCTATGTCTATAAAAATTTGTTACCGCCGGACGACGAATCCGAACGGCTGGCGCATAAAAAATATTCCTGCTCGGTCATCAGCTTCTTCTGGGGTGTAGATAAGACTTACGAGCAGTTGAACGCGCACACGCTCTTCCTCGCAGATGATTTCCGTGACAATTTCGAGAGCATCATTCAGGACCTGGGTTTGCCCACCAACCCCTGTCTTTATATCCACGCTCCGGCGCGGCTGGACCCTTCCATGGCACCCGAAGGACAGGATACGTTGATTGCGATCGTTCCGGTCGGTCACCTGAGCGAAAAGGACACACAGGATTGGGCAGAGATTCAGGATTGTGCGCGCCAGCAGGTCTTTCGCCGCTTGAGAACAGCTGGCGTCACTGACCTGGAAGCACACCTCAAGTTCGAAATCACCTATTCGCCTCTATCCTGGCTCAAACGCTACAACCTGATGAAAGGAGCTACACACGGGCTATCTCATAACCTGATGCAATTGGGTTATTTCCGCCCTCACAACCGGCATTCGAAATACCATAATCTCTATTTTGTCGGCGCGAGCACTCACCCGGGAACAGGCATTCCGACGGCGCTTGTGTCAGGCCGCCTGTCTGCTCAACGCATTATGGATGACCTTCATAGTTTGAACTGAAAGGAATAGTCATCAAAGACGATCAGATCACATTATCGGGTTTGACTCTCAAGACTATCGTAGCGCATACGCTCACTTATTTCGTTATTGGGTTCGTCGCCTTCAACGTCTTCGATTACACCGCACAGTTTGCAGAAGCGGATGTACGCACCTTTATGCGGCAAACGGACGATCCCATCGTCGCGCTTGGACCTGCGCTGCAACCCATCCGCGGCATTCTGTTTGCGCTGGCTTTTTTTCCTTTGCGTGAGATCCTGTTTAAGAGACGGAACGGCTGGCTCATTACGTGGTGGCTGCTGGTCTCGTTGGGAATCCTTTCCACGTTTGGTCCCACACCGGGTTCTGTGGAAGGTATCATCTATACCACTCTGCCAGTCACTGAACAATTTTCGGGCGGCATGTTGGAGATCTTAACTCAAGCCTTCCTGTTTTCTGCCCTTCTCTATTACTGGGTAAACCATCCCGAGAAACGCTGGATAACCTGGCTATTGGGCATCCTTTTTGTATTGGCCTTGCTTTTGTCGATCATGGGATATTTAGTGGCAAGCGGATATATTGCAATTCCAGCCTGAACCTCCTATCCACCTGACCAGTTTAAGACTCCCCTGTTGGCAGGGGAGTCTTTTTGTCTCTTCCCATACACTTGGAGCAAGGAGATCTCAGATCATGAAGAAATTGCTAATGCGCTGGGGAGTACTTGCTGCAGTAATCTATGTGGTAACAGTAATCCTCGGCGGCTTGATCAGACCCGGTTACAGTCATTTGTCTGAGGCAATCAGCGAACTGGTGGCCGATGGTGCACCGAACCGTTCCCTGCTTAGCTCGTTGTTTTTGATATATAACATGCTGTTGAGCGCCTTTGGGCTGGGTGTATTTCTTAAAGCAAAAGAACAGTCACGTGGGCAGATAAGCGGTTACATTGGAACACTTGCCCTTATCCTGGTCGGAGTGGCGGGAATTTCCATGGAACTTGCCTTTCCACAGGACCCCGGAGGAATGCCAATCACGTTCGCGGGAACGATGCACATGGTCATGGCGGGTGTTGCTTCATTGGGGACAATGGTTGCTATCGTGTTTATGGCGTTCTGGTTCAGGAGTTTCCCTGATTTGAAAGGATATCTTGTGTACTCCTGGATCAGTGTCGCAATCGTCTTCATTTCTGGAGGCTTATCTGCGGTAGCGATGGCCAATCATCATCCCCTCTTTGGGTTGATTGAACGCATCACAATTGGTACATTCATACTTTGGCTATTTGTCATCGGCCGAAGGATGGTTCAACTGGAAGATAAATCCTCACGCCAAACATATTTAGAGGCGGTGAGCTCAACAGCTAGAGGCAGATCATAATGTCAACAATATTAATCGCCTTGTCTATTTGGTTGCATAACATGGGAACAGTCATTTTGATAGGGCACTACCTGTTACTCTCTCTGATTTATTTGCCTGTTTTGTCGAAGAAAGAATCTGTCAATATAACGGGAGTAATACTCAGCGAAATCTCGAAACGCAGCAGGCCCTGGCTGTACATTTCACTGTTGACCTTCGCCCTGACTGGCATCTATCTCACATTTGCCGACCCGAACTATTTGGGATTTGCAGATTTTGGAAACGTTTGGGGGATTTTGATGCTGGTTAAGCACCTGATCATCGTGGGAATGGTCGGGATGGGATTTTGGTTCAATGCCATTCTACGGGTGGGACCCATGATGCGTTCGAACAACGGAGCTGAGCAAGCTGCCCGCCGTTTTCGTTTGTATGTAAACCTGATGGCAATTTCGGGTGTGCTCGTCTTGCTTCTGACGGCACTGGCGCAAGTTGAATAAGTGAAGATAAAAGCATATGAAAATCGACGTTCCCAATTTGAAAGGAGTTCTCATGTCCAAGCTTGATGATCGTGTACAAGACTTTCTCGCACAGAAAAAGATTGCAGTAGTGGGTGTTTCAGATCAGCGCGACACGGGCTGTAACCTGGCTTACAAGAAATTTAAAGAGAACGGCTATCAGGTCTATGCGATAAATCCACGCATCACAACTTATGATGGCGCACCGTGTTACCCTGATCTCAAATCGATTCCCGAAAAGCCTGATGCCGTCTTCATTCTTGCGAACCCGAAAGTAACAGAACAAATCGTGCAGCAATGTGTGGATCTTGGCGTTCAGCGCGTGTGGATGCATTGCATGATGGGGACCAAGCCTGGTCTGGCGGCCGGCATGACCAGTGTTTCAGACGACGCGGTTCAATTATGCCTCCAAAACGGCATCACAGTCATTCCTGGGGGCTGTCCGAATCAATTCTTGAAGCCAGATATCGGTCATGCGCTGATGCGAATGATGTGGCAAACGGTCGGCTTTTACAACCTCAATTAAAAGTATTGAAGATTGCCATTTGGCGTTCTAACGCCAAGGATTGGTGAAACCAAGAAAGGAAAATCTCATGCCCCCACATTGTGATTCACTCAGTGGTCCAGTCGTAAAGATGGCGAAGAAAGCGCTGGAGACTGGTAATGTCAAGTTTATCCTTCCGTACGTTCCGGAGGAAAGCGAAGATGAAGTCATCGCGGCATTTCACAAAGTATTACCACTTCACAAACAACCCAATGGCGCACGCGATATTGCCGATATGTTCTTCTTCGAGACGGTTGTCCGCCTGCACCGTGCGGGTGAAGGCGCGCCGTACACAGGTCTCAAACCCGCAGGACTGTACGAAGGTCCGGTCATTCCTGTAGCCGAAAGAGCCATCGAGACAGGTTCCGTCGAAGAATTGAAAGAGGCGCTCACGCACATCATTGCCAACGAAGTTGAAAAGCGCTTTGAGCATATGCAGTATTTGAAGCAATATGCTGAAGAGAGCGTGGAAGACGCGCGCGAGTACGTTGAGTCCATGCTTGGGCTGCAAGTCTGGTCGCACAAAATCTATCTGGCCGCGACAGCCGGAGCGCACGAGCAGGCTGGAGTGCATCATCACGAATAAAACAAATCAACATGAATGTCGGCCTGATATGCCTCAAGTCAGGCTGGCATTCAACAGATTTGCACAATGAACGAGTCCGAATACAGCTTTTGCTGAGGAGGAAACCATGAAACAATATTCCGCTCTCAACTGGCTGGTTGCGATCGTTACAATGTGTGCGCTCGCCGCGGCTGGCTCTGGACTCTTCATACCAAGCGATGGAAGTTCAATTGCGTTTCGGACCATCCGCGAGGAGACCGTGGAAATCTGGGGGCAGGGTTTGTACAAATATGATACACCCATTGGCGCGACCGGCTTCACGGCAGCAGATATGATCACCCTTGTTGTTGCGATTCCAGTCCTCCTGATTTCCATCATTATGTACCGCCGCGGTTCTCTCAAAGGTGGATTGCTCCTTACGGGTGTGCTCTCGTATTTCCTTTACAACTATACCTCCATGGGATTTGGCACGGCTTATAACAACCTGTTCCTTGCTTATATCCTCATCTTCTCTGCCAGTCTTTATGGATTGATCCTCGCGCTCCTCTCCTTTGACTTGAAGACTCTGCCCGACCACTTTGGTTCCGGTCTACCTCGAAAGGGCATCGGGCTCTTCCTCATCGTTTCGGGGGTCATCGTCAGTCTTGTATGGCTGGTGCTATCCATTGTCCCTGCGTTGATCGCGAGCAAGGCGCCACCCGAAGCTTATTACTATACAACCTTTACCACAGGGATCATCGACATTGGACTGGTTGCTCCCGCGCTCATCCTTGCCGGCGTGCTGCTTCGCCGCGGCGTTCCACTGGGTTATCTACTCGCCTCTGCCATGCTGAT
>LLBY010034983.1_pt1 | contig 13208 bp, 11 predicted proteins | sample 1489401 | NCBI WGS metagenome assembly LLBY01 (sample SAMN04092656, study PRJNA295927) | soil metagenome | biome: Soil prokaryotic community; feature: Bulk soil; isolation source: soil from tomato rhizosphere | host: tomato cultivar Hawaii 7996 | place: South Korea | collected 2011-11-01 | reverse complement strand
CACTTATTCAGCCACACTAACCAAAGGACCACAGCCAGTGCCGAATGGGAATTATGATGTTGCTTACTCGATTAACAACGGAATTACAAATTATCCTTTTACTGTAAATGGAAATTTTACAAATGGAATTTTTAATTTTTCAATAAACAAAAGTTATTTACAAACAGTAGGAGATTACACTTTTACGATAACCAGTATCAAAAATACTTCTTATTATGGTGCTTGTACTAATACCTTAGGCAGCATTACAGATGTTTTGAGTATTAATCCTTTGCCAAGAATTAACAATGCAACAGTCGTTATAGATCCGGTTTGTAAAGGAATGGATGCTCAGGTTCAATTATCAGGAAATACTAATTTGACAGACGGAAATTACCGAATAACCTATAATTTATCAGGAGATAACACAGCGGCTAACCAACAATTGGATTTTACGGTTGCCAGCGGTATGGCTAATTTTGCTATTCCGGCTAATTTAATTCCGAATGTAGGCGTAAATACAGTGTTTACCGTTACGAATATTGTAAACTTAACTACAGGTTGTAGCAATTCGGTGGCTTTGGCTAAATTAATTACAGTGAAGCCTTTACCAAATGTATCTGCGGTGGCTTTAAGTATCAATAATATTTGTTTAGGACAGACTGCTACGGTTCAACTTACAGGATTGGGAACGTTGACTAATATCACGATTGATTATTCTTTAAGTGATTCAAATGTTGCAACTAATCAAAATGTTACGCTTAACGTTGCTTCAGGAAATACCAGTTTTGTAATTCCGGCTTCAGCACTTGCTAATTCTGGAAATACCACATTTACTTTAAATTCTGTTCTTGATAATGGGAATGGATGTAGTGTGATGGCTTTGAATAAAACCAAAGCGTTTGTGGTAAATACCGTTCCGGTTACTCCCTCTGGAAGCAGTTTTGTTGGTTGTAAAAATGATTTGGCAAGCATTGCTAATTTGACACCCAGCGGTTCACAATACCAATGGTTTGATTCGGTTTCAAGTTCTACTGTTTTAAATACTTCTACATTATTAGTTACGGGAACTTATTATGTAAAAGAAGTAAATGCAACCACAGGATGTGAATCCGGAAGAGCAGCTGTAACGGTAACTATTAACGAATCAGATACTCCGGTTCTTGCTACAGACGGACAAAATTTCTGCGGATTAGACAATCCAACCATTCAGAATTTAAGTGATAAAACTACTGCCGATGATACTTTGGTTTGGTTTGATGCTGCCGAAAATGGTAATCAGTTAAACGCAAGTTCGCTTTTAACGGACGGAAAAACCTATTATGGATTTAATTTTTCCAATTCGACCAATTGTTACTCAGATGCATTAGAGGTAACAGTGGTGCTTTCTAATTGCGAAGAAACACCGGATTTCTTTATTCCGGACGGTTTTTCTCCAAATGGAGATACGGTGAATGATACTTTTAGAATTCCAACAATCGAATTTATTTATCCTGATTTTACTTTAGAAATATACAACCGCTACGGCAATTTGCTTTTCAAAGGAAATAAAAGTAAGCCGGCCTGGGATGGTAGAAATTCTGATTACAAAGTTGGTATAGACGGTATAGCACCAAACGGAGTTTATTTTTATGTGCTTCATTTGAACAAAGGAAATAAAAAACCAATTCAGGGAAGATTATACTTAAACCGCTAGAGGGATTCATTATTATTAAATAAGATTTCGAATGAAAAAAATAATATTCAGTATCAGTTTTTTATTGTTTTTACTAAAAGTAACTGCCCAGCAAGATCCGGAATATACGCATTATATGTATAATATGAATGTGGTCAATCCGGCTTATGCTACTGGAACTCAAGCCATGCTGGACTTAGGAATTTTGTATCGTTCGCAGTGGGCGGGAGCGGTTGGAGCTCCTAAAACTTTTAACTTTTTTGGACACATACCATTGAATAAAAAAGTTGAAATGGGAGTTTCTATTATTTCTGATGACATTGGTGACGGAGCTAAAAAAGAAGATAATTTCTATGCTGATTTTGCCTATGTTTTGGATATGGGCAGCCGGGCAAAATTATCTTTGGGATTAAAAGCAGGATTCACCTCGTTTAAAACGAATTTTAACGGCTTTGTTTTTGAAAGTGGAGACGCTTCAACAGATGCCGCTTTTCAGGAAAATATAAATCATGTTTTTCCAAATATTGGCGCAGGAGCTTATTTCTTTACCGATAATTATTATTTAGGATTTTCGGCGCCTAATTTACTTTCGTCCAAACACATCGAAGAACGTTCCGGAATTAATGCTTTTGGTTCTGAGAAAGTACATATGTTTTTCACCGGAGGTTATGTGTTTAATTTGTCGGATTCATTTAAGCTGAAACCGGCTTTTATGAGCCGAATTGTTCCCGGTTCAGCAGCTTCTTTGGATGTTTCGGCTAATGTTTTGTTTAATGAAAAATTTGAATTGGGAGCTTCTTATCGCATTGATGATTCGGTAAGTGCCTTGATGAATATCAAAGTTTCTCCAAGTATAAGTGTTGGTTACGCTTACGATTATACGACTTCAAATTTTGGGCAATTCAATTCGGGCACACACGAAGTTTTTATGCTGTTTAATTTAGATTTATTAGGTAAAGGTTTTGATAAATCACCAAGATTCTTTTAATATGATAACGATGAAAAGAATATCTCTTATTTTAATTGTGTTGGCGTTTCAATTTGCAAAGGCACAAACTCAGGATTTACAAAGAGCCAAACGCTTATTTGACCGAACGTATTACAGTGAATCGATTCCGTTGTATGAATCGATTATAGATAACAACCGCTCTTTTGAAGTTGTAAAAAATCTGGCGGACAGTTATTATTTTACCAATGATTATGCAAATGCGCAAAGACAATACCGTTTTTTAATCGCCCGTTTTCCGGAAAGTGTTGACGGAGATTATTATTTTAAATATGCACAAACTTTAAAAGCTTCGGGAAATTATGAAGAAGCAAATAAAGTAATGCGCGATTATTTTTTGAAAACTAATAATCAAAAAGCAATTGAAAAATTGGAAAAAGACAATTTGGTTTTAGAAAATATCTCGGCTTTAGGCAATCGCTACGATATTAATAATATGCCTGTTAATACCCCAAATTCAGAGTTTGGAGCGGTTCCGTACAAACAAAAATTAGTTTTTTCGGCTGTAAAAATAAAGCCTTATGCTTTTGAAAAAATGTACAAATGGAATAACGAAAGTTATTTGGATTTAATGGCGGTTTCGCTTAAAAACCCAAAACTGGATTCTGTTAAAAAGTTTGCTGTCGAATTAGATTCTCCGTTACACGATGCGAATGCTGTTTTTACTAAAAACGGGAAAACAGTTTATTTTACCCGCAATAATTCTAACGACGGTGTGAGGGCTAAAAATGACCATAAAATTTCTACGCTTAAAATTTATAAAGCCGAATTGATTGATGGGAAATGGCGTAATATAACCGCTTTGCCATTCAATAGCGATAATTATTCAGTAGAACATCCAGCTTTGAGTCAGGATGAGAAGACTTTGTATTTTGCTTCTGATATGCCGGGTTCTTTAGGTTCTTTTGATATTTACAGTGTGGCAATTTTAGGTTCGGATTATGGAGCGCCTAAGAATTTAGGGCCAACAATTAACACCGATAAAAAAGAACAATTTCCGTTTGTTTCAAAAGAGAACAAATTATATTTTTCTTCCAATGGGCATGAGGGTTACGGAATGTTGGATGTTTTTGTTTCTGAAATAAAAAATGGCGAGTTTTCAACGCCTTTGAATGTTGGTTTGCCAATTAATTCCGGTTATGACGATTTTTCTTTTGTAATTGATTCCGAAACCAAACACGGTTATTTTGCTTCGAACAGAAAAGGCGGAAAAGGCTCGGATGATATTTATGAAATCAACGAAATTCAGCCTTTGGTAGTAGAAAATTGTATGCAGTACATTGCCGGTATCATAACGGATATCGACACCAAACTTCCTTTGAGCAGAGCAAAAGTAATTTTGCAGGATGCTAATAAAAAGCAAATTGAAACGGCACTGACAACTGCTGACGGACGTTTTTCTTTTTCGGTAGATTGCGAAAAAAGTTATACCGTTTCGGTTTCAAAAGAACAATATACCGAAGCTTCAAAATTCCTGAAGTTGTATAAAGACAGAAAGAAAATCAATGATGCTTCGATGGCTTTAAAATCGAAAGAAGCGATTAAGAGAGAAGAATTAGCTGCCATAGAACAAAAGAAAAAAGAAGCAGCTTTGCTTGTTGCCAAACAAAAGAAAGAAGCCCAAATCCTTGCTGAAAAAGCTAAAGTTGAAAAAGAATTGGCTGCTAAAAAAGCCATTGCTGTAGCCGAAGCCAAGAAGAAGGAAAAGATGGAAACGATTGTGGCAGCTGAGAAAGATATTGTGAAAGACAAAGACCGATTGCTTATTAAAACCGATCCCATTTATTTTGATTATGATTTATGGTATATTCGTAAAGAATCGAAACCTATTTTGAATAAGGTAATTGATTTGATGAAAAAATATCCGGATATGGTGGTTGAGGTTGGTTCGCACACCGATAATCGTGGAAATGCAAAATATAATCTGGAACTTTCAACGAAAAGAGCCAATTCTACCCGCGATTATTTCATTAGTCAGGGAATTTCGGCCAAACGAATTTTTGCCAAAGGCTATGGCGAAACGGTACAAATTGTAAAATGTGAACCTAGCGAATCCTGCTCGGAAGAACAACATGAGTTAAACCGAAGAAGTGAATTTGTGATAAAGAATTTGTAAGCCTTACAAAGTTTTTGGTTTCCAAAAATAAATACAGGAAAGATAAAAAAAGTGAGATGTTTTTAATGTCTCACTTTTTTTATTTCTTTTTAAAACCAAAGTGAATCTATTACCGTAAATGCTTTTATATAACTTAAAAATATACATTTATGAAAACTAGTAAATTATTATCAGTAGCATTTTTTGCATTAGTATTCGGAGTAAACTCTTTTGCTCAAAAAACGGTAATGGTAGGAGGTGCTCCAATGTATCCTACTAAAAACATTATTGAAAATGCTGTTAATTCTAAAGATCACACCACTTTAGTAGCTGCCGTAAAAGCTGCCGGCTTAGTGGAAACTTTACAAGGAAAAGGACCGTTCACCGTTTTTGCCCCAACTAATGCTGCTTTTGATAAATTACCAAAAGGAACTGTGGAGACATTGTTAAAACCTGAAAATCTAAAAATGTTGCAAAATATCCTTACATATCATGTCGTGGCAGGAAAAATGAATGCCTCTGATATCGCTAAAGCAATTAAGGCAGGTAATGGTAAAGCGATATTAAAAACAGTTAGTGGTGGTACTTTAACTGCCTGGATGAAAGGAAAAAAATTATACATTACAGATGAAAAAGGAGGAATGTCTGAAGTTACGATTGCTGATGTGAATCAATCGAATGGTGTAATTCACGTAGTGGATACGGTTTTGTTACCAAAATCATAGTTGTTTGTTGGTTTTGTAATTTGTTACAAATGAAAAACCCATCCTGTTTTTTACAACGGGATGGGTTTTGTTTTATGTACTTTCTTGAAATATTATCTCAAAGTAGCTCCAAGTTCGGTTTCAAAATTCTTTTGCAGTTTACTCATAATTTTGTCAATTTGAGCATCGGTAAGCGTTTTAGAATCGTCTTGTAAAATAAAACTCAAAGCATAAGATTTTTTACCTTCCGGAAGATTTTTTCCTTCGTAAACATCAAAAAGATTGATGTTTTTCAATAAGCTTTTCTCTGTTTGTCTGGCGATGCTATAAATACTGTCATAACTCACATTTTGATCAAGCAATAAGGCTAAATCTCTTCTAACTTCCGGGTATTTATTGATTTCGGTGAATTTAATTTTGTTAGGAATTGATTTTATTACATTTTCCCAATTGAAATCGGCAAAGAAAACTTCCTGTTTGATTCCGAAATGTTTTAGAATTGATTTTTTTACCACACCAAATTCTACCAAAACATTGTGTCCTGTTCCGATGGTAATTCCTTCAGAAAACACATCTGATTTTGCAGGTGAATTTAGTGTTTTTTGAATTCCTAATCTGGATAAAATTCCTTCAACATAACCTTTGAATAAAAAGAAATCGGAAGGTTTTTGAGGATTAGTCCAGTTTTCCTGATTTTTGTTCCCTGTTAAAAACAAACTTAAATGTTTGTGTTCTTCGTATCCTGAAAGGAATTTGTGGTAGGTTTTACCAAATTCAAATAACTTTAAATCGGCATTTTTACGATTGATATTGTAAGCAATGGCTTCTAATCCTGAAAACAATAAAGATTGACGCATAGTTGCCAAATCGTTACTCAATGGATTCAACATTGTTACATTGTGCTCTTCTTTTAGTATTTCAGAAAGCTGAACATAAGAAGATGTCGTTAAGGAATTGGCCATCATTTCGTGGAATCCTTGCGAATTCAATTGGTTTCCAACGATATTTTGCAATTTGTAATCTTCGTTTCTTGGAGCGTTAAATACAGTCGCGTTTAATTTGTTTGAAAAATCAATTTTGTTGTATCCATAGACTCTAAGGATTTCTTCAATAACATCAATTTCTCTTTGTACATCCACGCGATAAGCCGGAATAGTCAAACCTAATCCTGCTTCCGAAACACTGTTTACTTTGATGTCCAAAGAAACTAAAATTTGTTTGATAGTATCTTTTGGGATTTTTTGTCCAATGATTTTAGTTACCTTATCAAAATTCAAAAACACTGAGAAATCTTCGATTTTCTTAGTGTTGATGTCAACAATTTCCGAAGTGATGTTACCGCCGGCTACTTCCTGAATTAATAAAGCGGCACGTTTTAAAGCATAAGCTGTAATGGATGGATCAATTCCTCTTTCAAATCTAAAGGAAGCATCGGTGCTGATTTGATGTCTTTTAGCTGTTTTTCTAACGCTTACCGGATTAAAATAAGCGCTTTCTAAGAAAATAGCAGTAGTGTGATTGCTTACTCCGGAATGTTGTCCGCCTAAAACTCCGGCAATACACAAAGGTCCTTTTTCATCGCAAATCATTAAGTCTTCTTCGTGTAAAGTTCTTTCTACTTCGTCCAGAGTAGTAAATTTAGTTCCGGCTACCACTGTTTTTACATGGATTTTACCGTTGATTTTAGCAGCATCAAAAGCATGTAATGGTTGTCCTAAATCATGTAAAACATAATTCGTTACATCCACAATATTGTTTTTTGGATTGATTCCAATAGCTTTCAAACGGTCTTGTAACCAAGCCGGAGATGGTTTAACAGTAACTCCCGAAATAGTAACTCCGCAATAACGTGGAGCCAAAAGCGGTGCTTCAACATTGACATCAATTTTTAAAGTGCGCATATCCACTCTAAAATTACTTACAGATGGCGTAATCAATTCAACGCTAACTCCGTTTTGAAGTAAACCAGCTCTTAAATCACGGGCAGTCCCCAGGTGACTCATGGCATCGGCGCGGTTTGGCGTTAAGCCAATTTCGAAAACTTCGTCATTTTCTATTTTGAAAACTTTAGCAGCAGGAGTTCCCGGAGTTAAATCGTTATCCAAGACCATAATTCCGTCATGACTTTCTCCAAGACCTAATTCGTCTTCGGCGCAAATCATTCCGTGACTTTCCTGTCCGCGGATTTTTCCTTTTTTTATGGTAAATGAATTTCCTTCTTTATCGTATAAAACGGTTCCAATAGTCGCTACAGGTACTTTTTGTCCTGCGGCAACATTGCTTGCACCACAAACAACTTGTATTGGCGCTCCATTTCCTAAGTCAACGGTAGTTACTTTTAATTTGTCGGCATCCGGATGTTTTTCACATGTAAGTACATGTCCAACTACAATACCTTCTAATCCTCCTTTTACAGATTGATATTTTTCAACAACCTCTACTTCAAGTCCTAAATCAGTCAGTAAAGCTGCTGTTTGTTCTGAATTCCAATCGGTTTTAATGAATTGTTTTAACCAGTTGTAAGATATTTTCATTTGAATATTTTAATAAGGTTGCAAATATAAGGATTGTCAACCGAGCTTCAAAGTGATTAAACTTTGTTTTCTGTTTATTATCAATAATATTTTTTGTTGAAGTATAATTAATGTTTTGAAACAAAAGTCAGATGATTTCTTCGATGTGTTTTTTGATGTTTTCGGCAATTTTAGTGGTTGGTAAATCATTATCGTCATGTCCAAAAGGCTCTTCAATTTCTTCAGCAATTAATTCCAAACTGGCCAAGACATAGAAAATAAAAATAACTACAGGAATTACAAAATAACCGAGGTTAAAAACGTAACCAAACGGAAGTGTCATGACATAGAAAAAGATGAATTTTTTCAAAAAAGCACTATAAGAATAGGGGATAGGAGTATTTTTAATGCGTTCGCAGGCGCCACAAATATCGGTTAAAGACTGGATTTCACTATTTAAAATAATCAGTTGGTCTCCTGTTATTTTTTGACTTTTGTACAGCTCATTTACCTTCATAAACAACATTTTAGCTACCTGATTCGGACGATGTGAATGGTGGTCGTGCAATATAATATCTTCAGCGAGTTGTTTGGCAGTTTCTTCGTCTTTGAGATGTTTATTCAGGATAGAAGCGTAAACGGGAATAATTTTTCTAAAAAATGCCCGGTCTTTTTCGTCTTCAATGATAGCGTTTAGTTTAATGGCCAGATTTCGGCTGTTGTTTACCAATGCGCCCCACATTTTTCGGCCTTCCCACCAGCGATCATAAGCGGTGTTGGTTCTGAAAACAAGCAAAAGTGAAATCACAAACCCAAGCATTCCATGCATCATCGAAATGTTTTTTACATGGCTGTCATCCGGCAAATCCCAATATTCCAGTTCTAAATAAGCAACTGCTGTGGAGTAAATTCCAATTAAGATGATTAAAGGAAATAATTGTCGGAAAGTGTCGGCTTTGTGAAAACGAAAAATAAAAGTAAGCCAGTCTTTTGGATTGTATGAAATCATCAGGGGTATTTTTTTAGTCGGAAACTGTTTTTTTAGTTTGCAAAAGGAGCGCTTTGGTAAGCACCTAAATCGGGCGGTAAAGTTCGGGTTTTTCCGTTAATGTCCAGTGGAATTAAATAAGCCGGATTTCCTTTTGCGAAAGCGGCGGAAGTATTGTTGATGTTGAGTTTGTTATTGGCAATGTCTAAAAATCGCGGATTTTGATTCAAAATAACATTGTTGTAATGACTGTTGTCGTTGAAATTGTATAAAGAATTGGAATTGTTGGATTCGGATTTTAATAAGCAATTGTTGAATTGAAATTCAAAAAGAGCAGCCTCATTTTTATCCAAAAACAATTCGTCAGCATAAGCTCCGTAAATAATGCAATTGTTAAAAGTGGCCTGAGTCAAATCCTTAGCTGTCGGCGTTTTGTCTGTTTTGTAATTGTTTAAAAGTAAAGCTTTTTGTTGCGAACCGTTCCAATAGTTGTTAATGGTGCAATGGGTAAATTGATAATTTCCGCCATAGATACAGCCTAAAGTGGCTATTCCGGCAGTATTAATGACCAGATTTTCGCCGGTAATTTTGGCATTTTGAGCTAAAATTCCATAGTTGGACGAATTGTAAATTTGGCTGTTTTTTAAACTAATCGTGGTGTTGTCCTGATTGTCAATTCGTAGACCAATTGTTGCATTTTTTATCGTAAGATGATTGATTTTATGATTAGTGCTTCCGTCACGAAGCCAAATCGTTGCCCATTGTCCGGGTACATTGGCGTAATCAGCTTCCAGGCGATCGCCTTCAAAAATGATTTCGTTTTCCAATTTAGTTGTTTCTGAAACCGCTCCGTTACATTGCAAAGAAGCCGATTGCGGAACAATTAAACCGGAATTAGTATGAAAATAAACCCGTGCTCCGGCGTCAAAAACGACTGTTTTTCCTTCGGGAGCGGTGGCGAAACCATAAATTACATAAGCTTTTTGATTGGTAAAATGCAATTCGTTTCCATTAGTTGGGTCATTTTCATCTAAATAAAAACCATTAAATTCGGTATCGTCAAAAGTTACGGTTTCAGTAGTGTTATTGTTTACTCTTTTTGGGTATAAAAAAACAGCATCTTTGACTAATGTGAGCAGTTTTACTTTTTGTAAATTACTACCGCTGTCAAATTCAATTTCGTCGGTGTATAAAAAATCATCCGGATTGGCATCAGCGATGGCAGGTGTCGTTTCGATAAAAATATAAAGGCTGTCTTTGGCTAATAAAACGATGTCTGAGAAAATTTTGTTGTTTTGTCCCTGCATGCCATCAACGGTTATACGGTATTTCGAAGCAAGTCCTTTGCCTAATTTTATGGTTGGAATATTAATATCTTTCTTGCTGTGATTGTACACTTTTAAAAGATAAGTACTCGAACTAATTGTTGAAAAGACAGTGTCTAAAAAAACGGTATCTCTTGAGAAAACTAATTTCCCGTTGCTGGGAACAGTCGAAAAATCTGTTCGGCAGGAACAAATAGTAAGGAGAATTCCGAAAATAAAAAGTAGCGAAAAAGGACGCATGTGTTTTGTTTTTTTGTAAAAATAGAAAAAAACTCATTCGTTGACACTTTATTTAATCGGTTTGGAGTGAATATAGCGGCTATTTTCGAGCGGAATATTTATTCTTTTCTTTATTTTTACAAGCAATTAAATTAAAAGCATGACATTCGATAAAGAAAAAATTCTGGAATACTGTAATCGTATTTCAAAAAATACCTTAATGGAAACCTTAAATATTCAATATGTAGATGCAGGTGAAGGTTTTTTAACTGCTACAATGCCTGTTAATCCGAGTGTTCATCAACCGATGGGGCTGTTGCATGGAGGTGCTACAGTAGCTTTAGCCGAGAGTGTAGGCAGCGCAGCCTCTTTTATTTTTATTAATCCTGAAGTAAGCGAAGTGCGCGGAATAGAAATTTCGGCCAATCATTTAAAATCCAAAAGAGAAGGAATGGTTACGGCCACGGCTAAAATTATTCATCAGGGGGCCAGCATTCATTTGTGGGAAATAAGAGTTGTGGATGAAAGGAATAATTTGGTTTCCTTGTGCAAACTCACCAATATGGTTTTGCCTAAAAGAAAGAAAACACACTAAACACTATACAACTAACTTTTAATAAAACAATGTATGATTGATTTTTTTATAAAAGTGAAGCAGCAGGAAGCCCAAAAACTACCTTTTGTGATTTACAGTAAACCTTATAAAACAGAAGTGAGAGGTTTTTTTCAAAAAAATGATCATTTGTATTTTGCCGAAACCTTAGATGAAACCGGTTTTGTCTTTGCTCCTTTTGATGGCAGTCAGATGATTTTGATACCCAAGAACCAATCGGTAATTTGGGAATCGGATATAGTTTCATTTGATGAAAATCATTCACATGTTTACGCTTCGGAAGATAATGTTAAGGAAAAATCGCATTTTGAAAATTTGATTCAAAAAGCAATTACAGCGATTAAAAATGGCGAATTGACTAAGGTGGTGCTTTCCCGAAAAGAAATTCTGGAGGTTCCGGATTTTGATTTGGTTACCGCTTTTACTAAATTAATTCAACGTTTTCCAACAGCATTTTGCTATTGCTGGTACCATCCAAAAATAGGTTTGTGGATGGGAGCCACGCCGGAGCGTTTGTTAAAAGCGAGTAAGAAAAAGTTTTGTACGATGGCCTTAGCCGGAACACAAAATTTTGAAGGAAAAACCGATGTGATTTGGGAACAAAAAGAAGTCGAAGAACAACAATATGTTACCGATTATATTTTGGAAAATCTTAAGGGATTAACTTCTGAAGTAGCAATTTCCAGTCCGTACACTGTTCAGGCGGGAAATGTATTGCATATTAAAACCGATATTGAAGGGGTTATTAATAAAGAATCCAGGTTAAATCAGGTGGTTTCGGTTTTGCATCCTACACCTGCCGTATGTGGTTTGCCAAAAGAAGCGGCAAAGGCATTTATTTTGGAAAATGAAGATTACAATCGGGAATATTATACGGGATTTTTAGGCGAATTGAATAAAAAAGATTTTGCCGAGAAAAAACAAAAATCCGACTTGTATGTGAATTTGCGTTGCATGCAAATTAAGTCCAGACAGGCGCATTTGTACATTGGATGCGGGATTACGAAAGAAAGTATTCCTGAGAAAGAATGGAATGAAAGTGTGAATAAATCGATGACGATGAAAAGTGTGCTTTGAAGTTAGAAGGCAGAAAATAGAAAAAAGAGAAAAGAGAAACAAAATAATGAAATTAGATATATTAGCGTTTGGAGCGCATCCGGATGATGTAGAATTAGGATGTGCGGGGACTATTTTAAAAGAAGTTTCTTTAGGGAAAAAAGTTGGAATTATTGATTTGACCCGTGGCGAATTAGGAACCCGCGGATCAGCTGAAATCAGAGATGAGGAAGCAGCCGCAGCGGCTAAAATATTAGGTGTTTCGGTTCGCGAGAATTTAAATATGAGAGATGGTTTTTTTGTGAATGATGAAAAACACCAAATTGAAATTATTAAAATGATTCGCAAGTACCAACCTGAGATTGTTTTATGCAATGCGGTAGATGACCGTCATATTGATCATGCAAAAGGGAGTAAGTTAGTTTCCGATGCTTGCTTTTTATCCGGATTGATGAAAATAGAAACGGAGTCAGGAGGGAAGTTTCAAAAAGCCTGGCGCCCTAAAGTGGTTTACCATTACATTCAGTGGAAAAATATCGAACCTGATTTTGTAGTGGACATCACCGGATTCACCGAAAAGAAAATCGAGGCCATTTTGGCTTATCGTTCACAATTTTATGACCCTAATTCCAATGAACCGGAGTCGCCAATTACCTCCAAAAACTTTTTTGAGAGCTTAAATTATCGTTCCAGAGACCTTGGGCGCTTGGTTGGCTTAGAATTTGCGGAAGGATTTACAGTTGAAAGATTATTGGCTGTCAATAGTTTAGCGGATTTACGATAATTTTTTTTTAATTTTTATTAAAAAAATGTTTGGAGAACTCGATTTCTGTTGTATCTTTGCCACCGCAAACAAGCAAACAACAAATGGTGGTTGTAGCTCAGCTGGTTAGAGCATCGGTTTGTGGTGCCGAGGGTCGTGGGTTCGAACCCCATCATCCACCCAAAATTAAAAGCCTCTTCGAAAGAAGAGGCTTTTTTTGTGTTTTGAATTTTGCAAAGGTTAATTCTAAAAAATCCCATTTTGAAGTCCTG
>LLBY010010230.1_pt3 | contig 13214 bp, 15 predicted proteins | sample 1489401 | NCBI WGS metagenome assembly LLBY01 (sample SAMN04092656, study PRJNA295927) | soil metagenome | biome: Soil prokaryotic community; feature: Bulk soil; isolation source: soil from tomato rhizosphere | host: tomato cultivar Hawaii 7996 | place: South Korea | collected 2011-11-01 | reverse complement strand
CGTCGAGGAGTTCCCGATGCTCCGGCGCGTGATCGTGCACGCGGAGGACCCCTATCCGGGCTGCCTCGCCTGGCGCGACGTGCTCGACGCCGCGGAGGAGCCGGGCACCGCGCCCGCGCTCGAGGCCGCGCGCGCCGCGGTGGGCCCCGACGATCCGTTCACGATCCTCTACACGTCCGGCACGACCTCGTTCCCCAAGGGCGCGGTGATCAGCCATCGCAACTGCCTGCCTCACGGCTGGTGGTGCGGGGAGGTCATGCGCATGACCGAGGCGGACCGCGTGCTGCACGCCCTGCCGCTCTCCGGCACGTGGGGCGGGCTCTGCATCCCGCTCGCCACCTTCACCCACGGCGCCACGCTGGTGCTGCTGGAGACCTTCGACGCCGCGGTCGCGCTCCGTCTGATCGAGGACGAGCGCATCACGGTGTGGAACGGGGTGGACGCGATGGCGGTCCCGATGCTGGAGCACCCCGACCTCGCGAAGCGCGACCGCTCGCGCCTGCGCACCGGCGGCTTCGCGGCCACCGGGGGCGGCGTCGACGGCCTCTTCGAGGCGGTGGTGCAGCGGCTGGGCCTGCGGCAGGGCTTCCAGCCGTACGGCATGACCGAGGTCAACGCGATGGCGCTCGTGCACGACCTGGACGAGCCGCCCGCGCGCCTCGCGGAGGCGGGCGTGTGGCCCGCGGCCGGCATCGAGGCGCGCGTGGTGGATTCCGAGACCGGTCACGATCAGCCCGCCGGCACCGGAGGCGAGCTGTGGCTGCGCGGCCGGCTCGTGACGCGCGGCTACTACAAGAAGCCCGAGGAGACCGCGAAGGCGTTTACCCCCGACGGCTGGTTCCGGACCGGCGACCTCGCGGTGCGCCACGCCGACGGCCGGGTGATCTTCCTGGGCCGGCTGCGCGAGGTGCTGCGCATCAGCCACTTCATGGTGGCTCCCGGCGAGATCGAGGCGTATCTGCAGACCCACCCGAAGGTGCTGCAGGCCTTCGTCATCGGGGTGCCGGACCCTAAGACCAACGAGGCCGCGGTCGCCTACGTGATCCCGCGGCCCGGCTGCGCGGACCTCACGGAGGACGAGGTGATCGCGCACTGTCGCGGCCGCATCGCCTCGTTCAAGGTGCCGCGCCACGTGCGCGTGGTGGCCGACGTGCCGCGCACGCCGGGCCCGCACGGCGACAAGGTACAGAAGGCGCGCCTGCGGGAGATGTTCCTGAGCGAGCGCCCACCGGAGCGCTGACCGCGCCGCCCGCGCGCCGAGCGCGCCCTACGAAGCCGTTCCGAGGCGCCGGCGCGCGGCCGCGATCTCCTGCTTGACCGCGTCCGGCCCGGGGAACTCGCGCTGGGCCCGGCGGTACCAGTACCGCGCGTTGTCCAGATCGCCCTCGATGGTGTGGACGATGCCGTGCATCCACGCCGCGAGGGTGGACTTGTCGGCCTGGACGATCTGGTGGGCGGCCTGCCACTCCCCCGCGTCCAGGTGCGCGAGGGCCTTCGCGAGGGCGGCGGAGCGATCGTCCGGAGCGGATCTGCTCATTTGCCGAAGTCTACCGCAGTCGTGTTGCCGCCGCTCACCACCACGCCGACCCGCTCGCCCGACCCCGGCACGTAGGCGCCCGCCAGGAGCGCGGAGAGCGCGGCCGCGCCGCCCGGCTCCGCGACCACGCGCACGCCCTCCCAGAGCGCCTCCTGCGCGCGCCGGACGCGCGCGTCGTCCTGGTGCCCGACGCGGGATCCGGCGCGTGAGGAGATTCGTGAACGCCCCGCGGGTCTTGAAGGAGCCGGCGTGCTGCAGGAGCTCGAGCTTGATCGTGAGGGGGAAGTCGGGAAGGCCGAGGTCGGCACCGGTCAGGGTCACGACCGGGGTGAGGCGGATGTGCGGCCGGATCAGGCTATGGGTGCGCTCGATCGTCGCGCGGTCGATGCTGGCCGTCACGAGCCTCGATGGTAGCACCCTCGCACGTGCAGCCCGGCTCGGCGCAGGGCCCCGAGCCGTCGACCTGGCAGTGCATGCTCGGCATGTGCCCGCACGCGCACACGCCCCGGACCTGCTCGGAGACCGGCCCGATCGCCATGGGCCACCGGCACCGCAAGCGCGATGCCAAGCGTCGCGTCAAGCGTGGCGCGGAGTTACCAGCGGCCCTGGCGTGTCGATCCTACCGGGCGCGGCACCCGGGCTGCCCTGTTCAGGCACCGCCGCCACGCGCCACCGCATTCACCGGAGGCTCGCCGCGGGCAACCCGGTGGATGTTCTCGGCGATGACCCCGGCGCGGGCGTCCATCATGCCCTCGGTCCACCCGGACACGTGCGGGGTCATCAGCACGTTGGGCAGCCGGTGGAACGGCCGGCGGGACGGCAGCGTCGGCCCCTCCCCCTGCGGGTAGCGATACCAGACGTCGAGCGCGGCGCCGCCGAGCGCGCCGCCGGCCAGCGCGGTGTAGAGCGCGTCCTCGTCGACCACCTCACCGCGCGCCACGTTGACCAGCACCGCGGTGGGCTTCATGCGGGCGAGCGCGCGGGCGTCGATGAGCCCGCGCGTGCCCGGCCCGAGCGCGAGCGTCAGGGCCAGGAAGTCGGCCCGGCCGAGCACGTCGCCGAGCCCCTCCGGCCCGCGGACCTCGGCGAGCCCGTTCGGGTCCGGCCGATTCGGGTCGCGGCGGACGGCCAGCACCTCCATGTCGAAGGCGAGCGCCCGCCGGGCCACCGCCTGCCCGATGCGCCCGTAGCCCACGATGCCCAGCGTCTTGCCGGCCAGCTCGCGCCAGAGCGGCACCGGCGCGCCGGACCAGACCGACTCCCAGCGCCCCTCGCGCAGGCTCGCGTCGATGCGCCGGAAGTCGCGGGCCAGGGCCAGCATCGCGCCCAGCACGTACTCCGCGATGCCGACGTCGTGACCGTAGGCGTTGGCCAGCGCGGTCGCCGGGCCCAGCGCGGCGCGGTCGATGCGATCGAGACCGGCGCCCGGCACCTGTACCAGACGCAGCCGCGGCGCGGCGGTCGCCATCTCCGACGTGAAGGCCATGGTCACCAGCACGTCCACGTCCCGGAGCCTCGGCAGGATCTCGCGCTCGCCGCCCTGCACCATCTCGCAGGGAATCCGCACGCGCTCGAGCACACGGTCCGCGACGTGGCCCGCGAAGACGCCCGCGAAGGCGATCTTCACATCAACACCATCTGGGTCTGGGTGGTGAGCGAGAGCAGCCGACCCGACTCGTCGGTGACCCGCGTCTGCCAGACCTGGGTGCGCTTGCCCCGGTGCAGCGGCGTGGCCTCCGCGCGCACCACGCCGCTCCGACCCGCCGCGAAGAAGTTGGTCTTGGATTCGAGCGTGGTGGTGCTCGCCCCCGCGGGCAGGTTCACCACCGTGGCGGCGGCGCCCACCGTGTCGGCCAGCGCCATCAACGTGCCGCCGTGGAGCGCCCCGCCCACCGTGCGGAGGTCGTCGCGGATGGTGAGCTCGGCCACCACCCGGTCCGCGCTCGCCTCCACGATCCGGAGGCCCAGCAGGGTGCTGAGGGTGCCGCGCATGCGCTCGTTGATGAGGTCGGGATCGATCGTCATGGACTGTCCTCCTGGGGCATCGCGCTCGGGGGCGGTCGGCCCCCGGTATCCTGGCCCAGCGGTGGCGGCAGTTCAATTACCTCGAAGGTAATGGCGGAGCGGCCGGTCCCCGGTGTACTGTCCCCCGCATGAAGCAGGCGACTCCGAGCGTCCGCCGCCCGCGGGCCAGCGCGGTCGGCCGGCTCATCCGGCAGTGGCGGGAGCGGCGGCGGCTCAGCCAGCTGAGCCTGGCGGTCGACGCGGAGATCTCCACCCGGCACCTGTCCTTCATCGAGACCGGGCGCTCGCAGCCGAGCCGGGAGATGGTGCTGCTCCTGGCGCGGGCCCTGGACGTGCCGCCCCGCGGGCGCAACGACCTGCTCGCCGCGGCGGGCTACGCGCCGGTGTACCGGGAGACCGCGCTCGACGCGCCGCAGATGGCCGACGTCAAGCGCGCGCTGGACTTCATGCTGCGCCAGCAGGAGCCGTTCCCGGCCCTGGTGGTCGACGGCCACTGGAACCTCCTGATGAGCAACCAGGGTGCCCAGCGGCTCGTGGCGCGCTTCCTCTCCGCGGAGGACGTGGCCGCGGTGCCGGGGCCGCCGAACGCGATGCGGCTCTTCTATCACCCGCGCGGCATGCGGCCCTACGTCGTCAACTGGGAGCCCACCGCGGCCGCGCTGATCCAGTGGCTGCACCGCGACGTGGCGCGCGGCATCGGCGACGACGAGACGCGGCGGCTGCTCGAAGAGCTGCTCGCCTACCCCGACGTGCCCAAGAAGTGGCACCATCTCGATCTCGACATCGCCCCGGTCCCCTACCTGGCGGTGGAGATGCGCAAGGGCGACTTCCACGTGAAGTTCTTCTCCACGCTGGCGAGCCTGGGTGTGCCGTACGACATCACGCTGCACGAGCTGCGGGTGGAGTGCTTCTTCCCCGCCGACGCGGCGAGCGAGGCCCGGCTGCGCCGCCTCGCCGGATGAACAAAGTGAGCGCGCCATGACGCCCCCCGCGTCCCGGCCGACCGGCTTCGGCCGCATCCATCCGCCCGACGAGGCGTGGCTGGCCGGCCACCCGCCCGAAGCGATCCTCGAGCCGGACCTGCCGATCATCGACACGCACCATCACCTGTGGGACCGTGGCGGCCACCGCTACTTCCTGCACGACTACCTGGCCGACGTGGCCACCGGCCATCACGTCGCAGCCACCGTCTTCCTCGAGTGCCACTCGATGTACCGCGCGGACGGTCCACCCGAGATGCGGCCGGTGGGCGAGACCGAGTTCGTGGCCGGCCAGGCCGCCATGAGCGCCAGCGGGAAGTACGGGCCCACCCGCGTGGCGGCCGGCATCGTGGGCTTCGCCGATCTCACGCTGGGCGATCGCGTGGAGCCGGTGCTGGAGGCGCATCTGCGCGCGGGGGGCGGGCGGTTCCGCGGCGTGCGTCACTCGGCCGCGTGGGACGCCGACGACGTCATCGGCAACAGCGAGGCCGCGGGCGGGCCGCACCTCTACCGGCGACCCGAGTTCCGGGCCGGCCTCGCCGTCCTCGCCCGGCTCGGGCTGTCGCTCGACGCATGGGTGTTCCACCCGCAGCTCGGCGAGGTGGTGGATCTGGCCCGCGCACATCCCGACGCGAACATCATCCTGGGCCACGTGGGCGGCGTCCTCGGCTACGGCCGCTACGCCGGCAAGCGCGACGAGGTCTTCCGGGCCTGGAAGACGCAGATGACCGAGCTGGCGCGCTGCCCGAACGTGAGCCTCAAGCTGGGCGGCATGATGATGCGGCTCGCCGCCTACGACTACCGCACCGAGCCCAAGCCGCCCACCTCCACGCAGCTCGCCGCGCTCTGGGGGCCCTACTTCGAGACCGGCATCGAGCTGTTCGGACCGAGCCGGTGCCTCTTCGAGAGCAACTTCCCGGTGGACAAGATGGGCATCGGCTGGGCCGCGCTGTGGAACACGTTCAAGCGCATCACCGCGGGCGCCTCCCGCGCCGAGCGTGAGGCGATGTTCGCGGGCACCGCGCGGCGGCTGTACCGGCTCGAGTGATGGACGCCTACCGCGAGGCCAATCGCGGTCTCTGGGACGCCTGGACCCGGATCAACCTCGCGTCGGCGATGTACGACGTGGAGGCGTTCGCGGCCGGGCGCGGACGGGATCTGGACCCCATCGCGCGGGCGGGACCGGGCGACGTCCGGGGCAAGTGGCTCCTCCACCTGCAATGCCACTTCGGCATGGACACGATCCGCTGGGCCCGCCACGGTGCCACCGTGACCGGCGTCGACTTCTCGGCCGAGGCCATCGCGGCGGCGCGCGCGCTGGCGGAGCGGATGGCGGTGCCCGCGCGGTTCGTGCACAGCGATCTCTACGAGCTGCCGGACGCCCTCGACGGCCGCTTCGACGTCGTGTTCACCTCCCACGGCGTGCTCGGCTGGCTGCCGGACCTGGACGGCTGGGCGCGCGTGATCGCGCGCTACCTGGTCCCGGGCGGCACCTTCTTCATCGTCGAGGCCCATCCGGTGCTGATGTGCTTCGACGACCGTGACGCCGAGCCCGCCCTGCGGCTCCTGTATCCCTACTTCCACGGGCCCGAGCCGATCCGCGAGGAGCGCGCCGGCTGCTACAGCACCCCGGACGCGGCGATCACCAGCGTCGAGCACATCTGGCTGCATCCCCTCTCGACGATCCTGGGCGCGCTCCTCCGCGCGGGCCTGCGCATCGAGTCCTTCGAGGAGTACCCGTTCCTGTCCTGGCGGTTCTTCCCCTGGATGGAGCAGGGCGCGGACGGCTGGTGGCGTCTGCCCGCCGACCCCCGACTGCCCCAGGGGCCCGGCTGCCTGCCGCTGATGTTCTCGCTGAAGGCCACGCTTGCGTAGAGGCCGAGGTGGACTTCGGGCGCTCCCCCGACGAGGCGGCCTTCGCGGAGGAGGTCCGCGCGTTCCTGCGCGCGCATCCGCCCGACACCTTCCCCATCGACGGCACCGACGCCGGTTACGGCTCCGGCGCTCACTCCCGCGCCTTCACCCGCGCCCTCGGCGGGCGCGGCTGGCTCTCGCTCACCTGGCCGCGGGCGCACGGCGGCCAGGAGCGGCCGATGGGCTTCCTGCTGGTGCTGCTGGAGGAGCTGGCCGCGGCCGGCGCGCCCTTCGGGCCGCTCTCGGGCTGCCTCCAGGTCTCGGAGTCGATCATCCGCCACGGGTCCGCGACGCTCCAGCGCGAGATCCTGCCGCGGGTGGCCCGCGGCGAGGCCACCTTCTGGCAAGGCTACAGCGAGCCGGGCGCGGGATCGGACCTCCTCGCGCTCCAGACCCGCGCGCGCCTCGAGGGCGACTGCTGGGTGCTGGACGGCCGCAAGATCTGGTCGAGCCACGCCGGCATCGCGACCCACGGCACCGTGCTCGCGCGCACCGATCCCACGTCGACCCGTCACCGCGGCCTCAGCATGCTGATGGTCGACAACCGGCTGCCCGGCATGGACGTGCGCCCGATCCGCAGCCTCACCGGGCAGGTGTACCACTACGAGGTCTTCATGGACGGCGTCCGCGTGCCGCGCGAGTACATCATGGGCCGCCCCGGCGAGGGCTTCGCCCAACTGCTCCGCGGGCTCGACACCGACCGCTTCTGGGGGCGGTTCTACAAGGCGCCGTTCCTGCGGCGCCTGCTCGGGCTCCTGGTGGAGCACGTGCGCGCCGAGCGGCCGCACGACGCGGTGGCGCGGCACCGGCTCGCGCAGGCCGCCGCCGAGATCGCGGCGCTGCGCGCGCTCTTCCACCGCGCCGCGTGGCTCATCGAGCGCGGCGAGGTCGCCACCGGCCCCGTCTCCGCCGCGAAGCTCATGGCCGACGAGCTGGGCCAGCGGCTGTGCGCCCTCGGCATGGAGCTGCTCGGGCCCTACGCCGCGCTGCGGGCGGGCTCGCCGGAGGCGCGGCTGCGCGGCGAGATCGAGCACCAGTACCAGACGTCGTGGGGCCACACCCTGGCCGGCGGCACCTCCGAGATTCAGCGCACCACCATCGCGGTGCGCGCGCTCGGTCTGCCCGCCGAGCCGCGGGTCCGGTGATCGCGTGGACCTCGCCTTCTCGCCCGCGCAGACGCTGCTCCAGCAGTCGGCCCGCACGTTGCTCCAGCAGCGCTGCCCACCGGAGCGGGTGCAGGCGCTGGCGCTCGATCCGCGCGGCTTCGCGGCGGATCTCTGGAAGGAGATCGCCGTCCTCGGCTGGCCCGGCCTGCTGATCGCTCCCGAGCACGGCGGCAGCGGCGCCTCGCTCGGCGAGGCCCTGGCCCTGATGGAGGAGCTGGGACGCGCCTGCTTCCCCGGCCCGTTCATGCCGAGCGCGATCGTCGCGGCGACCGCGCTCGGGCGGGCCGGCGGCCGCCGCGCCGGCGACCTGCTGGCCGGGCTCGCGGGCGGCTCGCGCATCTGCACGCTCGCGCTGCTGGAGGCGCCGGGACGGCTTGCCCCCGAGGCCATGCCGCTGCCGATCGCCGTCCCGGGGCGGCTCACCGGCCGCAAGCTGTTCGTCCCGGACGCCCACGCCGCCACCGACATGATCGTGGTGGGCCGCGCCGCGGCGGGGCCGACCGCACTCCTGCTGCCCATGGACCGGCCGGGCCTCACCGCCCGGCCGCTCGACAGCATGACCGGCGACAAGCTCTTCGAGCTGACGTTCACCGAGGTGGCAATCGGCCCCGACGATCTGCTCGCCCCGCCGGGCGAGGCGTGGACCATCCTCGGCCCCGCGCTCCGCGCGGGCACCCTGGCCCGCTGCGCCGAGATGGCCGGCGCCGCCCAGCGCGTGCTCGAGCTCTGCGTGGAGCACGCGCGGGTCCGCGTGCAGGGCGGGCGGCCGATCGGCTCCCACCAGGCCATCCAGCACACCTGCGCGGATCTCTATCGGGACGTGGAGAGCGCGCGCTGGCTCACCTGGGAAGCGGAGTGGGCGCTCGCCGCGGGCCGGCCGGACGCGGACGCGATTGTCGCCGCCGCCAAGATCCACGGCGGGGAGGCGGCCCTGCGGGTGGCCCGCCGCGGCCACCAGATCATGGGCGCCATCGGCTACAGCGAGGAGCACCCGCTGCACCTGCTCCACAAGCGCATCCTCGCCGCCTCCCAGGACATGGGCGACGCGTCCCTGCACCTGGAGACGCTGGCGCGGGCGATCGGGCTCGGGTAGAGGCCCGCCCCTCAGTCCTCGTCCGGGTCCGGGCGGCCGAAGACGCGCCGGTTGCGTCGCCGATCCCGCTCGATACGCACCTCGGCGGTGGCCTTGGTCAGCCGGAGAGCGAGCCCGGCGATCAGCGCGGGCGCACCGAGCGCCAGCAGGAGTGAGTCGAGCTCGGTACCCTGCATTCCCCCGCGCAGCCTCTGTATCTCCAGCCGGCCGTCCTCGTACCCGCGGAGGATCTTGCGCACGCTCGCCTGCGCCGACTGGCCCTCCATGCTGCGTCCCGGCCCGCTCTCGGGCAGCGTGATCAGCGGGAACTCGGGGCCCACGCGGGCGGGCAGCTGCCGGCGGATCTCGCCGTACCAGCGGCAGAGCTGGCCGCGATCCCGCTCGCCGTCAGCGACGGCGCCGGAGGGCTTGCCGCCGCGCGGCGTGGCCCGGCAGTACGCCGCCTCGGCGGCCTCGACGTGGTCCTTCAGGAACTTGAAATCGAACTCGGTCCGCGCGGCCTGCGCGTCGATCGCATGGCCGTTGACGAACCGCCGCACGTCTCCGGCGCCCGAGAGAAGCCCCACGCTCGCCAGCGAGAGCCACAGGTAGTCGCTGCGCTTCCAGAACACCGCGGACTGGGGACGCGCCCGGATGAGCACCGCGTGGAGGACGATCGTGAGCGCGAGCAGGACGATGAGCGCGTAGCCGGGGCTCTGCAGGAGCAGGATCATGCACGCATCATCGCCGCCGCCTTCTCCGCGATCATGATGGTGGGCGCGTTGGTGTTGCCGCCCACCAGCGTCGGCATGATGGAGGCGTCCACCACCCGGAGACCGTCCAGGCCGTGGACGCGCAGCGACGCATCCACCACCGCCATCTCGTCGCTCCCCATCTTGCACGTCCCGACCGGGTGGAAGATCGTGCCGGAGCCGCGCTCGCGGACGTACGCCGCGATCTCGGCGTCGGTCTGGACCTCCGGACCCGGCCCCAGCTCGCGTCCGAGGATGTCGCCGAGCGGCCGCGCCCGGAAGATCTCGCGGAGCTGTCGGATGCCCGCCACGAAGTGCGGCATGTCGGCCGGGTCGGTCAGGTATCCCGGATCGATCAGCGGCTGGTCCAGCGGGTCGGCGGACGCCAGCGTGATCCGCCCCCGGCTGGCCGGCCGGTTCACGTAGAAGACAAACGAGATGCCGTGACAGGTGGGCTGGAACGCGTCGAGCGGCGACTCGGTCAGGCAGTACGGCAGGAAGAACCCCTGCAGCTCGGGCGGCCCATCGCCGCTTCCGGTGCGCAGGAAGCCGCCGGCCTCCGCGATGTTCGACGTGAGGAGCCCCTGCCCGGTGGCCTCGTACTCCGCCTGCACCGCCGCCAGCTGCTCCGGGCTGGCGCCGTAGAGCGAGACCGGCACCGTGATCTCCTGGCGCAGGAACGTCCCGAGGTGATCCTGCAGGTTGCGGCCCACCCCGGGCAGGTCCGCCACGACCGCCACGCCGACCGCGCGGAGATGGTCCGCCGGCCCCACTCCGGAGAGCATGAGGAGCTGCGGCGAGTTGATGGTGCCGCCCGAGAGCACCACCTCGCGGTCCGCGTCGGCCAGGGCCGACTGCCCGTGGCGCACGTAGGCCACGCCGGTGGCCCGCCGCCCGTCGAACCGGATGCGGCAGGCGAGCGCGCCGGTGATCACGGTGAGGTTCGGACGCCCGAGCGCGGGGCGCAGGAACGCGCTCGCGGTGGACCAGCGCCGCCCGTCCTTCTGCGTCACCTGGTAGAAGCCGACCCCGTCCTGGGTGGCTCCGTTGAAGTCCGCGTTCGCGGGCACGCCGGTCTCCTCGGCCGCGACCACGAACATCTCGGACAGCGGGTGTCGGAAGCGATGATCCATCACGTTGAGCGGGCCCCCGCGGCCGTGATAGCGGTCCTCGAGCCGCTCGTTGTGCTCGGACTTCCGGAAGAACGGCAGCGCCTCCTCGTAGCTCCAGCCCTTGTTGCCGGCCCGGGCCCAGCCGTCGTAGTCGGCGGCGTGACCGCGGATGTAGATCATGTAGTTGATCGAGCTCGAGCCGCCGAGGGTGCGCCCGCGCGGCCACGCAAAGCGCCGCATGTTGCAGGCGGGCTGCGGCACGGTGCGGTAGCGCCAGTCGTGCGGGCCGCCCGGGAGGAAGCCCATCATGGCCGGGGTGTGGATGAAGGGCGAGACGTCGGGACCGCCGGCCTCGAGCAGGAGCACGCGCACCGCGGGGTCGGCGGAGAGCCGGTTGGCCAGGACGCAGCCGGCGGAGCCGGCGCCGACGATCACGTAGTCGTAGCTCATGGCATCACCTCGTCCGTGGCGTCATCCAACGCGATGTTCCGCCACCTCGATCCGACGCTGCAGCGCGTGGCTAGCGCGGGAGCTCGACGGTCTTGACGTAGACGCCGGGCGAGCCCGGGGCGTGGAGCATGTGCAGTCGCATCTTGGCGTTCAGCGGGTTGGCCTCACGCTGGGCTTGCCACGCGCGGGTCTCGGACACCTTCGGATCCTGGAACTCGTAGAGCGTGAGATAGGTCGGCGCGCCCTCCACCGCGCGGTAGCGCCGGCCCCGGATCACGCCGGGCACCTTCTCGTAGTTCGGCACGTAGATCGTGTTGTACCACTCGTTGAAGTCGCGTTCCGCCGACGGCGGCACGTCCATGCGCCCGATCTGAAGCGCGGGCGCCATCGGGGCGGAGGCGATCGCGGGCGTGAGCGCGGCCGGATGGATCATGGTGTAGACGTTCCGGATGAACGGGCGCCCGATGGCCTGCGGTCCGATCTTCCGGGTCCACGGGGTGGGATTGGCCTGCACCGTCTTGTAGGCCGGGCTCTCCAGCACGGCCGCGCTCTCGAGCTCGTAGCAGGCCAGATGCTTGGGCCCGCCCTTCACCGCCTCGTAGCGCGCGCCGCTCAGGAAGCCGGGAATCGCCATCCGCTCCGGCAGGTGCTCCTCGTTGTACCAGCGGTTGAACTCGTCCTCCTTGTCGGCAGGGACGTCCGCCCACACCATCAGGAGCCCGGTGCCTTTGGTGGCCATGTGGCTCTCCTCCCGCGTCGGGTATATCACGGATCGCGCGGTGCGGCGCGACCGGTCAGCACCGAGACCGCGGCGACGGCCTCGAGCGCGACCAGACACCACAGCCCGGTGCGGTAGCCCACCACGTCGTGCAGCAGACCCATCAGGCCGGGGCCCAGCGCCACCCCGGCCTGGGTGGCCGCGCCCACCAGCCCGAACACGGTCCCGAACGAGCGCGGCCCGAACTCCTCGCGGGCCAGCAGCGGGGGCAACGTGATGAGGTTGCCCACGCCCAGGCCGAAGACCAGGCTCGCGCCGACCAGCGTCGCGGGCGCGGGCCACGCGGCCATCGCGGCCAGCGCTGCGCCCTGCGCCCCGATGTTCACGGCCGAGAGCGTGCGGAGGTCGACGCGGTCCGCGAGCATGCCGAGAGCGATGCGCCCCAGCAGCGCGGCCACCGTGGTCGCGCTCACGGTCAGGGCGGCGCGGCTCTCGCCCAGGTACGGATCGAGCAGGCTGATCTGGTGGACCAGGAAGCCGACCTGGGCCGAGAGCGCCAGCGCGAAGGGCACCATGAGCGTCCAGAGCCGCGGCACCCGCAGCACCTGCTCACGCGTCCACGTGCGATCGGTCAGCCCGCTCCCGCGCGCGGGCGCGGCGGCACCATCGCGCGCGAGTTCGTGGGCGACCTCCGCCGGGCTCGGCCGGCCCCGGATCACGACGTGCACCAGCGGCAGGCCGATGGCGATGAGCGCCGCCGCCATCGCGGCGGTGGCGAAGCCGAAGCCCCGGCGCTGCGTGAGGGCCACCAGGATCGGGACCAGCACCATGCCCCCCACGCTGGCGCCGGTGAGGGCGAGCGTCATCGCCACGCCCTGACGCCGGCCGAACCACGGCAGCAGCGTGCTGCTGAGACCGGTGGAGCTGAGACACGCCCACGACGTGGCCATGACGAGGTAGACGGCGAAGAGCTGCCACGGCGCGGTGATCACGCCGAGCAGGGCCACCGCGCCCGCCATCGTGATCACGCCGTAGGTCAGCACGGCGCGCGGGCCGCGCCGGTCGATGAGGGCGCCCACCACCACGAGACAGACCGCGCTCAGCGCATAGTAGAGCGTCACCGCCGAGGAGATGAGTCCGGTGGACCAGCCGTGGCGCTGGCCGAGGGCGTGGAGGTAGACGCCGAGGCCGTAGAAGCCGAGGCCCCAGGAGAACGTGGCGAGGATGCCACAGGCGATGACGACCAGCCAGCCGCGGTAGAGAGGCACCAGGAGGTTATACCCCTCACCCTGCCCTCTCCCCAGCGGGGAGAGGGTGAAGTGGGTGCACGCTCCGGCGGGGAGAGGGGTGAGCGGGCTCAGGCCGGGGTGATTCGCGGCGGAGGGTGCGGTAGACTCCCGGTCAAAGGAGAGCGCCCGTGAAGCTCGACGTGTCCATGCTGACGCACGACCTGGGAAGCATTCCGGACTACGCCCGCAAGGTCGAGGC